>Ga0182030_10006532_pt1 | contig 24589 bp, 23 predicted proteins | sample 812S3MmetaG_FD_121299 | JGI IMG/M metagenome (GOLD analysis project Ga0182030, IMG submission 121299) | Permafrost microbial communities from Stordalen Mire, Sweden - 812S3M metaG (Illumina Assembly) | ecosystem: Environmental > Terrestrial > Soil > Wetlands > Permafrost | place: Sweden...
AGCGGTTGCCGTTAACTCCGCAGAGCCGCATCGGCGAGTTGCTGCCTGGCGCCTGGAAACTCAGCCAACCGACGACGCACTGATCGACTGGCCATCAAGGGTGGGATGGCCGGACGGATACGACGGGACGACGCTAGCGGCGGCCCAACTAAGATCACGCACTGAGCTTGCCGAAGTCACCAGGTCTCACGAAAATCAAGCTGTGATCGGCGAACGCTTACGTCGTAGTTGCCGGTCGCGCCCTTAAACGTCGGGTCGCCCGGCGCCCATTAGCGCTGCAGAAATAATAAGCGGTACCAATGCTATCGACGCCCAAAGAGGTGCGGCCGTTGGCTGGTGCACGCTGACCGCGGCCCAAGGCAAGCACCAGCAAACGTTGATAGCAACGAACAGCAGCGTGACTGCCTGATGGGAATTCCATCGCCTGGCCAAGCGCTGATAAGCGTGTGAACGATGGGCCTGATAAATTCTCTGGCCATGCACCAATCTGACAAGGATGGTGACCGTAGCATCCGAGATGAATAGGCCGTTGAGTATTATCCAGGCCCAGACGTTGCCAGGGTTGCGCCCCGTCTGGAACAGGGTTCCGGCCGCGATGCCAAAGCCAATAAATCCACTACCGACATCCCCAAGAAATATTCTGGCGCGCGGAAAGTTCCATACCAGGAATCCAAGTGCCGATCCTGACAGCGCGATCTGTACCAAATTGGCTTCACCGAGACCATCTCCCGTTCCGCACAGAACGGTGCCCGTGCCAGCCACGAATGCACATTGGGTTGCAGCCAGACCATCGATGCCATCCATGAAATTAAAGAGATTGATTGACCACACAATGGCAATAATTGGGACGATCCAGCCAAGTGAGCTATGGCCGATGTGAAGCCAAGGCAGCGGCGGCGTTGGCAAGCTGCCGACAGCGAAGACCAACAGCGTCGCGGCCGCCATGTGGCTGCTCGCACGGCCTAGAGCGGGCAAGCCCCGGAGGTCATCCAGAAAGCCGGCCAACGCCACAATTCCTCCGCCAACCAGAAACGTTAGCAGCCAAATCCAATGCTGATTGTACACACCGAACTGAAGAATCGCGGCCGCCAGGGTAATGGTCACGATCGCAATGCCGCCGCCGCGAGGTGTTGCTGCAACATGGGAGCTGCGCGAGTTGGGCACGTCCAGGATCCCGGCCCGGAGCGCAATCGACCGCACAACGCCAACCAAAACTAATGCAAGGAAAGCGCTAGCAAAGAAAGCCAAGAATCCCATCTATTTATTTTTTTCCTCTAATCCGCGCGACGATTGTTATCAACAGTTTGCACTCGCCGACTCCGTCATCCACCGGACACAAGTGTTAGCAGGTGACGAATGGCAGGTGCTTGATTCGTTGCCACTGTTCTTGGGCTGTAGTGCCGGACCAGCGATTGCGAAGTGCGCTCTCTCGATAGGCTTGCGAAGGATCCAACTCTGGGACGGTGGACCATTCTGGGAGGAAGAATGCGTTTCCACCTGCCTTCGAAACGGCAATCAGCTTATAGCCGTTGAGCTTGCAGAGTTTTGTTAATGCGACAAGCGAGGCGCCGTGGTACCACCCGCTTTCGTGTTTTTCACTTCTGTTGAATAAAGGGTCGTATGTCACGGCGATTGGTTGAAGTCCAAGGCTTGCGTTGTATTCCACGACAATGACGGCAGGACGCACAGGCAACAGGGCTTGCAGGAACCAGTAATCGTTTCCGTCCACGTCAATAGATAAGACTCCGATCTTAGGGAAGTGAGTTCCCAGGGCGGCAATGTTTTCTAGAGTAATAAAGCTCTGGCGCGACTCTATATGTGCTGGAAGAAGCGCTCGCGCCAGTCTTACAGTTTGAAGATCACCATCGACGAGTAAGCCCTTGAAGTCAGTGAGGCCAATACAGTTGTATTCAGTGGGATGGAATCCGAATTCCACGAACGTTCTGGGGCACTCCCCCACAATCCTTGACAAGATTGCACTTTCGTCGGATTGAGGGGACCCGCCGAACATTCCCTTTAACAGGTGATAGTAATAGCGGGCAGGCGTCTTCTTGATAAACTTCTTAAGGGTCGATACCGCGGTCATCTTTGTACTCTACAGCTGCGTCAGCTAACCTCAGCAGGAGTGGCAAATAAATTGCAGCCGATCTCTCTCACGATCTCGTATTTGGCACGGCTGAATAACACTTCTATATCTTGTCTCGCATTAGCGCTATCAAACTCGATACAGAACAGTGAGGGCCGAAAGCGCGAGAAATCAACCACAGACAGAACATCAGTGTCCAGTCCTTCGATATCCATCGAGACGAAGTCAATTGGTGCAATGGCGTTCGCTTGCTCAAAAACGTGATTGATAGGCGCGACCTCAATGGAATACCGTTGAAAAATGACTGCTTGACGATCCGCAACATATCGGGTGGCAACTTCTCGATCCAAGGTTGACAAGACGGATGGCGTCATTTCAAAGAACTCGAGTGTTCCGCCCGTGCGCCCAACAGCGATTGGCAGTAGCGTATCCCGAGGGCGCCATCTGCGATGCAATTTTCCGAGCCGGGGAATCGGTTCAACGGTCACCCCACGCCATCCCGAACGATACAGTAAATACGTGTTACTAAATCTGAAAGGATGGGAGGCGCCTATATCAAGATAAAAACCCCGGGGTCTTTTGGCAAAGAAGTCGGCAATGTACGCATCTTCTCCATGTTGAGAGTAGCTGCCGTGGTAAGCGCTCTTCACCAAGGAATAAATATCGCGCAGAGCTACGCCAGCACCGTAAAGCATTGGCAACTGCCTCGCGCGATTCATCAGGTCGAGGCTAGGCACACATTCATTCCCATAAAGGTTTCGACCCTCCAGTCACAACTACGAGAGCTCACCCTCCTATTCATCTTCCGGGGCAACCTGGTGGCTGCGTTCGAAGGGGTTGCAGTTCCCGGCTTCGCTTTCTTACGTTGCTTTCGAGAAAGTGTAGATTCCGCAACCGTTCCTGACATTCAAGTCGGCGCCCTGAATATCCACATTTCTATGCAGTGCGCCCTCGTCGTCAACGTAATCAAACCGTTCCAGCTTCAGCTCATTCTCGCTACGGGCCCAACTCAGAACAGCACTAGGGTGGAAAATGCGGTGGGCGTTGAAATGCACTTCGTTTGATCGCCCTATCGGAAAGCTGATGTACAGGTACCCACCAGGTTTGAGCATTCTCGCCATGTTGTTAAAGCCCTCGATGTGTCCTGAGGGGTGTAAGGGGTCTCTATATCGGCCGAGCCCGAAGTGCTCTATAGCATGAAGGCTGGATAATGAATCGGTAGCCTGGTCGGGAGCGCTGGCGCTGTCCATTAAGTCCGCCCGGATGAACGAGATGTTCGGGTGGCCCGTGTCGTCTAACGCTCTCACGTCCATGACGTCCACCTTCCTGAATGTGGCCAAGTGCGCCACAAATCCATCGATACGCGATCCTATGTCTATGTGCCTCGTCGGGTTCTTGCTGTAAATGAACCCGGCAACAAGAAGGTCTTGGTGGAAGTATTGCCCGCGGGCGGTGCCGGCCTGGCCGAAATAGTCTGATAGTACAGGATAGCTATGTGTGACAGTTCCGCCCATGCTTCTGAACTTTTTGAGGTCCGCCACGTACCTTGGTATGTGCCGAAGCGAAGTTAGGCGACGAAAATCGAGCCCTACGTCGAGGGCTAATAATCCGAGCGGGCGAAATAGTTTCTTGAAGGCTCCGCGCACAAATCCGTTCTGGTTCATTGCGATTTAAGGAAACTCTGATAACCGTATTTTATCACGTCGGCCTCTCGGGAGACTTTAGAGTCATGCGGCCAATGCCGCTGACTGCTGCTGACGATGGTATGCCTGTTCAAGCTCCGTTGAATACCCTTCGCTGTTCCCATATGCTCTAATCTCTCCGTCGTAGTGGAATCTCCAGGAAACCCGGAGTGGTTCGATCCACTGGGGGTAGTTAGCAAATTGATCGAATCGTCTAGGCCTTGTCAAATTGCGCTTACCTGCAATAGTCTGGCCCGCCTTTGAATCCCACGCTTCTTTTCATTGAGCAGTTCTACCATCCCGATGGTTGGGGAGGAGCCGAATTGCCCCGATCCCTGACCATGCACCTTGCGCGCAACGGCTTCGGAGTGGAGGTGATCTGCGGCTCCGATCAGTATGCGCCCGTGGATGGAGAAGCTGGCGAAGATCCGCGCACAGCAGGCGTAATTGTCCGGCGCGTGCCCGCGATTCGACGCCTGGCAGTGAAACCTGCAAAGGCAATACGCCAAGTATGGTTCGTCGTCGCCGGTGCGGCAATGCTGCTATTCAGGAGCCCACCGGCGCTAGTCGTTGCGCAGACGAATCCGCCGATGGGCGTGATACTCGCCGCGATCGCCGCGCGCATCTGGCGGCGCCCGCTGGTAATAATTGCGATGGATATCTACCCGGACGTTCTCGTCGCGCATGGTGCTTTGGCACCGGGCTCACTTGCCGCCAGAGTGCTGGGCCGGATGTTTTGCTGGGCGTACCGGTCCGCGGCCCGAGTAGTGGCGTTGGGCCCCATAATGCGCCAAAAGCTCGTAGCGAAGGGGGTGCGCGACACACGGATTGTGGAGATTCCGAACTGGTCCACCGGCAATCCTGGCATCGTCCGCGGCACTGCCAATGCGTTACTTCCGGAATGGAACCTTGAAGGGCGCTTCGTGGTCGTGTACTCGGGAAATATTGGCATCGCACACGAGTTTGAAACCTTCCTTGAGGGATTCTCCCTGGCGCGCGCCTCAAAACCCGAGATGTTGCTGGTGATCATCGGCAGAGGAAGTCGCCTGGCCGAGGTGCGCGCTACGGTCGAGCGCCTCGGTTTGCATGGCAGTGTCCTGTTCAAGTCGTTCCTCCCAGCCTCCAGACTTCCGGAGAGCTTCGGCATCGCTGACCTGGCTCTCGTGACGCTCCGAAGCGGCTTCGAAGGGCTTGTCGTACCCAGCAAGCTGTATGGCTATCTTTCACGCGGCGTGCCCGTCCTATACGTCGGGCCTCACAGCGACACCGAGATCGCGATCCAGCATGCAGGGTGTGGAGTCACATTGCGTACCGGCGACTCGCGCGGCGTTTGCGAGGCGCTGCTGGCTCTGCAAGCTGACGTCTCCCTGCGCCAGCGGCTCGGAGTCTCGGGCCGATTGGTGTACGATGCTGAATGGTCACCAGCACATGCACTGGCCAGCTACGAGTCAATGTTGCGGGCACTGGTCCCGGGTGCTGGGACCGAATGACAAGAGTCGCTGTAACGGGCGCATCAGGATTCATAGGGCGCCACCTAATCCGGGAGCTGCAGGCCGCCGGCCACGTGGCATGTGTGGTGCCCCGTCCAGCCGACGAAAATGAGGCTTGGTGGACACCACCGGACGCCGAAGTACTCGTGCACTTGGCCGGCAGGGCCCATGTGTTGCACGAGGACACCGCAGATCCGCGGCGCGCGTTCCGGGAATCAAACCTCGGCCTGACGAAGGCGGTTTTCCGTGCAGCTGCGTCCGCAGGTGTCGGCCGCTTCATTTATATAAGCTCTGCGGGCGTACTTGGGAGTTCGTCGCCACCCGGCGGCCTTACTGATGATTCGCCAGCACGTCCTCATGACGCCTATTCGCAGTCCAAGTGGGAGGCCGAGTGCTGGCTGCGCGAACAGTCGACTGCGTGCATGGTGACCGTCATCGTTCGCCCGCCGCTTGTCTACGGTCCCGGCGCGCGCGGCAACTTTGGGCGCATACTGAGAGCAGTCAGGGCAGGCTGGCCCCTGCCAACGGGTGCTTTGCGCGCACCGCGCAGCATGGTGGGCATCCGCAACCTCTGCGACATGATTATCGAGGCCTGTCTGCGCCCGGAAGCGGCCAACACTACTTTCTTGGTGGCCGACAGTGAGACCGTCAGCATCGCCGGGCTCGCAGACATGCTGGCCGAACTCACCGGACGCCGGTGCAGGTCGCTATACGTGCCGGTGCCGGTGCTTGTCAGCATACTGCGCATGACTGGCAGGCAGGGGGACATTCCGCGGGTGACACAGCCCTTCGTGCTGCATCCCACGCGGGTTGCTGAAACTTTGGGTTGGCGGGCGCCATTCAGCCTGCTGGACGAACTGCGATGGACGGTACAGCAGGAAGTGAAGTCTGAATGAACTTACATTGCACTGAGCGGTGGCGCCACGCAGAAGGCAGACGAGAAGCGCACGTGCGTGGTGCGCGCCGATGGCAGCGTTGTGGTCAGCAACAAGTCCATGTTCAGCCGCGGTCACGATTCTATGGGCCAGCCCGGCGACAGGATTGTGGTGCCGTTCGTTACCCAGCGCTTGCTGCGACTGCCGACATAGATGGCTGTGACGACAATCAACTACAACCTTGCTGTTGCGGTTGCGTCCGTGAATTCATCCTGATGAGCCCATGCGTCGGTGGCCGTATCTACGTTGCGGCCGGACGGCCGGGTGGTAACGGGCCGCGGCTCGTGGTTCGCACATGGCCTGGAGAAGAAAATGGGCGATGAGCCATCTGTTGCGAAGGGCGAGCCACGGCTGGTCTATGTGGTGCAACAGGACGGCGGTTCTGCGCAATCTGGCAACGGGCAATCCGAGCTGGACGTAGCTGTGCTGCTGACAGCGCTCTGGCGCGGTAGGTGGCTGGTTGTCGCTAGCATCGTGGTCTTTACTGCCTTGGGTGCCGCCTACGCGTTCATGTCCAAGCCGTGGTTCCAGGCGGATGTCGTGCTCTCGCCCGTGAGTAAGAGTTCTGTGCCTGGGGGGTTGGCGCAACTTGGAGGCCTCGCCAGCTTGGCCGGCATCGAGATTCCAAGTGCTGACATTGGTGAACCCCTTGCGGTCCTGCGTTCAAAGTCCTTTGTCCGGGACTTTATCGATGACAAGGCGCTGATGCCGGTTTTGTATGCTGAGAAATGGAACGCGGCTGCGAAAGAATGGGCAGTGCCCGAGGCGCGGCGCCCCGACATACGTGATGCCGTCGCCTATTTTGATCAGACCATCCGTATCGTCAGTGAGGACAAGAAGTTGGGCTTGGTTACACTTTCTATTCGCTGGCAGGATCCTGTGGTCGCAGCGGACTGGGCCAACACGCTTGTCCAGCGGCTCAATGAACGCATGCGGGCCCAGGCGATTCGCGAGGCGCAAACCAGCATCGAATACCTGCAGAAGGAAATGGCAACGGAGTCCTTTGTCTCATTGCAACAATCAATCGGCCGCGTCCTTGAAGGCGAGATGCAGAAAATGGCACTCGCGCGGGCCAACGATGAATTCGCGTTCAAGATCGTGGATTCGGCGACGCCGCCCCGGCACCGCTATTCTCCCAAGCGTGGACTCGTGCTGGTGCTTTCGGCATTGTTCGGGTTTGCAGTCGCTACAGCAGTAGTATTTGTTCGCGCCGCGGTCCGGCCTTCTGCGCAGCCCGGGCGTGGAGTCTGACCTGGATAGCGGCAAACTCGAACAAGGCGGCGCATGGAGTGATAGTGGCGCCTACGCGTACGCCGACGTTGGCTACTTTGGGTTGACTCACAGCCTGCTGGCCTGGGCACGCTGTCATCTGTGGGCTGCAGATAACCAGGTTCCCATGATCGCGCCGAGTTGGCTCCGTGTACGCGGCCGCATCGGCCCATGGCTCCGCCGTGAGCCGGACAAGCGACAGTATCAGTTGTTATTCCGGTTCCCAGATTACATTACCGGCATGCGCCGGCTTGCCTTGCTTGCGACCCGGGAAAGGATTGCGGCGGACGCTGTAGCGGGACAAGTTCCAGATCCGTCTTTGCGTGGAAGGATCGTTGAGTTCCGTAACCGCGTGGGCGGTAATACCCCAGCTTACTTCGGACAATTGGTGGGGCGCAGGGCCGAGGTGCTCGCGGCGCTAACGCGGATGACGCGCCCGCACTTGCTACCTCCAACGCTTGCCACGCCCGCCATTGCCGTGCACGTCAGACTCGGTGACTTCGGTTACGTTACTTCATCGCACGAGTTGCGCGAAGGCCGCACCAGCAGCAGGCTTCCGTTGCAGTGGTATGTCGACATCGTCAGCGGTCTACACAGGAAATTGGGCAAAGTACCCACGCTCCTATATTCGGACGGCCGTGCCGAGGAACTGCGACCCCTGCTGCAAATTCCCGGAGTCCACCGGGTGCCCTCAAGAACTGCCATCACCGACCTGCTGGCGATAACGCAATCTGCGCTATTGATCTCGTCGGGGTCCGGATTCAGCCTTTGGGGGGCATACCTCGGCGCAGTGCCCCGGATCTGCTTCCCAGGTCAGCGTATGACGCGTGCTCTTCCGGAATCTGGCGGATTGGACCGTGAACCGGAGTGCGAGTCCGTAGAAATGCTCGCGGACGGCTTTCTGAGCGTGGTCAGCGATCGTCTGTCTGTCACGAGTACACCTTAGGCGCCGCGGGTACGCAGGCGTTGCCAGCACGTGTTCAAGAACATCATTGTAGTCCTCAAGGGTACGGTGGTGGCGCAGGCCATCAGTATCGTCCTGATGCCCGTGCTCACGCGCCTGCTCGGGCCCGAATCCTTTGGCCAGTTCCAGCTTTACCAGTCTTTCTTGGTGCCTTTGCTGGTGCTGGTCTGCATGCGCTACGAAATCGCGATTCTTCAGGCGGAAGAGGGGCCGGAATTATCGGCGCTCTTGCACCTGTGCATTGGCATTGCAGTCACGGTGAGCCTGCTGGTCTGTCTGCTCGGAGGCGCAGTCGCACACGCTTTTTTCTCGCACAAGGCAATGTCGGCCGTCTTCGTGTTGCTGCTCGGGCTGGGTGCGCTGTTCGGCGGCCTGTTCATAGTCTTTGGCTATCTGGCGGTTCGCTTTCATGCCTTCAGGCTCGGAGCCGTCGCGAAGGTTGTGCAGGCTGCAGTCACCGGGACTGTGAGCATCATCCTCGGCTGGCTGGCCGCTGGCCCGCTGGCGCTGATTGTCGGCGATGCTGTCGGCAGGCTGGTAGGAAGTGCCTCCTACATCCATACGGGCAACAGACTGCTGCAATGCCTGGCTAGGCCGCCGTCATTTGTTGCAATGAAACGTGTGGCTCTGAGATTTCGCTCAATGCCAGCCGTAGCGGTGCCAGGCGGACTGGTTAACGCCGCCGGCGTGGTCATTACGCCACTGGGCCTATACGCCTACTTTAGCGCCAGCGCGGCGGGGCATTTTGGCATTGTCGAGCGCTGCATAGTTGGCCCGCTCGGTATCCTTGGTGTCGCGATCTCGCAGGTATTCATGGCAGACCTCTCCAGGATGATCCGCGAGCGTCGGCCCGGCATGGTCGCGATGTACTGGGTCATTGTCAGGCGGACGCTGATCGCTGGGGTTGCGATTGCAGTGGTCTGCGCGATCATTATTCCCCATGTCGTGGTATTCGTATTCGGCAGAGAGTGGGTAGCGGCTGGCCGGTTTGCGCAATTGCTGACCCCGCTGTTCGCGGTGACGCTGACGGCGTCCGCGGTCAGCATGACCCTTCTGGTATCAGGATATCAGCGCCTGCAGTTGCTCTGGGAAGTGATGCGCCTGCTGGCGCTGGCTGGCGTGTGGCTGCTGGTGTCGGGTGCGAAGCTGACCGCCGAGACGGCTGTTGCAATACACGGACTCACCGGCACGGCAATGTATGCGGTCTACATCGGGCTCTCCCACTACGCGCTTCGCAAGTGCGAGCGTGATTCCGCTGCTCCATCCCAGGTTTAGCCCGCTTAGCAGGTCCGGTGCGCCATGCTCTTCAACTCCCTGGCATTCCTGTTTTTCATTGTGCTGTTCGCGGCCGGTTGGCCGCTCGCGCGCCGCCGCGATGTCAGCCGCTGGGTGTACATCATTGCCTGCTCGCTGTTTTTTTACGGATGGTGGAATTGGAAATACGTGTTGCTGCTGGTGGCGACCGCGCTCGTCGACTTTTCGGCGGGCCTCGCGATCCATGCCTCGCGCAAGCACGCCAGCAAGTTCCTGCTCGCATCGATCCTGCTCAACCTCGGTGTGCTGGGCTATTTCAAGTACTGGTTCGCGGTGGCCTCGGCGATCGACGCAACCAGTCGGCAGCTCGGCATACCGCTCGGGCTTCATGTCGAGCGATTGATCCTGCCCGTTGGCATCAGCTTCTACACGTTCCAGTCGATGAGCTATACGATCGACATTTACTGGGGCCGGCTGAGGCCGACGCGCAACCCACTGCACTTCCTGGCGGCTATTTCATTCTTCCCGCACCTAGTAGCGGGGCCGATCATGCGCGCCGGCAAGCTACTGCCCCAGTTACTGTCGGGCAACCCGGCCACCGGCGGCGCCAAGGCAGAGGGCTTACGGCTCCTGGTGCATGGGTACTTCAAGAAGGTGGTCATCGCTGACAACCTGTCCGGGCTAATCGACTCGGCCTTTGCTTCACCGGTAAGCTTCCACTCAGGCTTTGAGTGGTGGGTGATCATGGTCATGTTCTCCATGCAGATCTATTGCGACTTCAGCGGCTACAGCGACATCGGGCGCGGTATCGCCCGCTGGTGCGGCTACGACTTCGGCGTCAACTTTAGGCACCCTTACGCGGCGACTTCGATACGTGAGTTCTGGCAGCGGTGGCACATCTCGCTTTCCTCATGGTTCCGCGACTATGTCTACCTGCCACTTGGCGGGTCGCACGGCAGCGAGGTCGCCACCTGCAGGAACATCGCGGTGACGATGCTGCTGTCGGCCGTATGGCATGGCGCGGGGTTCACTTATCTTGTCTGGGGTGCATTGCACACTGCATACATGATCGCGGACCGGTTTGCTTCCGGCACCCTTATAGCCGTGGCGACGTGGTTCCGGGCGTTGGCAGGCCGCCCGCTGCTCTGGATGCAGGTGGTGCTTGCCTGGGTATTTTTCCGGGCCTCGTCGACAGAGCAGGCCGCCGAGATTGCCCGAACCATGTTCGGGATGCACTCGTTCGCAATGGGGCTCTCGCGCACGGCAATGATTTTCCTTGTGGTCGGCATCGCGCACGAGGTGACTACCTACGTTCTGGACCGTCGGGAGCCGGAGCAGCCCATCCGGACCACGGAAGCTTTGGGCCTTGCGATGCTGCTGGTTGCCTGTGTCTTCCTGCGCGGGCCCGCCAGCGCATTCATTTACTTCCAGTTCTAGCAGCACCATGAAACAGGCCGAAAAGCGACGATCGGGATCCTGGCACCCCTATCTGGTGATGTTGCTGGCTGGCGTGGCGATTGCGGCGGTCGCTGCGTTGCGCGCGCCGGAAGGCACTGCCACCCCACTCGTGCGTGAGCAGTTCTGGCTGCGCAAAGTCGAGCAGCCGGCCGCTTACGAAATGGTACTCGCTGGCGACTCGCGCGTGCTCTGCGACCTCTCGCCTGCGGTCATGTCGGCGGTCACGATGCGCAAGACACTGAATTTCGGCTTCAACTTCACTGGCTATGAGAGCCGGTACCTGGAGGCGATCGAGGCCAAGCTCGATCCGACGGCGCCGTCTAAGGAAATCGTCCTGGGCATCACCCCCCGTTCGCTGACGCCGCTGAACATGCGGGTGAGCGGCTTTCTCGAAGAGAGCGATCGACCTGCCAGCGAACGCCTTGCCACCCGTTATTTGGGACGGGAGCTATCCCTCCTGAGGCCATTTGCGCTTGGGGCCATCGCCGTCGCGTCCTCGGGCCGGACCTCTGCCAAGAACTTCTACCCGGACGGCCTGATGGCAGTGGAACTGAACCCGCCCGATCCCGATTTCGACCTCAAGACTTACAGCACAATCTTTGCGGGCAACAAGGTTTCGGAACCGAGCATCCAGCAATTGCTGCGTCAGGTGCGGTTGTGGACCAATTCTGGAGTTCGCGTTTATGGATTCCGTCCGCCCGTGGCCCCTCGCATTTTCGAGGCGGAAAGCATGAGCGGCTTCGACGAGCAGCGGTTCGTCAAGGATTTCGAAGCTGCCGGCGGAAAGTGGCTGCGGCCCGACGCGTCAGGCGTGGTGCTTGCGGATGGTAGCCATGTGACTGCTTCGAATGTACCGGAGTTTTCACGGCGACTGGCGGCAGCCATCGTGGCAGCAAGGGCGGGGGGACATCTGCATCGGACATGATGCCATTGCGCTAGAATGCGTAGTTTGGAACCGGGTACTGCGCAAGAGCGGATTCGGCGCTTGCTGCCTTGAAACTGTTTACGGACATTTATCGCAGGTGTTTACATGTTTGCCATTGGCATCAGTTCGGGAATCAAGGCGGGTCATCACGATGGCGGCGCGGTCCTCATGGAGGATGGCCGGCTGATTGCTGCCAGCGAAGAAGAGCGCTTCACGCTCGCCAAGCATGCGCGCGGACAGTTGCCGCGGGGCGCAATCCAGTTCTGCCTAGACTACGCGGGCCTCCGCATCGAGGACGTCAGCTACATCTGCTCACCCCTGAAGTCGTACCCGAACTACGCCCAGCGCCTTGAGGACTACTTCCGCTTCCAGTTCGGCCACAGCCCGAAGATCGAGCTCTACGACCATCACCACTGCCATGCGGCGAGCACGTTCTATCCCTCGGGCTTTGATGACGCGACAGTATTGTGTCTGGATTTCTCCGGTGATTCGCAATCTGGAATGGTGGCTAAGGGCGCCAATGGCCGTCTGGAAGTTATTCGCCAGTTCGCGCGCAACCAGAGCCTTGGTTTCTATTACGGCATGATCACGCAGTATCTTGGCTACCAGATGACCCATGACGAATACAAGGTCATGGGCCTGGCCTCCTATGGCGCGGCACGATTTGGCGAGGAATTCGACTCGATCCTCAAGGTTGTCGGCGACGGCTATGAGCTGAACACCGAGATCGACCGCCGCGCGCGCGACGCGCACCTTTTCACGAGTGATTTTTCGACACGCCAGGAGCGCATCTTCACAGGGCGCCTCGAGGAGATCCTCGGCCCCCGCCGGTTGCGCAACTCGCCGATCGAGCAGAAGCACATAGATATCGCCGCCACCGCGCAACGCAGGCTCGAGGAGGTGGCGGTCAACATCGCCAAGGCCGCGGTGGCCAGCACGGGCTCGAAGAACATATGCATCGCTGGCGGTGTTGGGCTCAACGTAAAGATGAACATGGAGATCCTGGACGCCACGCCAGGCGGCAAGCTGTTTGTGCCGCCGGTACCGCACGACGCAGGCGTATGCTACGGCGCGGCCATTCTGAAGATGGTGGAGCTCGGTCACCCGATCGAGCCGCTACGCCACGCCTACTACGGGCCTGAGTATTCCCCCGACCAGATCCGCAAGACCCTCACTCAGATCGGCGCTCGTTACACTGAAACCGATGATCCGGTGCAGGTGGCATCGGAAGACCTGCTCGCTGGCAAGGCTGTCGGCTGGTTCCAGGGCAGGATGGAATATGGCCCACGCGCATTGGGTAATCGTTCGATTCTCGCCGACCCGCGCGATGTGGCGATCAAGGACCGTATCAATGCCACGATCAAGTATCGCGAGCAGTACCGGCCATTCTGCCCCTCAGTCATCGTCGAGAAGCAGAACGATTACTTCCAGAATGCCTTTGTTGCGCCCTTCATGGCCGTGAACTGTCGTGCAACCGAACTCGGCAAGCAGAAGATCCCCGCTGTCGTACATATCGACGGTACGTCTCGCATCCAGTCTGTCGAGCGCTCCGTCAATCCGCTCTATCACGACCTAATTTCGCGGTTCGAGCGCCAGACTGGTGTAGGCGTGCTAGTGAACACAAGCCTGAACATCAACGAGCAACCATTGGTGAACTCGCCGCTTGAGGCCTTGCACACTTATTTCTGCAGCGGCCTTGATTCACTGATGCTTGGCAACTTCTACCTTTCGAAGCAGCAGTGACCCGGAGCGCCAGCAGCGAGGTGCCGGCGCCTCTGCCATTCCCGGACGCCGTCTTGGTCACCGCAGCCGTGTGCCGCAGTCCGCGCGTGAAGATAGCCATCGCGATCATTACGTTTGCATTGCTGCTTGATTGGATCTACGTGAACTTCCTGACCAACTACGACTATCTGGGGTTCACCTTCGATCCAGACAACTATTGGTATATGTTGGTCGCTCCGCTGCTGCTGATAATTTCTTCTTTCTGGCTGCCAGTCGAGGTCGCGAGGTTCTCGCACTGGATGCTCTGGCTGCTTTTCTGGCTGCTTTATGCGCCAATTGTCATACTGGTCCCTTTGCAGACAATACCAGCGCAGGCGAAGTGGACATTCCTCCCGTGTCTGTTGGTGTCGTTTGGTCTGACCAGCCTGTGCTCCCGCTTGAAATGGCGCTTGCCGGCCCTGAAAGGCGTTGACAATCGACTGGGAAAGCTGGTGTTCTGGGGCGTGTACGCGAGCCTGTTCGCGATGGTATTGACGGCATTTGGCGGGCACCTGCAATTGGTCAGCTTCGCGGATGTCTACACGCTGCGCTCCGAAAACAGCGACCTCTCAGAGTCCGGGCTCGTGGGTTATGCTTTGGCAAACCTCGCCTGGGCGCTGAACCCTTACTTGATGGCTAAGGGACTCGCGGAACGTCAAAAACCGTCGCTATGGATCGGGCTCGCAGGGCAGGTGGTGCTTTATTCCACGCTGGGGCAGAAGGGGGTGCTGCTGTCGACCGTGGTGGTGGTGGGTGCCTATTACGGCCTGCTCCGGGCGCCCGCAATAAGTGCCGTGGCGATTAGCCGGATCATGGTGACGGTTTGCGCCATCCCGATGATTCCCCTTGTAATGGGACTGGCCGAAGACCAATCGACAGTTATTCAACAGTTGGTGGCTCTCGTCTACATGCGTACGCTGGGAATAGCGGCCGCCGCAACGGGCATGTACATCAACTTCTTCCAGTCGCACCCCTTGACCTACTACTCACATATCAACTTGGTGTCGTTGTTTGTGCACTACCCCTACCAGATGTCACTGGGCCAGGTTATCGGTTTCGATCTCGTGGCCAAGGACCTCAATGCAAACGCGAACTTTTATGCCACCGATGGCTACGCTGCGCTGGGTGCCGTTGGTATCGTGCTCATCGGTCCAATACTCGGAGTTTTTCTTTCAGTCGCCAATGCGGTCACCGCAAGATCGTTGCGCCTAGCCTGTGCGGCATTTGTGCCATTCGTAATGATCGTGTCGAACTCATCGCTGTTCACCTCGCTGCTGTCAGGTGGCGGGTTCCTGCTATTGCTGGTCTTGTATGCGCATGGCAATGCGAATACGCAACCGGCACCGCGGACGGGCGGGCCGTTTACCTTGCGAACGAACGAGCTTGCATCATGAGGGTGCTGCAGAACGTCGGGGTCTACCCGGGGTACCTCCGACGTTTCGAGCGCGGACTGCAGCCCGGCTCCAGCTTTGCGGGAGCGCTCGCAAGCTTTTTGGCAGGCGGCTTCGAGGCCTGCCACGTGCTCAGGGGGGGCTTCGAGTCTGATCCGCAGTTCATGCTGACCGTCGGTAACAGCCGCGCGATGCAAGGGTTCTGGGTCAAGGAGCACGGCATGCCGGTGCGCTCGACGCCGGAAGATGTGCTGCTTGCGCAGCTCGAGGAGCACCGCGCAGAGATTTTCTACAACCTCGACCCCACTCGCTTTGACGACCGCATGCTCGCGCGGCTGCCTTCGTGCGTGCGCAAGACGCTGTGCTGGAATGCAGCCCCCACGCCACACAGGCGCTTTTCCGGCTATGATGTCGTTGTCAGCAACTTTCCCGGAATCCTCAAGGGATACGAGGCGTTCGGGTGCCGCACGGCCCCGTTCTTTCCCAGTGCACTCCCGGGAACCCTGCCCGCTGCTGACTGTGGCGAGCGTCCGGTCGATATCGCATTCGTCGGAGCATTCAGCAGGCACCACCTCCGGCGCAATGCGATCCTCGATGCAGTTGCAGGGCTGAAGGGCGAGTGCACATTGCGCTATCACTTGGATCTCGGACGCTTGAACAAGGCCGCCGAATTTGCAGGGACGGATCTCTTTGGTCTCCTGGCGCCCTACCGGCTCACGCGGGCCATTCGTGCGGTCTTCGCGCCACCGCTTTACGGGAGCGAGATGCAGGCGCTGTTCGGGGCGAGCAAGATAGTGCTGAATGCGGCCATAGACATGTCAGGCAACGAGCGGGGCAACATCCGGTGCTTCGAGGCGCTTAGCTGTGGCGCCCTGCTGCTTTCCGATGCGGGCTCCTATCCTGCCGGCATGGATGATGGGAAGACGATTGCGGCGTACGATGACCCTGCTAGTGCCGTCGCGAGAGCGAGATCCTTGCTCGAGGAGGACGCTGAACGCCTGCGAATCGCCAGTGCCGGGCAGCAAATGGTCAGAGAATTTTATTCAAAAGACCGCCAGTGGGCTGCCTTCGAGGCGCTAGTGGCAGGGCTGGAGGGAATGCGGTCATGAGCCAGCAGGATTCGGCGAGCCCGGCGCTGGAGCCGATTGTCATCGGCGAGCAGCAGTTGGCGCTCATCGTTCGGCGCGAGTTTCACGCAGAGGGCATTAAGTTCTTTACGCCCAACAGCTATTCCCAGCAACTGGGGTACATGAACCGGCCCAGGGGCTATGTGATTCCTCCGCACGTCCACAATCCGGTCCGTCGCGAGGTTGAATATACAAAGGAAGTGCTCTTCATCCGCAAGGGCCGGGTGCGCGTGGATTTCTACTCGGAAGAGCAGGAATACCTGCGCAGCACGGTACTCAACGCCGGCGACGTCATCCTGCTGGCATTTGGCGGCCACGGGTTCGAGATGCTTGACGATGCGGAAATCATCGAAGTGAAGCAGGGTCCGTATGCCGGCGACCAGGACAAGACACGTTTTGAGCCCGTTGCCGTAGAAAACGTAAAGATCTAGGAGAGACGATGATCCCGGTAAACGAGCCACTGCTCGATGGCAACGAGCGCAAGTATTTGAATGAGTGCCTCGATACCGGGTGGATCTCCTCCGAGGGCCCGTTCCTAAAGCGCTTCGAGGAGGAGTTTGCCCGTGTAGCCGGCCGTCGACATGCCGTCGCTGTGGCCAATGGCTCTATGGCGCTCGATGCGGCGGTCGAGGCACTTGGCATCGAGAAGGGTACGGAAGTCATTCTACCGTCCTTCACGATCATCTCTTGTGCGGCGGCCATCGTGCGAGCCGGGCTGGTGCCGGTTCCAGTTGATGCCGACCCGATTACATGGAACATCGACATCGGGCTGCTGGAGGCGGCGCTCACTCCCCGGACCCGGGCCATCATGGTGGTGCACATCTACGGGCTCCCCTGCGACATGGACCCGATCTTGGCCTTCGCCCAGCGTCACGGACTCAATGTCATCGAAGATGCTGCAGAGATGCACGGGCAGGTTTATCGCGATCGACCCTGCGGCAGCTTCGGTGATGTCAGTACATTCAGCTTCTATCCCAACAAACACGTGACAACCGGCGAAGGCGGCATGATCGTCACCGATTCAGAAACCATAGCCGAGAAGTGCCGCAGCTTGCGCAACCTGTGCTTCATGCCCGGCAGGCGTTTCGTCCACGAAGAGCTCGGCTACAACATGAGGATGACCAACCTCCAGGCGGCGCTGGGCGTAGCCCAGCTTGAGCGGCTGACCGAGTTCGTGGCGCGCAAGCGGCGCATGGGCCAGTTATATACGGAACTGCTCGGTGACATCCCGAGTATCCAATTGCCGCTGGCACAGACTGACTATGCCCGGAACATCTACTGGGTCTATGGCATCATCCTGGGAGCCGACGTTCCCTTTGACGCCACTGAGGCGATGAAGCGCCTGGCAGCCAAGGGTGTCGGAGTGCGCCCCTTCTTCTGGCCGATGCATGAGCAGCCCGTCTTGCGCAGGCTCGGCTTCAGCGCCGGCGTGCGGTGCCCGGTGTCCGAGCGCATGGCACGGCGGGGCTTCTACGTGCCCAGCGGCTTGGCCCTCACCGAGGCTCAAATCCGGGACGTCGCCCGCGCAGTTCGCGAGGTTCTGCAGTGAGTTCCACGTTCGGAGCCTGCTCGAGCTATTACGACCGTATCCATAGGGACAAAGACTACGCGCGTGAAGCCAAGTACATCAGCCACCTCGTGTCCCAGCACTCGTGTGGCAACGCCATTTCGCTCCTGGAGCCGGGGTGTGGCACAGCCATGCATGCTTGCCTGCTCGCCGGGCAGGGGCTGGTCGCGCACGGCGTTGATGCCAACCAATCGATGCTGACGGCCGCAGGCGCGCGCATCGCAGTCGATGCGACGCTGTCAAAGTGGGTGAGCTTTCAGCTGGGCGACGTCAGGTCGATACGTACGGGTTCCCGCTGTGACGCCGTGGCCTCGCTGTTCCATGTCGTGCGCTCCCAGATCGCGGATGCGGACCTCAACGCCATCATTGCCGCGGCGGCCGAGCACGTGAACCGGGGCGGCGTGTTCTGGTGCGGGTCGGCAGTCCCCTGGCAGCGACCTTCCCTACGCGTGAAGCGCTTCAGCGATGAACGTACCAGCGTGACCAGGCTGGCCGAGCCTGCCACGGGGGAAGCCGCGAACGTAGCGGATGTGCATTACACCGTATTCGCCGAATCGGGTGCAGATGCCAATGTCAGCAAGGTTATCGAAACGCACAATACGAGACACTTGTTTCTACCTGAGATGGATCAATTGCTCGCAGGTCACGGCTGCGCGCGTGAGCGCGCTGAGGAGTGGCTCACCGGCGCGACGCCACCGACCGACACATGGGCGTATGTGTCGTTACCTGGAAAATCTGACCAGGAACCGGCCTCGTGAGCGCTGAGGTATCTGCGGGCAGGCCCTATCATGTGGGCCTCTACTTGGGGGTTGCACCGACTTCAGGGGGCATGTTCCAGTATGCGCAGATGCTTGCGGAGTCGCTCGCGACGCTTCCGGGCGATACCTTCCGAGTGACGGCCGCCTATGGACATCCGCGCTGGGCCGGGATTCTCCGCGCATTGCCGGTCGAGCGCCTCGCGCTCACTGAACTGGCTCGCGGCGAGAGGATCGCCGCGGTTGCCATGGTGGCACGGATTCCCGGTGCGTTGTGCCGCAAAGTAGGGCGAATCTGCAACCCGCTCGTCCGGGAAATGCTGGCCGTCGGCTGCGATGCATGGATATTTCCGGCACAGGAATCGCTTGCTTACCAGTTCCCAGGAACCGCGATTGCCACGATCCATGACCTGATGCACCGCTACGAGCCACACTTTCCCGAGGTGCGGTCGCTGTTCCGCCGCGGCATCCGTGATCAGCGATTTGGCAGTCTGGCGCGAGAGTGCAGCAGAGTGTTGGTAGATTCTGAGGTCGGCCGCAGGCATGTAGTGGAGAGTTACGGCGCCGATCCGACGCGCATTTACCCGCTGCCCTACATCGCACCTGGCCATATTTCAACTGCGCAGGAGCGCCCAGACTTTGAGTCGACCTACCGGCTGCCGCCGCGGTTCCTGTTCTATCCGGCCCAGTTCTGGCAGCACAAGAACCACATGCGGTTGCTAGAGGCGCTGAAGCTGACCGTCGCGGATTGTCCTGACATTCAGTTGGTGCTCAGTGGCGGTCTCCGCTACGAATACCAACGCGTGCTTGCGAAAGCTCGCCAATTGGATCTTGCGGACCGCGTGCACTTTGTCGGGTATGTCCCCGATGGCGACCTCCGGGGATTCTATGTCCGCGCGCGCGCGCTGGTGATGCCAACTTTCTTTGGCCCTACCAACATTCCCCCCCTCGAGGCGATGGCCGCAGGCTGTCCGGCGGTTGTATCGGGTATTTATGCCATGCCGGAACAACTCGGCGAAGCGGGCTTGTATTTCGACCCGCGCAGCATCGAGGACATCGCGGGCCAGATCCGCCGGGTTTGGCATGACGATGTGCTTGCGGCGCAAATGGTGAAAAAGGGAAGGGAGCGCACTGCTGCTGCCGGTCCGGCTGTTTTTCGCCGTCGCCTCATGGATCTGCTCGACGGGGTGCGGACCGGGAAGTGAGTGCCACGCGCGTCAGCATCCGACCACCTCCTTTGACAGTGAGGCGACAGTCGGTGACACGCGCAAATCGGTGGCCCGCCGGAACAGCAGCGCCTAGAGCCCCACCTCATCCAGATCCTCGGGCAGTGGGGCCCTGCTCGAGGGCCCGCTCCACAAGGCTGCTGACCGTAGCCCTGGACAGACGCGTCGCCGCCGCGATCCGCCGGTAGCTCAGATTCGCCTCGAACTTGAGGCGTAGGAGATCCTTGATCCTGCGCATGGCACTCCGCTGGCCTGACATCGACTTCCCCTGAAAAATGGAGCGGCTTATGCCAGCAACCTCGAACAGGTACAATGATTGGATTGGCTCAGTCAAGTAGGGTGTTGCTGTGATCAGCGCGCGGACTCGATGGAATAGACTGTTACGAATCATATCCAGACTAGCCTGTGGTGCGCTTGCCGGTGGCCTGATGTCCGTGCCGCTCTGGGGTCAGGCGCAGTCAGGAAACATCGATCAGCTCCAGTCCATATTCAATAACCTACCTGCCGATCAGCAACAGCAGCTGCCACAGCAGCGGCTACAGCAGCTGCAGCAACAATCCGGATCGGGGGCCACCGGTGCCCAGAGCACTCCATTGGAACAGAATGGGGCGCGCAATCAGGTTCAGGCAATTCCGCAGGCGCGGCGCCGTGAGGATATCCGAGCGGAGGGCGACGGTTCACTCGCCGAAAATCCACGCCTCAAGGCGCGCGACACGATCCTTGTGGATATTGCAATCAATTTGGCGAAGAACACGGAGTTGCCAACTCCCGAGGAAATTAATCGATTACAGCGGTTGGTTGACCTGATTCGCTCAAGCCCGGCGTTGTTTGCGGCGCTTCGGGCCCATAAGAACGCGTAAAATAAATAGGTTAGCAAGGGATGAATGCTGCTGTTATGAGAGCGCCGACACGGAAGGGCAGGATGCACGAGGGACTGGGTTGCCTGTTGATGACCGCAGTGGCGATTGCTGGGCTTTACTGGCCAGTTCAGGGGCAGTCGCAGTCGGCCAGCAACGACCAACTGCAGTCGATCTTCAACAATCTGCCCGCCGACCAGCAGCAGCAGCTTCTGCAGCAGATTAACGGGGCTGGCACCAACGGCAATAGCGGCGCCACAACCAGCTCCGGCGGTCGGATCGGGTCAGGCGGCGGCCTGAACCCAGACGAAGCGAACCAGGATATGCGGCATCGCCGTGCCGCACAACCGGGCGATACCCGCTACTCGGCGGATGGCGCACCGCTCTTGAAGAGCTTAGACAGCGTTTTAGTCGAGATTAGCATTCCGAGCTCTTCTGCCGAAAAGTTGTCGACATCACAAGCAGGCGTCAATAACGCGTCTGGCCCGCAAGGCACGGACGGCAGTGCGAATAGCGGTACGCGTTCGAATAATGCACCGGCGGTCTCTTCCGGTGGCCTGGGCCAACCTGAACCCAATGTCGCCGTGAATGGACCAGAAGCGGGCGGCGTGATTGAGCCTGAGGAGCTCAAGCGTCTCCAGTCCCTGATTAGGCTGGTGCGTTCAAGGAACCCTTACACGATTGATCGAAATGGGGCTCTGCAGCTGCCGGGCTTTCCACTCATACCGGTTGCTGGCCTAACGGAGCGGCTGGCCACACGGCGTCTTGCTGCCGAACCGGCTTTGGCGAAACTTCAGGTGAAAATTACGCTGCTGCCCTTGGAGCCGTCCGGCGTAGCTGCGCTCAGGCCGTACGGGTACGATCTATTCGAATCCGCAGCAGGTTACGCCGCTCCCAAGGATGTGCCAGTACCCGACAATTACATTGTAGGTCCTGGAGATGAGTTCGGCGTGCAGCTGTTCGGATCGCAGAACAGAACGCTTCGGATAACGGTCAACCGCGACGGCCAGCTCGCCTTTCCCGAACTTGGGCCGATCAGCGTTGGTGGTAGGCGTCTGAGTGATGTTCAATCTGAAATTGAATCGAGGATCAGCCGACAGATGCTTGGTGTGCGCGCCAGCGTCACGCTGGGATCAGTTCGCGCCATCAGTGTTTTTGTCGTGGGCGAAGTCAATTCGCCGGGTTCCTACTCGGTCAGCGGACTGTCGACAATAACCAGTGCATTATTCGCCTGTGGCGGCATTAAACCGATTGGATCTCTTCGCAACGTAGAGCTTAAGCGATCCGGGCAGCTGGTTCGTCAACTCGACATCTATGACCTGCTGATGCGAGGCGATACATCGAACGACGTTCACCTGCAATCAGGAGACGTTATTTTTGTTCCTCCGGTGGGTAGCACCGTTTCGGTTGAGGGTGAGGTGCGTCGACCGGCCATATACGAACTGAAGGGCGCGAGCGATCCGAACGTATTGGTTGAGATGGCTGGTGGCTTTACGCCCGATGCAGATTCGGGAAAGGGTGAGCTTACACGCATCGATACTCGTCAGCGGCGGGTTGTTATTGACGTGGATTATGCTGCACCGCAAGCGGGGCTGACTCTGCGCAACGGGGACCGGTTGCGCGTCGCGCGGTTACGACCCACGCTAGATTCGGGTGTCGAGATTCAGGGCCAAGTCTTTCACCCGGGTGCCTATGCGTGGCACGAGAATCTGCGTCTTACCGATGTCATTCGCTCCATCAGTGAATTGAAGCCTAGTGCCGATCAGCATTACCTGCTGATTCGCCGGGAACAAGCTCCGGACCGACACATCGCGGCGGTTTCCGCTGATCTCGCCGCTGCGCTCAAGAACCCCGAATCAAGTGCCAACGTGCTTCTTGAGCCGCACGATCAGGTCTATGTCTTCGATCTTGAATCGGGACGTGATCGAATCCTCACGCCGCTGCTGGAAGAGTTAAGGGACCAGGGAAACCAAGCCGCACCGGCGCAAACCGTGTCAGTTAGTGGGAAGGTCAAGGCGACTGGGGTGTATCCGCTGGAAATCAACATGAAAGTCAGCGACCTGATCCGCGCTGGCGGGAGTCTGGACGACGCCGCCTATGGCGGTAGCGCCGAGCTCTCGCGATTCGTCGTTGAAAACGGTCAGGCTCGTCGTACTGAGGTAATACCGATCGACTTGGCGGCGGTGATGCGTGGAGAGCCTGCCGCTGACATTGCGCTGCAGCCCTACGATGGCTTGTTCATCAAGGAAATATCGGGTTGGAGCGAGCAAGAGCAGGTGACCTTGAGCGGCGAGGTGCGCTTCCCCGGTAACTATCCAATCAAGCGTGGGGAGACGCTAAAATCCGTTATCGATCGAGCTGGAGGATTGACCGACTTGGCGTTCGTTGAGGGAGGGGTCTTTACCCGGGAGGAGTTGCGAAAGCGTGAGCAAAAAGAGATTGATCGATTAACCGATCTGATGCAGAACCAACTGGCTGAATCCTCGCTGATGCTGAGCCGGGCCAGTCAGGTAGGGGCTGCGCAGACTCTGAGTGTCGGGCAGACACTGCTGGTGCAGTTGCGATCGGCAAAAGCCGTGGGACGCCTTGTGATTGATTTGCCGGCGGCTCTGGGAGCCACAAAAGGATCGGCAGACGACATCGTGCTCCAGGGCGGTGATCAATTGATCATTCCCAAGCGCAGCCAGGAAGTGACGGTCATTGGCGAGGTACAAAATGTGACCTCTCACCTGTATCACCCTGGCTTGACCCGGGATGAGTACATCGGCTTGAGTGGTGGCGCGACACGCATGGCGGATCAGAGTCGAACGTATGTCGTCCGGGCTGATGGTACGGTCGTGGCTGGCGGCAGTCGCTGGAGGCGTGCGGGCTCGGCAGCGGGCATTCATCCTGGCGATACGATAGTTGTGCCGCTGGACACCGAGCGCATGCCCGCGTTGCCGCTATGGCTGTCGGTGACCACGATTCTGTACAACATTGCGATCGCCGTGGCCGCAGTTCACAGCCTTTGAGCTGCAGGCCGATTCCTGGATAGGTGAGGCAGGAGCCAGTTCGCCCAACCCAAGGCCTGCGGATTTGGGCTAAGGCGCGCAAATACGGAGGCAGCGTCGTCGAAAGGCGACACTTTTATTGTCAGCGATAGGACCGCATTAACGTTTCTTTGCGGGAGGCTGGCAAATCTGACCGTGCGCGATCACGCAATTCCGTTATTATCGTTGCCGCGTCGGGATTGGTGCCGCCAAAGTGTCAGCTTGGGCGGTTTGTCAGGAAGACTCACCGGCTCAGGAAGAGACTGAAATATCGTGAATCGACGACTTCACAAGGTCTCGAGCAAAATACACAAATGGGCTTCGGTGCTTGGACGGTCGTCTAAGCAGTGGATTCTGCTGGCTTTTGATTTGACCGCGATCGGGCTGTCGCTGGGTCTGGCGCTGCATTCCGAGCACGGACGTACCGCCCTCGATGGCTTGCGGCTGCTGCTCGTGGGCGCGCCGTTGATTGCCATCACCCTGTTTTGGTGTTTCGGGCTGTATCGCTCGGTGGTTCGATCTATCGGCTCGCACGGTCCGTATGCGGTCGGTGCAGTGGCGATCATCACGGCAGGCGTCCTGGCCGCGACCAACCGCGGCTTTCCGCAAGCCTACATTTCGGCTGATGTCATCTATCGCTACTGTTTTTTTCTGCTGGTGACGGTGGCCGGCGGTCGCATGTGGGCGCGTGATCTGCTGAGACGCACAAGCCCCTACCCGATTACCGGCAGAGTTATTGTCTACGGCGCCGGTGATGCCGGGCGTGGTCTGGTGGAGGCGTTGGCTTCCGGGCCCTGGCGGGTTGTGGCATTC
>Ga0182030_10006537_pt1 | contig 24579 bp, 20 predicted proteins | sample 812S3MmetaG_FD_121299 | JGI IMG/M metagenome (GOLD analysis project Ga0182030, IMG submission 121299) | Permafrost microbial communities from Stordalen Mire, Sweden - 812S3M metaG (Illumina Assembly) | ecosystem: Environmental > Terrestrial > Soil > Wetlands > Permafrost | place: Sweden...
CGAGAGGTTGGAAGATATGCTCCGGAACGTATTCGAGATAGGATTCGCCCGCCGCGCGTGACAGCGCCGCGCCCAGAATGGCGTACCCGATATTGGAGTAGGAGAAACGCGTACCGGGCTCAAGGATATAGTGAGTGTGGGGAAGGGAGGCGATCAATGTTTTCTCCCAATCCGCGACGGGACCTCTCACATAGATTGCTGTGTCGTCCGGCTCGCGCCCCAGCCCCGAGGTATGCGTCGCGAGCTGAACCAGGGTTATCGGTGGAGCATTCGGAAAGCGGCCCAATACGGTGTTGACCTGCGGAAAGTATTTTTCGGCAGGATCGGACAGATTTACTTTCCCCGCCTCCACCAATTGTTCCAGCATCAGCGCAGTGAACATCTTGGTGATGGAGCCGATGCGGTAAATGGTCTCGGTGTCGGCGGCGAGCTTCTTCTCCATATCGGCCTCGCCATAGCTCTTTGACCAGATCAGTTGCTTGCCGGTAACGACGCCCGCCGTCACACTTCCAACCGGCCGTCTGGCAAGATCCGCCGCCATCATAGCGTCGATTTGCGGTAATTTCGGGCTCAGGCTCGCAGCGGTCGCCTCCAGGACCACGGGGTGGTAGTTGGCGCTATCGATTTTTCCATTGGCGCTGAGCCAGATTCTGTACTCGAGCGCGCCATTTTCGAACTTGACGGTGTAAATATCGGGGCCGGCCGGTCCAACCGCTTTGAACGTCATCGACTGCAGGGAGCCGAGTTTGGCCAGCGTTGACTGGGTTTGCTGCAGCTGCTGGCTGACCATGGCGGCCAGGCCAGGGTTCAGCAAGGAATAGGTCGGTTTCTCCGATTGCAGATCCTCGATCATTTTGCGGAGCGCGATATCGCTGCCGGGCGCCGGCGTTTGATCCTTGAGCCGCTTGGCGAACGCGGCGGCGGCATCGGCGACGAGTTTGGCCTGGGCGTCGCTCAGCCGCTTTGCCCGCATGTCGCGGCCGTTCTGATGGAGGATCAGCTCCGTTGGCCTCCCCTGATCGTCGTCTTTGGCAAACTCTATTTCCGCGTCGATCACCTTCGGGAAGAACGTGGTCTTCGACTCGGGGAAGATCGCAATCGCCGGCTGAGTGCCCAATTTCGAGAACAGCTGATTGCTTTCGAGCGTGATCAGCATGGCGACGCCCGGGGCCATTTCGAAGGCGCCCACCAGGCGGTTCAGCGTCTGAGAATCGAGGGCGATTTCCTTGTGAGCGGAGCCCTGGCCCAGGCAGAGGCCCGCGAAAAGAGGGAGCAGCGTGAATCGGGAAAGCATGATAATGTATACCGTTTTTCGCGTTCGGGAACAAGGGGCACCAACTTAGAACCATCGCTTCTGTGGGCATTGCCGACAATGGTGGGCATCGGGCCATCTTTGCGGATTTGCGCGAAACCATATCGCAGGCGCTAAGCCAAATGCTATCGGCCGGGACGCCGTTCGAGGAGTTCGCTCAGTTTCTTCGCCAGATTCTGCTCGGACTCGAATCCGAACCAGTTCTCGACGACGGTTCCATCCGCCGCGACAAGCACACTCACTGGGATTCCTTTGGCATCGAAATATGTGCTTAAACGCGAGGACTGATCCGGCAGCTCCGGATCGGTCAGGAACAGGAAATCAAACTGAGGGTGCTCCTTTACCCACGACATCACGTTGAGACGCGAATCCTGCGTCGCGATAGCCACCACACTCAGCTTGCCCTGATAGGACGGCCGTAGTTTAACGAGCGCCTGCATCTCCTCGATGCAATAAAAACACCAGGGCGCCCAGAACGTGATGAGAAGGGGTTTGCCCGCGAGTTCCGACAGCTTCAAGGCCGCGTAAGAAGCATCGCGGACTTCCAGATCGGGCAGACGCGTCCCGCGCAGGCTTCGCGGTGTTCGCTCCGCGGCAGGTGACGCGGCGGGAGTTGAATCGGCAGGAGCAGGGCTGTAAGTGAAAGTGCCGGCGGGAATGCGCGGATTGATGCGGACAACGGAGATGACCGCCCGGTCTGTCAAGCGCGTCGCGCCACGCCGTAAGTTGATGCGCTGAGCGGCTCGCGGGAGTCCTGTTTTATCGGAGATCCAATACCACTCGATCGTGCTGCCGGAGTCCTGCCCGACACGAACGTACATCACTGTGCTGCACAGGTCTCCCTCAATGTCGTCTTTGCCGGCATAAACGAGGTTGCCGCTTTCGATCGCCGCTGACAAAAATTCGCGGTCGAGAAAGAGGCGCCAGGTCATAGCGGCATCCGTGGCGGAACGATTGGGGATGACTTGGCCCGAAGCGACAAACGTCCGCGGGATTTCGTCCGACACGCCCTCCGAACTGTAGCGGGTGACATTGTCTTCCAACACCGCCATGTCGCGGGTACCAGAGTCCTGTTCCTCGAACCGCGCCTGAATGCCTAGCGGTGAGCGCCCAGCGAGGATGACCGTGCGCCCGCGATGCGCTTTGCCATCCGCGCCCTTCGTTTCGCGACGCACCTCGTATTCGATGGTTTCGATCTTCTCGGAGGCTTTGAGAGCGGAGCGCAAAATGTCGGCCGCGGTTGGCGTTCCTTGCGCGAACACATTTCCGGCAAATACCGCCGGTAGCAGGAGTCGAGCAACAACATTCATAATCATCACTCCGGATAATAGCCATCCCTGGCGCGAATCCTACGACCTTTGGATTTCAGCACAACCTCGATGGTGTGCCAGTCGTGCCCCGACGAATCCGGGGGCTGGAAAGCGAGCAAATAACCATGCATCACGTCCTGAAAGATTCTTTCAAAGGCAGCCTGAATCTCGGATGACCCGTCGAGCGTAATTGCTATGCCGCCGGTCGAGCGCGAGACGGACGCCAACTGCTGCAGGGTTTGATCCTGAATCTCGGTGCCTTTTGCGATGGTATAGACAGGCACGCCGGCGCTTCGCGCACGCTGGATCGCCGTATCGCTCGGCAACAGGCTGACATTGTCGTCGCCATCGGTGAATACTACAATGGACTTCTTGCCGGGCCGATCCGAAATATCGCGGATGACACGCACCAGGCCGTCATAGAGCGCCGTCATACCACCGGGCTCGGTTTTGAGGACGGCGCGCTCGGCTGCGCGCTTATCGGTGGTGAATGGTTCGAGTTCGGTGATGCCTCCCCGCAGGGTGTACACCGCCACGCTATCGTTGGCGCGCAGACCGCCAATGAATTTCAACGCCGCCTTCTTCAATGCCGGCAAGGAGGCCCGCATGCTCTCGCTGGTATCGAGCAGCAAGGTGCAGGAAATGCCGGCAGTGCCGGATTCAAACGCGGAGACCCGAACGGGCGCACCGTCGTTCAGAATGGTGAATTCCCCGGGGGCCAGGTCATCGACATAGCGACCGCGGCTATCAGTGACGGTTGCGAAAACCTGAACTAGGTTGGCCGTCGCCCGAAAAGTTGCCTCCGTCGGGAGCCCGGGCGCGTTCGGGCTGGTAGATCGACGCGCGTAAGCCAACCGGCTAACTGCTTTTCCGCCGGGGACCAAATTGCTTGCCACGTCATCGAAGCGCATGAACCCTCCGGTGACCCGTGATCCGGGAAGATCGGTGGAGCGATAGACGCTGGCCGGCTTGAACAGGTTCATGTTTTCCGGGCTCGTGGAGGAGCAGGCCCCGCAACGGTCGGACAGGTATTGATGCCGGCTGATCAACGTCGGATCTTCGCTGATGAGCAAGCTGTCCGGACTGACGACTGCGCCATAGACGAGTCCCGCCATCGCCTCCACCATCGCCGCAGGCTCGGGGTGGGAGCCCAGATCCGCCAATTTCGGAGTACCCTGCAATTCCCGCACGCGCTCGAAAGCATCACGCTGCGGGCCTTGGAGGCGAAGCAGGCGCGCGGCGATGGCGTCATCCAGTATGGGCGAGTCTCCGCCGGCAATCTCGCGCAGCACGGCCAGCGCTTTCGCGGAGTAATCCTCGGCAAGCAAGCCTTCGCAGGCATGACGAAAGGCTTTGACGCCTGCGCTGGCGTCCAGCGAACCCGCCTTTCGGCCGAGAACGATGAGCGCCATCAGGGAGTGCCATTCGCCCATCACGGCATTCTGGCGCGGCCTTCGATAGCCTGCCGCCGCCATGGAAAACGCCTCCAATGCCTCGAAGTCGGCGCGGCTCAAGCCCGGGATCACCTCAAAATAGGGAAACAGTGCGCTCCATTCGTCAAAATGACTCGCAAGAAGCTTGGCGGAGGCATCGTCGAAAGGTGCACCACGCTTTTCCTCGAGTTCCGCGATGACGACCAGGGAATGCAGCGCTTTTAGATGCAGCAGTGCGTCGTCATCGGAAGCCGACGGATTCGCCCAAATGGCTTTGCCGCCGGGAAACCGGACGTTGCCTGCACTGTCCAAAGGAACCTTCTGAAAAAAATCCGCCCGCCAAGCCCTCCCAGTCCTGGCGATGCCTTCGCGTAATTCGTCGGAATCGCGATACCAGGCATAAAACTTCGCGGCGCGCGTTGGATTCCTCGTAAAGAAACGCTGATGCGCGGCGTCGGCATGCGCGAGCGCGGAGTAAAACGCCGCCAGCCGGCCATGGCCAGACACGAGAATCGCGTGGAGGAAAGCCTGCGTGTCGCGAGGATCGACTCCGGCCAACTTCGTCCACACCTTCGCCGCGTCCGTTCCGCCGGGGACCGCGACCGCTCCGGAAGAGATGCTGAAACGGTCCGAATAGAGCCAGAGGGCGTCGGCGGATTCCGCCGCAAGAGCGCGCAATCCGGTACGGCCCACGATGGCATTGGCGGCATCAGCGGGCATCCGCGCCAGCGCGGCGTAGGTTTTCGCCAGCCTTGGCTCGCGAGCGAAGGCCTCCGCGATGCCTCCCGGTAGCGGGGAAAACTCCTTCGTCATCGCTCCCCACCACGCCACGCCGCCGGTCAGGCTGGCATTCTCCATAGCGATTTCAATGAGAAAGCTTTTGCCGGCTTCGAGAGTCTGCTGCATGGCGACTTCGTCGATCCCGAGCGCCCGCGTAACCTGCTGCCGCGGCCCGTCCGCGCTGTCATCGCTCAGTTCCGGCCTCAAAACACCATCCTGTTGTTCGAGCTTCCAGCCGAACAGATTCAAAATCTGACGCGTCTTGGCGGCGCTCTGCGGGTCTGCGAGCGACAACGTCAGGAGCGTTTTGTCCCCGCGATTCTCAACCAGACGGCTGAGTTCGGCCACGGCAGTCATATAGGCGCCGAGGTTAGCTTGATAACCGGGCGTCCGCATGTAATTCGTCTTCGAAGTCTCGATGGCGATCGCGATGCAGTATTCGATGTAGAAATTCTCACGCGACGGCGCTGCTTTCAAACGGGCGATGGCAGCAAGAGCCGTCATTCCACCCGGAACCCACGCTTCTCCCGTGGAGGAAAGATTGGATTCGGCGCTGTCCGCAATGGCGTCGGCCGATGCCTGCTCGGGGAACGTGGCGGACGGCGCGCTCTGCGCACTTTCGAGAAACGCTCGCAACGGTGCAGCGTCGGACGCTCCTGGTGCCTGGTCCAAATAAAGCCTCAGGTGTTCAACGCTGCCTTGGCGATCGCCCTTCGCCCACAACACCGCGGCCTTGAAATACTCGAGGCGAGGAAACTGGTGCCGCGAGTCCAGTGCAAGCCCGGCGTTCAACGAACCCTCCACGGCGTCCAGATCGTGGGTGGCGTAGCGCGCGATCACGTCGTCGAGATACGCTTCGAGGTACTCATGATGTTGGTCGGCTCGGATCAGACCGCCCGCCACCTGCGCTGCCTCAGGCCAATCCCGCGAAGCCAGTTCGAGGCGCGTCAGGTTGAGCCGCGCGAGCAGCATCTCCGAGTCGGCCTCGATCGCGTGCCGATAGGCGTCGCGTGCAGCGTCCATCTTCTGCTGGTTTTGGCAAGCCGCGCCCAGAGCGTTCCACGCCGGAGCGAATCGCGGAGCCGCGCGAAGCGTGGCGCGAAGCTCGCGCTCCGCCTCTTCCCACTGTTTCGCTCCGGCCGCTTTCAGCGCGAGGCTCCAGGAACTCATCGCGCTGGCGGGGAGTTTGAAACCTCTTTCGGCGGCAGCAATGCCGACCTTGTGGAGCACCAGCGTGGGCAATTCCATGCTGAGGTAGATCCGATCCAGAGTAAGGTCGATTCTGTTGGATACGTAACCGGGGAGAACAGCCTGCAGCGTGCACGGGACATAGATATTATTGGAGACACGCCAAAGGTACATCCCCTGTTTCGAGGTTGTGGCGTCGGTAACGGGGCCAGATCCCGGGCAGTTCCGCTGAATGAGTGCGTGCGACGGCGGAGGCGATCCATCGTCCATCGTCACCTTGCCCTTCATATAATCGGCTGCCCGCGCAGGTTCGATAAGAAGGCCAACTGCGGTACCGACTCCCGCGAGGATCTGGCAAAAACGCATAAACACGAGAACGACTTCCGTTTTCGAAACAGCCGACTTGACTGACGATTATAGCAGCGCAAGCATCGGCCAAGTCTCCCTGAAGCCGCGTTGCCGTGGTGCTAACGATGGAAACACAATTAAGGTGGCTTGTGGGGCACACTGGGATTCCCGGAGGAGTCTGGAGTCATGAGACGGCCGCGGATCGCAGTGAGATTCTCCGTCGCGCCAAAGCGACCAATGCTTTCCCCAGAAATGTCTCGCGCGGGCCACCTCTACCAACTCGCCGATGGCGATACGGGCGAGGTCCTGGTGGATAGGGACGGCAAGAATGTTGTACTGCGCGTAGAGTCGAGACCGATGAGGTGGTAAACACGAGCCGTGTAAGTGTGATTCGAGAGCCATTTCGATTCCGCACCCCTGGGGACGCCAGCGCCGATAATGTTGCACAACGTGCTGGTTTCTGAGGCTTCCGCTCGCGGGCTGATGGCTGGTCAGCCTCCCCGCCGTCTCGTTACTGATCCGGCCAACTTGCTCGCCGTTTGGTGTTAATCGAGCGGTGACTTGTTGCCCATAAATTTACTGGTGTTTTGCTATTAACTGCTTATGGAAGGTTGTCCGACCGCCCAGACGCTATCCCCTCAACTCAATCACAAATGAGGCAGCTGTCAAGAAAATCGTGGAGTTCTTTGCCGTTGTTCACCGCGCGGCGCGGTAGCGAGAAACGCCGCGAGCGCTTGCCGTCCGGCGTAGCGATCCATCTTGGCTCCAGTTTTTCGCTAGGTGTGAGATAATTCCCAGAGATCAGCACCGGAAACCAATGTCCAGAATGCTCATCCTCGGAGCGGCGTTTGCGTTCCGTTCCTGCGTAGTGTTCGCGCAGCAACCCTCCGCCTACTCCATCAGTACAATCGCTGGCGTTGGATTATACCCGTACACGGGCGAAGGACAGAACGCAACGAACGTGCTGATGTTCAGTCCGTACGGCATTGCCGTCGACAAGAGCGGACTCGTGTACTTTTCCGAGACCTATTACCACCGCGTCTTCAAAGTAACCGCACAAGGCACTCTGGTGACGATTGCGGGCACCGGCCAGGTCGGCTTCACCGGCGACGGCGGGCAAGCGACGCTCGCCGAGCTTAACTCGCCGGAGGGCCTGGCCTTCGACGGCAATGGAAATCTGTATATCGCCGATTCGGGGAACGTACGGATTCGGAAAGTGACGCCGGGTGGCGTCATCAGCACGGTAGCGGGCGGCGGTGCATCGTTGGGCGATGGCGGACCTGCGACCTCGGCGAGTTTGACGGCGTCGGACGTGAAGCTCGATTCCGCCGGCAACTTGTACATCGCCGACTCGGAGAATAATAGAATCCGGAAAGTAACGACCGATGGCTTGATCCATACTGTTGCCGGAAATGGCCAGCCCGGGTTTAGCGGCGATGGAGGTCCGGCAACAGCCGCCGAACTGAATTCGCCCCAGGGTATCGCGCTTGACAGCGCGGGAAACCTGTACATTTCCGATACTGACAACTTTCGCGTGCGCATGGCCGCCGCCAGCAGTGGAACCATCTCCACGATCGCTGGAACCGGAGTACCCGGCACTACCGGCGATGGCGCAGCGGCAATCCACGCAACGCTCTCGTCCCCCAGGGGGCTTGCTCTCGGTGCATCTGGAAATCTGTATGTCGCCGATTCCATCCCCGGCAAATTGAGGATGGTGGCGACGAACGGCAATATCAGCACAGCCGCTGGAAATGGAGTGCTGACCCTGGACGGCGGAGACGGTCAAAACGCCTTGGTGGCCAGTCTTCTCATTCCAATCGGCGTGGCCATCGACAGTTTGGGGAACATTTTTCTGAGCGAAGGGCAGGGACGCCGGGTGCGGAGGATCGACGCCGTCACCACCGTCATTACCCGGGTTGCGGGACCGGAGGTGACCGGCGCAGTCCTCGGCGATGGAGGGCCGCCCTTACAGGCGTTGCTCTACCTTCCCTACGGCGTGGCCTTGGACGCCCAAGGCAATCTGGTGATCGGCGATACGTTCGATCTGCGCATCCGGAAAGTGAGCGGGGGCATCGTTACGACCATCGCCGGCAACGGCATCCTTGGCGAGGGAGGAAATGGAGGACCGGCAACAGCGGCATCGATGAACAATCCCGGCAGCCTGGCGGTAGCCTCGAATGGGGACATCTACCTGAATGGAGGCTACCAGGTCCGGAAGCTATCGGCAGCAAGTGGAGTCATATCCCTGGTTGCGGGCACTGGCCAGGAGGGGTATAGCGGAGACAACGGACCGGCCCCTGCCGCTCAATTATTCGAAGTGCAGTCTCAGATTGCCTTGGACAAGGGCGGCAATCTCTACATTGCCGATTCCAGAAACAATCGGATCCGCATGGTGAATACCAACGGACTCATCGTGACGGTGGCCGGCACCGGAACGGTTGGCTTCTCGGGCGATGGCGGGCAGGCGACCCTCGCTAACCTGGATAATCCCTCCGGCGTGGCCGTGGACGCGTCGGGAAATATCTACATCAGCGACACGGATAACAACCGGATTCGCAGAATCGGAACCAATGGAACGATCACCACGATCGCCGGCACCGGAATCGCGGGCGCAACCGGCGATGGCGGGCCGGCGCTGCAGGCAACGCTGTCCAGCCCCGTGAACCTGGCTTTCGATGCCGGCGGGAATCTCTATGTCTGCACATCGGCTCGGATTCGCCGAATTAACTCGGCCGGAGTCATCGCCACCATCGCGGGAACAGGGTTTCAGGGATATTCCGGCGATGGGGGACCCGCAACCAGCGCGCTGGTTTCAGGCCCTACTGGGTTAGTTTTCGATTCGGGCGGCAACATTTACTTCGCGGACAACGGCAACGGCGTGGTTCGCAAACTCTCGCCGCCGAGTGGTTCCGCACCCGCGATCTCGCTGGTGGCGAACGCCGAAGGAGAGAGCCCGACCATCGCGCCGAATACGTGGGTCGAGATTAAGGGAGCGAACCTCGCGCCGGCGGGGTTTTCGAGTCCAGCCTGCGCTCCGGGATATTGCTGGCAGACATCGGATTTCGTAAATAACAGTCTGCCGACGCAGCTGAACGGCGTGGGAGCTACCGTGAACGGAAAGAGCGCTTTTGTCTATTACATCAGCCCGACTCAGCTGAATGTCCTGACGCCCCCGGATGCCTTATCGGGAACAGTGCAGGTACAGGTGACCAACAACGGCGCCACCAGCGCGGCGTTCATGGTTCAGACGCAGCCGCTTTCTCCGTCATTTTTCATTTTCAACGGAGGACCATATGTGGCCGCCACGCATGTGGACGGGAGTCTGATCGGACCGGCCACGCTGTATCCGGGCGCGAGCACTCCAGCCAAGCCAGGGGAAACCGTGGTTCTCTATGGAAACGGCTTCGGAGCAACGTCTATGCCGGTGATGAGCGGATCGACGATGCAATCCGGAAGTTTGTCCCCGCTGCCCGTGATCAAAATAGGAGGAATTGCCGCGACCGTGCAATTCGCCGGTCTTGTCGCTGTGGGCCAGTATCAATTCAACGTCTCGGTGCCATCCACCCTCCCAAACGGCGACCAATCGATCACGGTAACTTACGGCGGTCAAGCCACGCAATCTGGAACATTAATCACCGTCCATAATTGAGAGCAAACACATGCTTTCGATCAGACGGCGATTAGTGCCCCGATGACGGCGTATCTTTGGACGCTACTTTTTCGAATATCCCTTATCGCTTGATGCGCTCGCCTCCACAGAGGTATGTTCAAGTGGCCGTTCATGCCCATTAAAAGGACCGAAAATGAACGACTTAGTTGCGATTGAAAAGATTGCCCAGTGGGAAAAACTGAAGGAGCTGGTGCTCGACAGCGTCTCCTCCCCGATTACCAAACGCGTGTACAACATGGCCCTGAACGAGTTCATGGCGTGGTTCCATCAGGCGCTGCGGCCGGGTTTCACCAAGGCCACCGTGAGCGCGTGGAGGGTATCGCTGGAAGAACGCCACCTCGGCTCGTCATCCATCATTATTAGAATGTCGGCGATCGTCTTGTCTTGGCGAATCATCCAGGCCACAAGTTTCTCGGCATCATTGAGCGCGGGGTCTTTATCCATAAGCGCAAACACAGCCTGCGCATGAGAAATCAGGCACTTCGCCAACTCTATCGCGAGCGTGACGGTCGTAAGCTCGATCTCGGTTTCGACATCATCGCGGCCGGCTTGAAGCGCCATATGGTAGATCCCGGCGAGCCTAGCGGCCGCACCCGCAAGCTTTCCGCCCCAGTCCCTCAGTGACTGGAGCATTCCGCCGTCTCGAAATTGTGGCTCGAGCGACCTTGGAAATCCTTCCAGGCGCTATACGCCCGGATCGCTGAACCGTAGACGGAGCGTCGTCTCGGGTTGATACCGTAGCAGGTGCTGAATGCCGAGTTTGTAACAATTCTCGCCCGCGCTCGACTACTCTTGTGACGGCTCGTTGAACGCGTGCCAGTTCCTTTGCGATTTCAGCACGCTTGTCGTCGGGCGTCTTTTTGAGAGTCTTAATCAATAGCTCAACTGCTTTTAGCAGTGTGTCGAACATTGGGGTGATTATATCCGAATAGTCTTTGAATGAACTTCGAGCTTTAAAGGCGCATCTACTCGCTGCTGTTGCATAAATGGCAATCGTTTAGCGAATCATTTTGGAGTGCCAAGCTATAATGAAGGCAGGTAGGGGATTTATGAAGTCGCACACCGTACCCAAGAAGCTCTTGAAAAACTTTGCCTACGACGATCCGGTTACAGGATCGAAGCGCCTTTGGCGGTATCGGAAGGGTATGGCTCCCCATGGAAACGCTACGCCGAAAACCGCCACCCGTTGGGACGGGCATTTTGCAGACCCGGCCAACACCGCCAAGGAAGCCGAGCTTGAGACCCGCCTCGAAAGGGAATTCGAGCACCCCGTGAACCAGTTTCTGGATTTTATCGGCTACAGCACATTCTTCTGGGAGGCGAAGCATATTCGCGCGCTGACAGGCTACGTAACGATGCTGTTCACCCGTTCTCGGGCACGACGACGTGCCAGCCAGATTCAAGCTGATCTCATGATAGAGGCGATGCGGTCAGTGGTCGCTGACGAAAAGAAACTTTCAGCCCTGATCTCGAAGCATCAGGTCGATGCATTTTGGGCAGGACTTGACCCGAAGCTAGTGACTCGCAAAGTCGTTATAGAGGTGATTGAAAATCGGATTCGCGAAGCTTCAACGCCTGATAACGGGCAGCGACAATACATCAACTCAATGGAAACAATGATGCGGTTTTCTGATCTGCACCTGCTCAACGGCCAGTGGGGAGTGATCCCGGCTGACAACGGAAAGCGATTCGTAATCGGGGATGCGCCTGTCGTGACCTGGGTGCGGACGGAAAATAACATGTTGAACTTCGGCCAGGGATTCGCGAGGCCCGACGTGGAGGCATTCCTGCCTGTGTCGCCAATGGCTTGCCTTCGCATACTCCCGCACGTTCAGCGGACGCGTCCCCCGCTGCGGCCGACCACGGACGAAATCAACATGGCGCAAGCGGCGTTCGCGACAGAGCATTGCTTCACGAACGTTCGGGATGAAGCGCTGAACCAGCTCCTCCAATCATATTTCGGGACTGTGCGCATTGGTATCGAGGGTTTCTCCATCAGACATATTGATTACAACGAGTCCTTTTTCAAGATTCTTATGGGGCAGCAGCGGGCGGCGTAACGCCCACTTCGGTCCGCGGCGCCCCCAGTCTTCCCCCAGTGAAATGTGCGGGGCCGCCCGGCTGCCCGCCTGCTGGTCAGACACGGTTGCCGTTCCGGGTGTTAACGCCTCTTCGCCGCTCCGCGTTGCGCACTTGCGCTTCGTCCATTCCGAAGTGGTGTGCGATCTCATGCCAGGCCGTATCACCACCATCTGTTCGAGCTGTGCTCGCGTGCGCGCTAAACGTTCGTGTGGACCTTGGTAAATGGTGATTTTATCTGGCATTGCGAACCCCTCGAAGACCGAGCGGCTCGCCAGCGGCGGCAATTACCGCGAATCTGAGTGCTGGCCGGGCCATTTCGCCGCTTCAATTGGCCGGCGTCGTCTTCGCCGAGAAAGTTGTCTCGGTGGGCTTGGAGGTGACGGACCGCGGACGCCTTTTCGTTCACGATTCGCTCCAGGAAAGCCTGCAGCGGTGTGCCATAAAGGCGCCGCGCGGAATCGCTCAATTGTCTGGCGAATGCGTCGGCGGATGGCGCGTTGTGAAGATCCTCGAAGAGTCTCGATGTTGAGTTGCCAAATTCTGGCATTGGCATCGTACCTCCTCACCTGGGGGCTTTGAGCCGTCGACGAATGCCCATGCCTTTGAAGGGTAAAGTCTGCTGAGACCAGCGACCTTCCGCGGTCAGATGACCAATTTTCGTCAGAGATCGCTATACCAGAGAATTCGCGCACACTCCAGAGGAACGGACGCCAGCGGATGAGAGGGAATAATGCGCGGCGTAAACTCGCGGGAAGGGCGGTTCGCCGGAACGGAAGCGGCATAACGATGCGCGTTGGAAGCGCCCACCAGCGGCTCGCCGCGCTTCATCTCCACAATTTCCCGTCCGCCAGCGTCGGTCGCGTCGGCGAATAACTCGACGCGCACCGCGTCCACATCCAGCTCATCTAAATACACCTGCGCAGTGAAGACGTGTTGTCCTCCGCTCGATACCACCTCCAGCGATCCAAAACGGAGCCGCGGCCAATGCTCTTCCATCGCTCTGCGCCACTGCACCATATCCACCATGGCGGCTCCGGCATCTTTCGCCCGTTCGGCGTAGGCTTTGGCACGCGCAAGATAATGAGTCTCGGTATACTCTCTTACCACGCGATTGGCGGAAAATGGCGGGGTCAGGCGTGACATGCTCGCACGCATGCGCTCGATCCAGGCAACCGGGACGCCCGCCTCGTCGCGCCAGTAGAACATGGGGATGACTTCCTCTTCCAGCAGCGAGTACATCTGTTCAGCGTCCCGGTCGTCCCAGGCTGGATCGGAATCGTGCTCCCGTCCATCTCCGATTGCCCACCCCACTTCTGGCGAGTACGCCTCGGCCCACCAGCCGTCAAGTTCCGAGAGGTTCAGTCCGCCGTTGACGAGCACCTTCATGCCACTGGTTCCACTCGCTTCCCAAGGCCGTCTCGGATTATTCAGCCACACGTCCACGCCGCGCACCAGGCGCTCGGTCATCTGCATATCGTAGTCGGCCAGAAACACAGAGTGCTGCCGCGCCGGGCTAGTGCGGATGAACTCAATCCATTGCCGGATCATTTCCTGACCTTCCAGGTCCTGGGGATGCGCTTTGCCCGCGATCACAAGCTGAACCGGCCGTTCGTGGTTGGTCAGCATCCGTAGCAATCGATCTCGATCCCGGAGCAGCAGATTGGGGCGCTTGTAGGTTGCGAAGCGGCGCGCAAAACCGACCGTCAGCGTGTCGGGATTGAAGACGTGGCGCGCCATCCCGATTTCCTCATCAGACGCTCCGTGTCCGGCGAACTGGCGCGCCAGACACTTCCTCACGTAATCGACAAGCTGGAGGCGGGTCTCGGTGCGCATTTTCCAGAGGTCCGCGTCGGGAACGGAATCCAAAGCTCCCGCCAGTTCCTCGAGATCTCCGCGCCATCTCTCGTTGCCGGCAGCTTCGGTCCAAACGCGGTCGGCCGCCTCCGAATCCCAGGTGGGGACGTGAACGCCGTTGGTCACATGGCTGATCGGCACCTCAGCCTGGGGCCAGCGCGGAAACAGAGGCTGGAACAACCGGCGGCTGACTTCGCCGTGCAGACGGCTTACGCCGTTCACCGCGCCGCTGCCGCGAAGCGCGAGATACGCCATGTTGAAGGGCTCCGAATCGTCGTCCGGATTCAGCCGGCCCAGTGCCATGAGTTGCGAGAACGGGATCCTGAGCCGCTCTTCCGCGTAGCGGCGGACGTGCCGTTCCATAAGCGTCGGCGAGAAGCGGTCAAACCCCGCTTCGACCGGCGTGTGCGTCGTGAACAGGTTCCCGGAGCGCGTTGCCGCGAAGGCCACATCGAACGGCTGCTTGGTCTCCTCCATAAAATCGCGGGCGCGTTCCAATACCGCGAACGCGGCGTGACCTTCATTCAGATGGCAAACTTCCGGACGAAGACCCAGCGCGCGCAGCAGACGCCACCCGGCGATGCCGAGGATGCGTTCCTGTTGCAGGCGCGTTTCCGGACCGCCGCTGTAAAGTTCAGCTGTAAAACCGCGGTAATCGGGGAGGTTCCCCGGATCGTTCGAATCGAGCAAAAACAACCGCGCGCTCCCGACTCGCACTTCCCACGTGCGCAGCCAAAGGCGAATCCCCGGCAAGTGAATAGATATCCTCAGCCACTCCCCGTTGGCATCGCGAAGCGGAGAGATCGGCAACTGCGTAGGGTCGTTATAGGGGTACAGCGCCTCCTGATGGCCATCCGCGTCGATGCGCTGACGGAAGTAACCCTGCTGATACAGGAGTCCCACGCCATACACCGGAACACCCAGGTCGCTGGCGGCTTTGAGCTGATCGCCGGCAACGTTGCCGAGACCACCTGAATAAATTGGCAGCGCGTCGCTCAGCATGAACTCCATGCTGAAGTAGGCGACCGCCGTGATCGGCGAGTTGGGATACGCCGTTCGGAACCAATGCGGACGGGTATTGTGATATTCGTAATACTGGAAGGCTCTCTCCAGGCGCTCGTGGAAGGCCGCATCTGCGAGGCAACCACTCAGTCTTTCGCGCGACACCGTCTGCAGGATGACCCATGCGTTGTGCGTGAGCGCCCAGAGTTCCGGATCAAGGCGAGTCCACAATTCGTCGGCCGCATGATTCCAGGACCAGCGGAGATCTAGGGCCAAGTCGTGAAGTCTGGTCCGCAGTTGTTCAGAATCCATTTCCGTGCCCTTGGTTTTCGCTTCTCCCAGGGTACCTCGCCCGAGCAACGCTTATGGGAATCGCCTCCACGCTGCGCGACCCTTGGCGGGCGACCAATGCGCCGCTATCATAGACGCATAAACGGCCATGCACGTGCCGGTTGTATCCGCCGGTAAGTATGTGCAAACCAAAACGCGCGGCGCGAATCCTGCTTGCGCTGACATCCTGTTGCTCCTCCGCTTTTTATGCTTACGGCAGGAAGAACTGACCATGTCATTCGAGGCGTGGATCGTTCTCGGTTTGGTGGCGGGATTTATTGGCAGCCAGCTTTGTAACCGGGAGCGTATTCCGCCTGACGTCATCGTGGGAATCTCCGGCGTCATGGCCGGAGGCCGGTCGTGCTAAATTTCGGGCCCGCCGGTATTAACGGACTGAACTTGCTCAGCAACTTCGCGATATTAAGCGGCGCTTTGATCTGCCTCCTAGGTTATGATGCACTCAGAAGGGCCTAAACGATGAGCCTATGCGGGTACCGTCGCAGTTCCAAGGCAGGCGACGAGCGCCGGCAATTCTGTGCAATGAATGTCGCGAATCATGATAAAGCCTGCAAAGCACAATCGGCGCGAATTCGGTCGCGGACGCAGCGGGAACGTTTTACTTTTTTCTGGATGGTAATCCTCTGTCCGTGGCGCGCCGGCACAGTTTTCGTCATCTGAACATGTACATTCCTCAGACATATTCGGCCGCGCTGATAATGATGCTGGTCAGCATGTTGTGTTGGGGCAGTTGGGCAAATACTCAGAAGATCGATAAAACCTGGAGGTTCGAACTGTTCTACTGGGACTATATGTGGGGGATTCTGCTGTGTTCCCTCTGTTTCGGTCTCACCCTGGGACGGACGAATTCGGCTTCTCCGGTGAGTTTTTTCCAGAATCTCGGCAATGCAAGCCCTCGCGCTTTGATGGAAGCGTTCTTTGGCGGGATGGTTTTCAATCTGGGAAATCTCCTGCTGGTCGCCGCCATATCGGCGGCTGGAATGGCTGTCGCTTTTCCCCTGGGCGCCGGTCTAGCGCTGGTCATCGGAGCGATTCTTAACTATGTGGTCGCGCCGGCCGGCAATCCGAAATTCCTTTTCGGCGGAGTCCTGCTGATCTGCGCCGCGATCGTCGCCAATGCGCTGGCCTACCGTGGGCTGTCGAAGGGTACCAAGGCGGGCACGAAGGGAATTGTCCTCAGTTTACTGTGCGGTGTCGTGGTTGGGCTCTTTTATCCCTTCGTCGCGAAAGCCTTAATCGGGAAGGATCATCTGGGTCCCTACACCGTGTTCTTCGTATTTACACTGGGCGCACTCGTCTCCAACTTTCCCCTGAATTATGCCTTCATGCGACACCCCGTGAGCGGCCCGAGTCTTTCGATCCCAGACTACTTCCGGGGTAGTTTGCCTGCGCATGCCTGGGGCGTGCTGGGCGGCGTTATCTGGGCCATCGGAACCATCTGCAGTTTTGCCGCTGCTTACACGCCCATGGTGGGACCCGCAACGTCGTTTTCGCTCGGCGAAGGCAATACCATGATCTCCGCGATCTGGGGCGTTTTTGTCTGGAAGGAGTTTCGTGGAGCCAGCGGTACCGTTACGAAGTTGCTGGCGCTGATGTTCGTTCTCTTTGTTCTGGGTCTGGTTTCGATATCGTTAGCGCCGGTGTTTGGATAGAATCATATGGCTTCTGAAACGCATTACGACGTCATTATCATTGGGACCGGAGCGGGCGGAGGAACGCTTGCTTACCATCTGGCCCCGTCGGGCAAAAGAGTTCTGCTGCTCGAACGGGGTGGCTACCTGCCGCGCGAGAAGGCGAACTGGGATTCGCGCGCTGTTTTTATCGAGTCGAGATACAGGGCCAAAGAGACCTGGTACGACAAAGACGGCAGACCGTTTGTTCCAGGGATTCAATACTACGTCGGCGGCAATACCAAGGTCTACGGCGCGGCGCTGCTGCGATTTCGCCCGCAGGACTTCGGTGAAGTCAGACATTACGCCGGCATTTCGCCCGCCTGGCCACTGAGCTACGATGACTTCGAGCCTTATTATACGAAGGCCGAGGATCTTTATCACGTCCACGGGGAACACGGAATCGATCCGACAGAAGGGCGCTTCAGTGCACCTTACCGTTATCCGCCAGTGAGCCACGAACCGCGAATTCAGGAACTCTACGATGATTTCCAACGGTTGGGCTATCATACGTTTCCTTTGCCGCTCGGCATACTGCTCGACGAGGAAAACGGAAAGGCTGTGCACTCCAGCGCGTGTGTTCGATGCCCTGCGTTCGACGGATTTCCCTGTCTGGTAAACGGCAAAGCGGACGCGCAGATCATTTGCGTGGACCCGGCTCTCGAACATCCCAACGTTCAGTTAATGACGGGCGCATACGTCAAGCGTCTCGAAACCAACGCGTCCGGGCGGGTCGTGTCGCGAGTTCTGGTCGACCACAATGGCGTCCCCGAAGAGTATTCCGCGGACATTGTGGTAGTCTCCTGCGGAGCAGTGAATTCAGCGGCTCTTCTGTTGCGCTCCGGGTTAGGCAACAGCTCGGGAATGGTTGGCAGGCACTATATGCGGCACAACTGTTCTGCCTTAATGGCGATTTCGAAGAACCCCAACCCGACTGTTTTTCAAAAGACACTCGCGTTAAACGACTTTTATTTCGGCTCTCCGGATTGGGAATATCCCTTGGGCGAGATACAAATGCTGGGCAAGTCGGATGGCGAAACGATCAGTGGAGAGGCACCTGGGTGGGCGGTTTGGAAGCCGGAGTTTGCGCTGGATTACCTGGCGGAGCATTCCATCGACTTCTGGCTGCAATCGGAGGATCTGCCGGATCCGGCCAACAGGGTGACCATCGATTCCGACGGGAAAATTACACTCGCGCTGCAACACGTTGACCTGGAGTCACACAACCGTCTGCGGGCAAAGCTCGAGGGCATGCTCGCGGACATCGGCCTTCACGATCATCTGATCTCGCGCGAACTCTATCTGGGCAAGGACATTCCGATCGGAGGTACGGCTCATCAGGCTGGAACTTTGCGGTTCGGCAACGACCCGAAAACGTCGGTCCTCGACCTTAACTGCAAAGCCCATGACCTGGATAATCTGTACGTGGTTGACGCGAGTTTTTTCGTGTCCATTGCAGCCGTCAATCCTAGCCTGACAATTATAGCGAACGCTCTTCGGGTCGGAGATCATCTAAGGGACAGGCTTAAGTAATACGATGAAAGCGATTGCAATCGTCCCGGGTACGTCGGGAGCGCACCTTGTGGACCGGCCGGAGCCCTCCATCTCCGCACCGGACGACGTCAAAGTCCGAATCATACGAGTAGGGATTTGCGGAACCGACCGCGAAGAGTTGTCCGGCGGGCGCGCGCAGGCACCCGATGGCCAGCAGGAGCTTGTCATCGGGCACGAAATGTTCGGCCAGGTGGTGGGCATCGGCTCCTCGGTCGCTCGCGTTAAGGCCGGCGACTATGCCGTGTTCACGGTCAGACGCGGGTGCGGTGAATGCGCTCCCTGCCGCATGGGGCGTTCGGACATGTGCCAGACGGGGAAGTATCGCGAGCGAGGCATCAGGGGGCTGGACGGCTATCAGACGGAATTCGCGGTCGACAAAGAGCAATACATTATTCGCGTCGCGGCCGCGCTCGAATCCGTCGGCGTGCTGATGGAGCCTCTTTCCATTGTCGAGAAGGCCATCGACGAAGTACTCCGCGTCCAGACCCTGCGTGATCCACAAGCCGCAGTGACTCCTGACTGGCTCTTTGGCCGTCGCTGCCTGGTGGCTGGGTTGGGGCCCGTGGGACTTCTCGCCGCGATGGTGCTGCAACTTCGCGGAGGCGAGGTTTACGGGCTGGATGTAGTCGACGCGGCGAGCGCGCGTCCCGCGTGGCTGATTGGCATAGGTGGCCATTATGTGGACGGCCGGCAAGTGCCGGCAGACCAGGTCGAGAAGAAGATCGGCGCAATGGACTTGATTCTCGATGCCACCGGGATCCCGGCGCTGGAGTTCAACATTCTCGATGCCCTGGCGCTGAATGGAGCCTACGTACTGACCGGCATCCCCGGTGGCGACCGTCCCTTGCAGATTCCCGGAGCTTCATTGGTCCGGCAGCTTGTACTGGACAACCAGATCATGCTCGGCAGCGTGAATGCGGCCCACGGCCATTTTCAAATGGGAGCTAGCGACTTGGAGCAGGCCCACTTGCGGTGGGGCGCGCACCTCGATCAATTGATCACCGAGCGCTATACGCCGGGCCAATTCGCTGGCTCGGTGGACCATCATGAGGCCGATTCTATTAAGCAAGTGGTGGAGTGGACCTGAATGCCGGATTTCACCTGCAGCTTCTCCCAGCGCGCCAAAGCATTCCCGCATTTTTGGGAACACACTGTTGGGAGCGGACATGCCCCGCTCGCCCTACGCGCGGACTGGCAGGCGCAGATGCTGCGTTGCCACCACGAACTGGGCTTTCAACACGTCCGTTTTCACGCTCTGCTCTCTGACGAGATGGGAACGCTCGTCTGCGAGGAAGGAAAGCTGCTTTATTCTTTCTTCAACGCCGACCAGATTATCGACTTCCTTCTTTCGATAGGAATGCGGCCTTTCGTCGAACTGTCGTTCATGCCGGAGACACTGGCGTCGGGATCCACCACAGTTTTCAGTTACCGCGGAAATGTGACGCCACCGAAGGACTATAAGCAGTGGGCCACACTGATCCAAAAGTTGACTGCACACTGGGTGGAGCGATATGGAGCCGTTGAAGTTCGCAAGTGGTTTTTCGAAGTGTGGAATGAGCCGAATCTCAAGGCTTTCTGGACGGGCCATCAGAAAGACTACTTCAAACTGTACCGCTGCACTGTCGCTGCCATTAAGAGCGTCGATAAGTCGCTCCGGGTTGGGGGGCCTGTAACCGCCGACAATCAGTGGATTCCGGGATTTCTCAGTTACTGCGGGAAAAACGCGGTTCCCGTCGATTTCGTCAGCACGCACCATTATCCGACCGATGCGTTCGGAAAGCCAGGAGCGGATACCATGACTCAGTTGGAGCACGCGCCGCGCGATGTCATGAAAAACATGGCCAGCAAAGCGCACGATGAAGCCGGTGGCTTGCCGCTGTACTATACCGAGTGGAACATCTCCTCGAATCCGCGAGATCCCATGCATGACGAGCCGTTCGCCGCTGCCTTCATTACCCGAATCGTCATGCAAGCTCGGGGGCTCGCTCAGGGCTATAGTTATTGGACCTTCAGTGATATTTTCTCTGAGAACTATTTCCCATCTGTTCCGTTTCAAGGTGGATTCGGCCTGCTAACTTTGCACGGAATCGCCAAGCCGGCCTATCGCGCATTCCAGTTGTTGCACCGTTTGGGATTCGAAGCGTTGGAAGTGAAAGGCACACATGCAACGGTGGACGCGTGGGTGATCCGCAAAGACAAGGCCGCTACGATCCTACTGACGAACCTGGCCATGCCCCGCCATCCGATCCAAACCGAATTGGTGAATATGCGTTTGTTAAACACGCCGCCGCCACGGACCGCCTGGATTGAGAGGATCGACGAAGATCATTCCAATCCGCGCCGGCTTTGGCAGACCATGGGAGCGCCGGAATACTTGAGTGCGTTGCAAGTGGAACAACTTGAGACGGCTTCCGTTCTGCGAAAGAAAGCGCAACCCTGGACCCGAGAGGCGGGACATATCGACCTTGCCGTCGCTATGCCGACGCAGAGCGTCGCCGCCATCACGATTGAATTCGCATGACCACGACGGAAGACCTGCCCGCTTCGAATCCGCAGGGGACGGATTGGGCAATGCTCGATAATCTCCGGCGCGTCACCTTCGATTATTTCCGGAATGAGGTCAATCCCGGAAACGGCCTGATCGCGGATAAGACCCAGCCTGGATCGCCTTCGAGCATAGCGGCCGTGGGCTTGGGGCTCAGCGCCTACATTGTGGCAGTGGAGCGGGGCCTGCTTTCCAGAGCGGAGGCCATCGAGAGAACTCAAACCCTTTTGAGGTTTTTTTATTCGAGCCACCAGGGCCCGGAAGCAGATGCCACGGGCTACAAAGGATTCTACTACCATTTCCTCGACATGCGCGCCGGCCGCCGGGCCTGGCAATGCGAATTGTCGACGATTGATACCGCCATATTCATGGCCGGAGTCCTCAGCGCGGCAAGTTATTTCACCGCAAACAACGAGGAAGAGGGCGAGATAAGGGAACTTGCGGAAAAGCTGTACCGCCGGGTTGATTGGCAATGGGCCCTGAATGGAGGGAGCACCATCTGCCATGGCTGGAAGCCGGAGTCTGGGTTTCTTCCGTACCGATGGGATACTGGCTATAGCGAAGCTTTAATTCTCTACATTCTGGCACTGGGATCGCCGACCTTCCCTATCGATCCGAAAGGCTACACCGAATGGATCTCCACATTTGAATGGAAGGAACTCTACGGCATAAAACACCTGTATGCCGGACCGCTTTTCATCCATCAGATGTCGCATTTATGGCTGGATTTCCGTGGCATCCAGGACGACTTCAATCGAAGGCATGGGATTGATTATTTCGAGAACACCCGGCGCGCTACACACGTTCAACAGCAATATGCAATAGCGAATCCACTGGGATTCGCGCATTATCACAAATTCGGTTGGGGATTAACCGCGAGCGATGGACCGGGGCCGGCCGTTCTTGAAATCGACGGTGTACAAAGAGTCTTCTACGACTACGATGCGAGAGGGGCGCCATTTGGTCCGGACGACGGCACTATTTCACCCTGGGCGGTAGTCGCTTCTCTCCCGTTCGCGCCTGAGATTGTGATCGACACCGTCCGTCACGCGATTGAGCGGCTGAATTTGAAAGGGCACAGCCCGTATGGTTTTGATGCCAGTTTCAATTCGACCTATCCTAAGACCGGCAGAAATCCGCACGGCTGGGTATCTCCGTGGATCTTCGGATTGAACCAAGGTCCTATTGTTCTAATGATTGAAAACTTTCAATCGGAACTAATCTGGAAGACGATCCGAAAGTGCTCCTACATCGTGGAGGGCCTTCGTCGCGCAGGCTTTCGCGGCGGTTGGCTGGACCAGTGAACCGCCATGCGTGAGCATGCGGACAAGCGAGTGCGCTTGGACACCCTACTGGTGGCCTGTATCTGCAAGTCCGTTAGCATGCCCCTCCGTTACTGTCGTGGCTCGGTAGTCGAGTTGAGTTCGAGTTTCTTTCCGAGCCCCGACAGTAATGGAGGGGACGCTAACGTTTTCCCCGCGACGGGCCACTAGCTGACTCTGGGGACCCAATCTAGCCGAAGGAGGCTATGGGATCGAACGCCATTCCAGGTCAACATGTAGTTGGAGGTTCGAGACATGAGTAACAAATTTTTTCAAGGCCGGCGCTGGATAGTGACGACGGCAACCGTGGCTGCATTGGCGATCACTGGTTTCTATGGGTTACGGGCAGCGGAGCTGGGCACATTGCCGTTCGAAAACCCCGCTCTTTCGGTTAAAACGGCCGCACGGTCCGAAGCCGCTGCCGGGCGCGGATATTCCGCGGTCGTGAAGCGCGTCGTGCCCGCAGTGGTAAATATTTCCACGTCGAAAATGGTGAAGCAAACGGCCATGGAAATGCCCGAGGGCATGGATAATCCCATGTTCCGGCAGTTCTTCGGCGATGGCAACGGGCGCGGTAACTCGCCGCGTCAGCATAGCGAAAAGGCTCTGGGGTCGGGCGTGATCATCAGTCCGCTAGGCTACATTCTGACCAACAACCACGTGGTGGAAGGCGCCACGGACGTGACGGTGACGCTGCATGACAAGCGGGAATTCAAGGCCAAGGTGGTGGGCTCCGATCCGCGTACCGACATCGCGGTGCTTAAAATCGAAGGCTCGAACTTTCCGGTACTAACGTTGGCCGACTCCAGCAAAGTGGAGGTCGGCGATATCGTCCTGGCGATCGGCAATCCGTTCGGCGTGGGCCAGACGGTGACGTCCGGAATCGTGAGCGCGACGGGCCGCGGCGGACTGGGAATCGAACAGGTGGAAGACTTCATCCAGACCGATGCGCCGATCAACCCGGGCAACTCCGGCGGCGCGCTGGTCGATGACGAAGGTCACCTGATCGGCATCAATACGGCGATTCTGGCCGGTAACTCCGGCGGCAACCAAGGGATCGGGTTCGCAGTTCCGATCAACATGGCGCGCCACGATATGGACGAAATTCTGGCCCATGGCAAAGTGGAGCACGGCTACCTGGGCATCCTGCCTCAGGATGTGACGCCGGCGTTGGCCAAGGCCTTCCATAGCAGCGAAACGAACGGAGCTTTAGTGGGCCAGATCACCCCTGACAGCCCCGCCGCGAAGAGCAGCTTGAAGCAGGGCGACATCATCGTTGCCGTGAACGGGCAGCCTGTCGCGGACGCCAGTCAGCTACGCACGAGGATCGGCATGTTGGATCCCAACCAGACCGCCATGCTGAAAGTTTTGCGCAACGGAAGTTCGCAGGAAATTCCAGTGACGCTGGGCAGCTTCCCCTCGAAAGAGGAACACGCCAGCGCGAATGAAGCGAACCCCGACAGCAGCCTCAACGGTGTGAGCGTTGAAAATCTTACGCCGGAAGCAGTTCAACAGTTGAAGCTCCCCGCCACGACCAAAGGCGTTGTGGTGGACGAGGTGAACCCGGGCAGCCGCGCCGCCGAGGCCGGTTTGCGGCCGGGCGACGTGATTCAGCAGGTGAATCATCAACCGGTCGGCAATGTGAAGGAGTACAGCCAGGCGGTCAGTGCCTCCAAGAAGGACGATTCGGTCCTTCTGCTGGTGGACCGCGACGGCGGCACGATATTCCTGGCGGTGTAATCTAGCCATCGCTTGGATAAACTGGCCGGCTTTGAGCTCCCCTCCGAGGCTCAAGCCGGCCTTTTTTACTGCCCATTCGCCCACGGTGTGTTATTAAATTGCTATCCGCCGCCCGAGAGAAGTCTCCGAAAGGCTGATTTCGGCGGGGTACAGCAACTGCTGCGCTTCCAAGACCTCGTAATAACTGGAGAACGTGGGAAATCTGGTTTGCCCTTCCTCCCATGGCCTGGGCGAGAATCTCCGACTAGTGGACTGTAACAGGTGATTCGGTAGTAATTCTTCGAGTTGGATCAAAGTGCTTCCACTTCATGGGCTTGGGCGTCTTGTTGTAGTGGCGGAGGTAGCGCAGGAGTTTCCTTTTGAGATCGGAGACCGAAGTAAATACGCCACGAGCGATCACGTCGCGTTCAATCTTGGCAAA
>Ga0182030_10006538_pt1 | contig 24579 bp, 22 predicted proteins | sample 812S3MmetaG_FD_121299 | JGI IMG/M metagenome (GOLD analysis project Ga0182030, IMG submission 121299) | Permafrost microbial communities from Stordalen Mire, Sweden - 812S3M metaG (Illumina Assembly) | ecosystem: Environmental > Terrestrial > Soil > Wetlands > Permafrost | place: Sweden...
CGGTCTTCACCGCGGCGTCGGTGTTAGCGGGATTCTCGAACTCCGAGACGATGCTCATCAGTGCGCGGGCCCTGCAGGGTATCGGAGCGGCCATGCTGACTCCGACCACGTTGTCGGTCATCACCCACGCCTACCCCGAGAAGAAGGAACAAGCGAAGGCAGTAGGAATCTGGGGCGCGGTCGGCGCGTTGGCGCTGGCCGTCGGACCCGTCCTCGGTGGCACGTTGACTCAGCACGTGTCGTGGACGTGGATCTTCTTCATCAACCTGCCGATTGGTCTGATCTCCATCGCGTTGGCCCTCTACGCCCTGCCGCGCCAAGAGTCGCTCGCTCGTCGTTCCATCGACGGCCCGGGCATCGCGGCCTCGTCGCTGGCGCTGTTCGGTCTCACCTTCGCCCTCATCCAGGGCACGCATGACGGCTGGACGTCGAGCATCATCCTGGGCGCCTTCGCTCTCGCCGCGATCGGCATGGTCGCGTTCTTCGTACGCGAGCGACGCGCCAGCGACCCGATGGTCGATCTCACGATCTTCAAGGACCGCGTCTTCGTGGTGGGTTCGGCGGTGCTGGCGTCGTGGGCGTTCGGACTCTTCGGTATCTACTTCTTCACCGCCATCTATCTCCAGGACGTGCTGGGCTTCTCCCCCACCAAGGCCGGAACGGCCTTCGTGCCAATGGCACTTCTGATGGCCGTGGGCGCCACGATCGCCGGCTCCATCTCGCACCGCGTGCGACCGAATCGGATGGTCGCCCTCGCGATGATCACCATGGGACTGGGTATCGGGGCCACCACACTGGTGGGCGCGCACAGTTCGTTCCTCGGACTCATGCCGGCCTTCGCGCTGATCGGCGCGGGCGGCGGCTTCACGGTACCGCTGGGCGCCATGGTGGTCAATACCATGCCGCCCGAGAAAGCGTCAGTCGCGTCGGCGATCTTCAGCGCCACGCGAGAGGTGGCCGGTCTGCTGGGCATCACCATCATCGGTGTCGTGCTCTCGTCACGAGAGAACGTGCGTCTTCACGCTGGTTCGACGTCGGTGAACGCGTTCCTCTCGGGATACCGATGGGCGCTGATCGTCGCGGCGCTCGTCGTCATGGCGAGCGGGGTGATCGCCTACTTCGGTCTGCCCCGCACGATCGACGCGCAAACCGCCTTCGACGTGGAACCTACCGCCGCCGACACCGTCCTGGCCCTCGCGTAGCGAGTGCACTGCAATCCTGGGAGTAGTGGCGCCACTACTCCCAGGACACGCCGGTCAGTTCCTCAGAGACCTGCCACAAGTTCCCCGCCAGACGGGGATCGTCCGCCTTGGGGACCGGATGCACCAGTTTCGGTGAGCCGCGCAATTCGCCGGGGCCTCGTGGTCCCAAGAACTCTCCTCCGAGCAATCCCGGGAACGTCGCCGCACACAGGGTCGGCAAAGCGCCGCGCGCGGCGCTTTGCGCCAACACTCGACTTGAGAGCGAGGTCACTTTTCCAAAGAGTCCTCGCGTCGACGTGGCAGCATCGAACAGGTTCGTGCTCGACCATCCGGGGTGAGCCGCGACGGCGATGAACTTCCAACCGTAGGTCGCACGGCGTCGTTCGATCTCCTCGATGAAGAGCAGGTTCGCCAACTTGGAATCGCCGTAGGCCGAACGTGAATCGTAAGGGACCTGACCCTCGCAGCGGCGGCGGATCTCCTCGATCGACCCGTCGCCGAAGTTGCCGTAACGGTGATAGAGGCTCGATACCGACACCAGGCGTTGCGTGATGAAGTCCTTGATCAGTCCGGCGAACGCGAAGTGTCCCAAATGGTTCGTCCCCAGCTGCGATTCGAAGCCGTCGGTCGTGAGCGCGTAGGGCGTCCACATGATCCCGGCGTTGAGTATCACCACGTCGTAGGGCTCGCTCACCTGCGTCGCCGCCCGGCGCACACTCGCCAAGTCCGCGAGGTCCATCTCCAACACGTCGTGCGCCGCGCCGGCGTGCAGAACGGCCTGCGCCTTTTGGGGATTGCGCGCCGTGATGGTGACGTGCGCGCCCAGCGAACTCAAGGTCTTGGCCGTCGCGAGGCCAAGACCACTGGTACCACCCGTAACCAAGAACCGCCGGTCGCTGAGCAATGGAATGCTCGCTTCGTCCCATCCGCGCGGTACTGCTGGTGCGACTGCCATGACATTCTCCTTCACACCGAGACCTCTCGCGATTCTGGTGCTGCCCTCACCCTACGTGGCGCCAATCGTCAACGGCCCCGCCGTGAGCGGCCCACACCATGGCCGGTGACGCTCATCACCGCCCTTCTCACCGGTCGCGTGCGGTGATGGCGAGCGGCGAGCAATGAGATCGCGACGCCGTTGTGGACCTCGGACGCCGACAATAAATTTGCAATGTTTCTCCAATAAGAAATCCACTGTGACGTGGAGTAATCCACAGACGCAGGTCTATGGTGTGTCTTTGACCCGTTCAAGGATGCGAGGTGGCGTCCGCGAGAAGGAGATTGTAATGACCGACGTGGTACGAGCTGCACTGGTGCAAACGAAGTGGACGGGTGACAAGGCTTCGATGATCGACCTGCACGAGAGTCATGCTCGCGCCGCTGCGGCCCAGGGGGCGCAGGTGATCTGCTTCCAGGAACTCTTCTACGGTCCGTACTTCTGTCAAGTCCAAGATGCTTCCTTCTACGAGTACGCCGAAGCGGTGCCCGAAGGTCCCACCGTGCAGCGCTTCATGGCACTCGCCCAGGAACTCGGTATGGTCATCATCCTCCCCGTCTACGAGAAGGTCCAAGAGGGGATGCTCTACAACACCGCCGCGGTCATCGACGCCGATGGCACGTACTTGGGCAAGTACCGCAAGACCCACATTCCCCAAGTGAGCGGCTTCTGGGAGAAGTTCTACTTCCGCCCCGGCAACATGGGTTACCCGATTTTCGACACCGCGGTCGGACGAATCGGCGTCTACATCTGTTACGACCGCCACTTCCCCGAGGGTTGGCGAGCCTTGGGGCTGGCGGGTGCCAAGATCGTCTTCAACCCGTCGGCGACCAGTCGCGGACTCTCGGCGTACCTGTGGCAGCTCGAACAGCCCGCCGCCGCGGTGGCCAACGAGTACTACGTCGGCGCCATCAACCGCGTGGGCGTCGAGGACCTCGGCACCAACGATTTCTACGGTCAGACCTACTTCGTGAGCCCGCGCGGCCAATTCGTCGGTGACGTCGCGAGCACGACCGACGAGGAACTCGTCGTGCGCGACCTCGACATGGACTTGCTCAAAGAGGTGCGCGAGCAGTGGGCCTTCTACCGCGATCGCCGCCCCGACATGTACGGACCCCTCACCGAGAACTAGGAGGAAAAGATGGCCAGAACCCTCATCACCGGCGGTACCGTCCTCTCATCGAGCGGCGCGAGCCCCGCCGACGTCCTCCTCGAGGGCGACACCGTGGCGGCGCTGGGGCACCCCGGCTACTTCGCTACCGTGGCGGCTACGTGCGATCGTGTCATCGACGCCACCGGCAAGTACGTGATGCCGGGGGGCATCGACGTGCATACCCACATGGAGATGCCCTTCGGCGGCACCTCGGCCTCGGACACCTTCGAGACGGGTACCATCGCCGCGGCCTTCGGCGGCACGACATCGATCGTCGACTTCGCGATACAGCGCACCGGCGAGGACGTGCGTGACGGTTTGGCTGCCTGGCACGCCAAGGCCGATGGCAACTGCGCGGTCGACTACGGCTTCCACCAGATCATCGGCGGTGTCGACGACGCATCGTTAGAAGCCATGACCTTCCTCACCGAGCACGAGGGCGTCACGAGCTTCAAGTTGTTCATGGCGTATCCCGGCGTGTTCTACTCCGACGACGGACAGATCCTGCGCGCGATGCAACAGGCATCGAAGCTCGGCGCCACGATCATGATGCACGCCGAGAACGGTCCCGCCATCGATGTGCTGGTCGCCCAGGCGTTGGCGCGCGGTGAGACCGATCCCAAATACCACTCACTCACGCGCCCCGTCGAGATGGAGGAGGAGGCCACACACCGCGCCATCATGTTGGCCAAAGTGGCCAAGGCTCCGCTCTACATCGTGCACATGAGCGCGAAGGAGGCCGTCGCCGCGGTGGCCAGTGCGCGCGACCGCGGCGCCAACGTCTTTGGCGAGACCTGCCCGCAGTACCTCTACTTGAGCCTCGAGGAACACCTGTCTAAGGCCGGCTTCGACGGTGCGGGCTACGTGTGCTCGACGCCTCTGCGTTCGCGCGAGGAGGGGCACCCCGACGCCCTCTGGAACGCGTTACGAACCAACGACCTGTCCATCGTCTCGACCGACCACTGCCCTTTCTGCATGAAGGATCAGAAGGAACTCGGGATTGGGAATTTCTCCAAGATCCCCAACGGCATCGGTTCGGTGGAGCACCGCATGGACCTGCTCTATCAGGGCGTCGTCACCGAGGAGATCAGTCTGGCCCGGTGGGTGGAGATCGCCTGCACCACGCCGGCGCGCATGTTCGGTCTCTACCCGAGAAAGGGCGTGATCGCACCCGGGTCCGACGCCGACGTCGTGATCTACGACCCCCGCGGCACGACGGATATCTCGGTTGCGACGCATCACATGAACATGGACTACTCGGCGTACGAGGGCATCCACGTCGATGGTCGCGTCGAGACGGTCCTGTCGCGCGGACGCGTCGTCATCGAGAACAGTGCATTCACGGGTGCGGTGGGACACGGCACGTTCCTCAAGCGCGGCCTCAGCCAGTACCTGCTCTAGGGCAGCGGTTCGCCGTCAATCACGCAGCTCTCATCACAGGAGGAAGAAACATGGATTTCGGAGTCGTCCTACAGACCAATCCCCCCGCCGCGCGAGTCATCGATCTGGCCCAGCGCGCCGAACAGTTGGGTTTCAGCCACGTGTGGACCTTCGACTCGCACATCTTGTGGGAGGAGCCCTACGTCATCTACTCGGCCATCCTCGCCGCCACCCGCAAGGTGATCGTCGGGCCCATGGTGACCAATCCGGCGACGCGCGACTGGACGGTGACCGCCAGCGTCTTCGCCACCCTGAACGAGATGTACGGCAACCGCACGTTGTGCGGCATCGGCCGCGGCGATTCAGCGGTGCGGGTCACCAATGGCAAGCCCACGACGTTGTCGACACTGCGCGAGGCGATCGAGGTCATCCGCGAACTCGCCAATGGTCGCGACGCCGACTACCACGGGTCCACCTTGCGATTCCCCTGGGGCGCGAAGAGTTCCCTCGAAGTGTGGGTGGCCGCTTACGGTCCTAAGGCCTTGCAACTCGCTGGCGAAGTGGGCGACGGCTTCATCCTGCAATTAGCCGATCCCGACATCGCACGCTGGATGATCACGTCGGTTCGTCAGGCGGCCGAGGCCGCCGGACGTGACCCCGACGCACTCACCTTCTGCGTGGCCGCGCCCGCCTACGTCGGTGACGACGTCGCCCACCAGCGTGACCAGTGCCGCTGGTTCGGTGGGATGGTGGGCAACCACGTGGCCGACATCGTCGAACGTTACGGCGACGACCCCGCCGCACGCATCCCCGCGGCCTTGACCGACTACATCAAGGGTCGCCAGGGCTACGACTACAACGAGCACGGACGCGCCGGCAACACTCACGCCGACTTCGTGCCCGACGCCGTGATCGACCGCTTCTGTCTCCTCGGGCCGCCCGCCGCGCACATCGAGCGACTCGAGGAGTTGCGCGATATCGGTGTCGACCAATTCGCGCTCTATCTGCAGCACGACTCGAAAGTGCCCACGCTCGAGGCATACGGCGAGACAATCATCCCCGCCCTCAGCGGTGCGCCCATCGCCAAGGATTGAGCAGTCCCCCCGTCGACGAGGACCGAAACCAGACCCCGCGACCGGTTTCTCAGCACCACGCGATGACTACGACTTCGTGACGACTCGAAGGTTTAATTCGCTCGCGGACTAATCTCGAGGAACGACATCTCACACCCGCGAAAGTCTGCACCCCATGAAGAAGGCCCTCCCCGTCGTCGCCGCGCTGAGCGTGGCGACGCTCATGCCCTCATGGCCCGCGGGGGCGTCCGCCCCCACGTTGCCCACGAGCATCGCGAACCTATCGGCCATCCAGATCGCCACCCTGTCACTCGCCAGCGCGAAGGCTGAGGGGACGTGCACGAACGTCTCCAATGGCGCCGCCGTCGGCTTCACCTTCGGCTCCACGACCAATTCGGGCGTGACGCAAGGCGAACAGTTCCTGCACTTCAACAAGTCGACGGGCGAGGCGCTCCTCATCAAGGGAATCGCCTACGTGAAGTTGAGCGCCACCGTGATCAATCTGCAGTTCGGCAAGCCCTACCCCCAGTACGCGAACAAATGGATCGCCATCCCGTCCTCGGACAAGAATTACGCCGCTATCACGACCGGTCTGCTGTTCTCCACCATGCTCACCCAGGTGCGACCCAGTGGCACCTTGACCAGGTCCAAAGTCGTCACTCTCAACGGAGTCAAGGTCATTGCCATCAGCGGCACCGCCAATGCCGAACTCGGGCTGACCGGGGGCAAACAGACGATGTTCGTCGAGGCGGCCAGCCCCTACCTGCCGGTGGCTCTCGACGCTGCGGGCCGCTCCCAGGGCGTCCCCACGAACCTGACCGTCACATTCTCGAACTGGGGTAGGAACTTCGAATACAGCGTGCCGGCGCACGCTGTGGCGATCTCCTCGACCACGCTGCCCTGAGGTGACGGTGACGAACTCGACTCAACTTCGCCGCAGGGTTCACCACACCGGGTTGGTACGCGCCCTCGCGGGCATTGCGTTGGTGACGAGCCTGATCTTGACCGGTGGGCCGCTGACGCGTGCCGGCGCCGCCGGCACGTCGACGGCCCCGGCATTCGCCGCGCAATCGGGTCGTCAGATCATCGCCGACGCGATGGTCGCTGCCAAGGCGATGGGCAGTGTCACCTCCTCGTCGGCCACCACGATCTCGGGCCAGGCCTACTCGCTCGTCACCGAGGCGAACCTCACGTCGGGTCAACAAACCCTGCGGGTGGGCGCCGCCAAGACCATCGTCCGAGTGATCGGCGAGGTCCTCTACCTCAACGACAACGGCAGCGACACCGCGATTCAGGCGCAGTTCGGCGTGAGCGATCCCAAGTACGCCAATCAGTGGATCGAAGTGCCCTCCACCAGTTCCTACTTCGCCCACTTCAACGCCTTCATCTTGTTGTCCTCACTACTGAGCGAGGTCGCTCCCGCAGGTGCCCTCAAGACCAACAAGGCGAGCTTGGTCGGCACCACTCCAGTCGTCGGCGTGAGCGGCAAACCCAATATTCACCTCGGACTGGCTTCGGGCACCGAGACCGTCTACGTGTCGACCCTCGCTCCGCACGTCCCCGTGGAGTTGGTGGCCTCCGATGTCGTGCAGGGCCAGCATGAGACGTTCCTTATCACCTTCACCCACTGGGGCAAAAGGTTCAACGTGGCTAAGCCCGCCAAGTCGATTCCCATCTCTTCCACCAATCTGCCGTCCTGAGTAGTCGTTCACCCGACGGCGACGGCGCTCAACAACACGACGGTGACGATGCGGCCTTCGCGTCGTCGGCGACGCAGCACGAGTCGTCGCCAGACACGTCAAGTTCGAGTGGCGCGTCGGCGAGAACGGTGTAGACCTCCCAGCGTGCGTTGTCGGGACCATCGACCCACACTTTGTCTTGCAGGGCGTGGCAGCAAGTGGTGTGCTCCTCGACGTCGGTCGAGAACCCTCGCCCGGCCAGGTAGGTCGTGGCTTGGGCGACTTCGTCGACGGAGAAGACCTCCACGCCCAAGTGGTTGATCGAACCGGACTGCGCGGGGTTCTCGAAGAGGACCAACTTCAGTGGCGGATCGACAACCGCGAAATTGGCGTAGCCCGGGCGGACCTTGGCGGGCTCAGTCTTGAAGAACGCCGAATAGAAGGCGATCGATTCCTCGAGATTCGACACGTTGAGGGCGAGTTGCAGTCGAGACATAGCTGCTCCTTAAATTGATGGATATCGATCTAAAGTTAGACGACACATCGACAGTTGTCAATGCATGTCAGTCCTCGGGCCGGGCCCACGACTGTCGATGTCCGCACTGGCTGCAGGTCCCGCGTGGAAAACCACCCACCCCCTGCAGCGACGCGTCGCACTGTTGACAATGAGTGGAAAACGACCACTTGCCCGTGCGTGGTCGCACCTTCACGAAGACGAAGGCCAGTGCCAAGGTCCCGGCGACGAGGATCACGTCACCGGCGACACGCGACAACGTATCCACCGCCAAGAAGATGGCGAAATACGCGAGGAAGATGAGCCACATCAGCAGCCGGCTCCTCAAGATGGTCCTGACGAACGGGGTTGTCATGTCTGGCTCCCGTGGTATCGCACCGCTCAGCGCTCCAGTTCACTAGGCGCGAACGCCGGTCCGTGGCCGGGGATGATCCTCACGGGCTCGAGGGCGAGCACGGTGGCGCGCGAGGCCTCGAGGAGCTCCTGATCGACTGCGAGGGGATCGATCTCGGGACCTTGGAGTGCCCACCACAGGTGCGTGCAGACCACGAGACCCTCCGCAGTCTCGATCATCGTGGAGATGTCCTCACGGGTGTGCCCCGGCGTGTCGAGGAGGGACACCGAGGGGGCGCCCTCGATCACGTCGGTGCGATCGCCCCACTGGTCGTCGACGTAGATGGCCCAGACGTCGTGAAAGCGCGCGCGCGTGAAGAGGGCGGCATTGAGGGTGTGGTCGGGGTGGTGATGCGAGAAGATCACGTCAGTGACATCGTCCTCGTGGATGCCGAGCCGATGCAACGGGTCCAAGATGAGATCACGGTGCGCCACCATGCCAGGGTCCACGATGATGATGGCGTCGTCTTCTCGCACGAGGACGACGCTCGAGGCGACGCGGTCGTTCACGTAACCGCTGGTTAGGACGTCGACGGTGGCAGTCATGCGAGCCTCTCCTTTGTCTGGGGTGATGCTAGCGCCGAGGGACACTTTCCCTGTTCACCAAGCCCGACGGCGGGTGGCGCCTCGAGCCATGTCGTTTGTATCCGAACGACTCCGGTAACCGACGTAGACTTGGATGACGCCGTAAGGAGACGTTCGTCTCGAAGGCACGAAGGGTCAGCGCATGACCATGACCTCCTCTCATCCCAGCAGTGCGCCCTGGCTCATCCAAGGGGGCATGGGAATCGCCATCTCCAACTGGCGCCTCGCGCGCGCCGTCGCCAGCGCGGGTCAAATCGGTGTGGTGTCGGGCACGGCCATCGACAGCGTGTTCGTGCGCCGTCTCCAAGACCACGGAGTGGACGACGCCCTACGCGCCGTGCTCGACAAGTTCCCCGTCCAATCCATTGTCGACGAGGCGCTGCGTCGGTTCGCGTCGGTGCGACGCATGGCGGGCACTCCTTATCGCAGTCTCGCGATGCTGAGCGATCACAGTCCACGACGGGCGTTCGATCTCGTCGTGCTCGCGAGTTTCGTCGAGGTGGCCCTGGCCAAGGCTGGCCACAACGGCCTCGTGGGGATCAACCTCCTCACGAAGGTCCAGATACCGACGGCGGCGTCGCTCTGCGGAGCCGTCCTCGCCGGCGTGGACTACGTCATGATGGGCGCCGGTGTACCCACGCACATTCCGGGAGTCATCGACGACCTGTGTCATGGTCGACGCACGACCCTTCCCTTCGCCGTGACCGGCGCTACCAGTGATCACCCGGCTTCGTCGCTCAACTTCGATCCCACGCCCTACCTGCCCGCGACGACGTTGTCGCGACCGAAGTTCGTCGGCATCGTGTCCTCGCATGTACTCGCGACGGCGCTCCTCAAGCGCAGCAACGGGCCCGTTGACGGCTTCGTCGTGGAACGGCCCAGCGCGGGTGGGCACAACGCGCCACCCCGCGGCTCGTACCCGCTCGATGACCGCGGTGGCCCGGTGTACGGTCCCCGCGACGAGGTCGACTTCGCCGTCATGAACGAACTCCACGTGCCGTTCTGGATCGGAGGAGGGATTACGAATTCCAGCGACGTGCGCGACGCGATGGACCTCGGCGCCGCCGGGGTGCAGGTGGGCACGATGTTCGCCTACTGCCAGGAGTCCGGCATGGAGCCAGGTCTTCGCCACCGGGTCCTCGACGAGATGTCGCGCGTCACGATCGAGGTGTCCACGTCGACGACGGCATCATCCACTGGTTATCCCTTCAAGGTGGTTGACCTACCCGGCACCATCGCCGACCCCGCCACCTACGCGCAACGACCTCGTCGCTGCGACCTCGGCTACTTGCGCGAGGCCTATCTGGATGCCGACGGCGCCACGGCGTACCGTTGCGCGGCCGAACCGCTGACGATCTACGCGCGAAAGGGCGGCGCGTCCGACGAGTCGCAGTCCACCACGTGCTTGTGCAACGGGCTGATGGCCACGTGCGGCCTCGCCCAGGTCCGACCCAATGGGTACGTCGAGGCGCCCATCGTGACCAGCGGCGACAGTATCAACGACATAGCAGTCCTCTTGGTGGGACGCGACGACTACAGCGCCCACGACGTGATCGACTGGCTCAATCCCACCGTGGGGGCCGACGCCACGCAGGAGCACGAGGCGGCCACCGCCTCTTCGTAGCGTCGCCGTGCCGTCGAGTTTTGATACCCCTACCGGTATACTGACTTCGTCGTCTCCCGATACGCTGGAACGACAATCGGCGAGGAGGCCACGATGGCGACAGTAGAGATCACGACAGAGAACTTCGAGGAGATCGTGTCGGCGAACGACCTCGTCTTCCTGGACTTTTGGGCCTCGTGGTGCGGACCGTGTCGTAGTTTCGCACCGACCTACGAGAAAGTCTCCGATCTCTATCCTGACGCCGTCTTCGCCAAGGTCGACACCGAAGCTGAGCAGGCGCTGGCCGCATCCTTCAACATCATGTCGATCCCCACGCTGATGATCGTGCGCGAACAGGTCGTCGTCTTTAGCCAAGCAGGCGCACTGCCTGAAGCGGCGCTCGTCGACCTCGTCGAGAAGGCGGCCGCACTGGACATGCAAGAGGTCCATCGCCAAGTCGCCGCGGAGAGCGCCGCGCAGGAGTAGCACCGCCTTCACTCTGGTCGATCGATGCCATCTCACTCGGGACCAAGTGCCCATTTCGGGCGTTTTCCGAACCTGAGGGACCTCTCGGCTGCGACACTGGAAGTACGAGAAAGGTGTTGTCATGGAAGTGGTATCGCAGTCCGTCGTCGCGGAACGTCTGGAGGCCCTCTCCCCCGATGAGCCGCGGATCGTGGTGTCGGGAAACTTCGCCACCCCTTGGGAATTAGTGCACCTGGCGGTCGCGAAGATCCCGGTCTTTCGCTTCTTCGTGCTGAACGCCCAAGCCGGCTGGCCACAGCGCAGCGGCATCATCACCGAGACACCGTTCGTCGGCGCAGGAGTGCGCGCGGACGATGACCTCAAGTATTTGCCGATGCGTCTGTCGTTAGTGCCGCGGCTCTTCGCCACTAGCCGCCCACCCGACGTTGTCATGATTCACACCTCCACGCCAAGGAACGGCAAGGTGTCGCTCGGCATCGAGACGAACCTGTTGCCCGCAGCCATCGAGGAGGTGCGTCGGCGCGGTGGACTCGTCATCGCCCAGCTCAATAGCCACATGCCGTACACCTTCGGCGACTCCGAGATCATGATTGACGACATCGACCTGGCCATCGAATTCGAATCCGTGCTCCCCTCGCCGAACGACCGACCCCTCGACGAGCTGGCGCAAGTGATCGGTGAGAGCATCGCCTCGCTCTCGAATGATGGTTCGACCCTGCAGTTGGGCATTGGTCAATTGCCCGACGCTGCCCTCGATCAGATGCACCACCGTCGCCACCTGGGAGTGTGGTCTGAGATGGTCAGCGATGGCATCATGCGCCTGGACCGTGCGGGCGCCATCGACGTGAATCGCGTCATGACGAGCACGTTCCTCTTCGGCACCCCCGAACTCTATGAGTGGGCCGACGAGAACCCCCGCCTAGTGATGCGCCGCACCGAGGTGGCGAACAACCCCTCGCGCATCGCCGAGCAACCTTCGATGCTCTCGATCAACACGGCACTCCAGGTCGACCTCTACGCGCAGTCCAACGCCAGTTTCGTGCGTGGACGGATCTACTCGGGCTTCGGCGGGCAACCCGACTTCGTGTCGGGCGCGTTGCACTCGCGTGGTGGCCAGGCCGTCCTGGCGTTGCGCAGTTGGCACGAGAAGTCCGGCACGTCCAACATCGTGCCGATCCTCAGCGATCCAGTGTGCTCGTTCCAGCACTCGGTGATCGTGACCGAACAGGGGATCGCGCCGATCTTCGGCTTCTCACTGCAGTCCCAAGCTCGCTCGCTCATCGATCACGCGGCACATCCGCGCGCACGCGAGGAGTTGAACATCGCTGCCCAAGAGATGCATCTGCTCGGTTCGGACGACGTCTAACTCCAGGCGGCGAGCGTCGCGCCACCTTCGCGGCCGATTCGTTCGAACACTGACACGTCATAATCGAAGGGCGAATCCGCGACCGGCCAGTGCACGACTACCTCGTCGAATCCCAACGCGCGATAGCGACCGGCCCAGTCAAGGAACGACTCATACGACGACATCGGCGCCTCGTCGCCCTCGAAATTGAGGAGCACCCGATGCAACGACGATCGATCGCGGCCACGCAGTTCCAGCTCAGAATTCAGTGCGTTGACCTGTGATTTCACCGCCGCGAACGTCGACGCGTCGGCCGCACCTGAAGGGTCACCGATGCTCACCCACCCGTCGGCCACTTCGGCCGTCAGCGCCAAAGAACGAGGTCCTAGCGCACTCAGGTAGATCGGCGGGCGCGGTGTCTGGCGCGGGCCCGGAATCTGCCGGGAGTCGACGACTGGATAGTAGACGCCATTAAGAGTGGAGCTCGGTTCGCGCAGTAGATGCTCGATCGCTCGGGTGAACTCGACGAAACGTTCGTGGCGTTCGCGGCGCGACCACGGCTCGTGTCCCAGAGTCATCGCGTCGTATCCCGTCCCTCCCGCGCCAATCCCTACGTTGAGTCGACCCCCCGAAATGTCATCGATCGCAATGAGGTCCTTGGCGAGTACCAGGGGGTGTCGAAAGTTGGCCGACGTGACGAGTGGTCCCAGGCGCATCGTGGTGGTGACCGTCGCGGCGGCGACCAGCGTCGGTACCATCGAGAACCACGCAGCGTCTCGAAAGGATCGCCACGAGAGGTGGTCGTACGTGTAGCCCGCGTGCAGTCCCCACTCGTCGGCCCGCATCCAATCGACCCGAACTTCCGACCAGCGCGCGCAGGGCAAGATGACAACACTGAGTTTCACGCCTCGATGCTACGACGCCCGCGTGGGTTCGTTGAGGGCTCAGCGCGCCGAGAGGGTCACGAAGTCACGCGCGTAGGCCGTCTGGAAGAATCTCGCGGGCGTTTGAAACATGGTGGGAGTCAAGTCCCTTCCGTTGGCGGCCGTGGCGTACCCCGTCGGCGTCGACGGCAGATACGTCGCAAAGATGGGCCACAAGGGATTCATATCCAGCGCCATTGCGCGCACGGCGCCGGCACGAACGAGGATGCGGGCCAGGTCGACGACGTTCATCTCGCCTTCGACGTAGACCAGAGCCCCCCTCGCGGTGACGCCCAACGCCGATCGAGGAGTGTCGATCTGGTTATTGAGGGAGAAGCCCCATCGGGACACATCGTTCGCCTGTAGTCCGGCCACCGGTGCACCGTGGTCAACCAGCAACGTCAGATTCTGGCGTACCGCGACGACGTTCGGGTTCATGACGACGTCACGTCCCCATTGCCCGACCGTGATGGTGCCGTTCTTGTAGATGACCAGTGACGCTGCGCCAGTGACGAGCGGCGACACCAAGTGGCCCTCGCTGAAATAGCCACCACGGGAGTCCTTCAACAAGAAGCCCCCATTGAATGCCGCGACCAAGGTCTGTGCCGCCGACCGCGACACGGGCGCGGTGTACTTCCAGAACAAGCCACCGGGGCTGAGGCTGCCCGAATAGAGACGCGCACTAAGGAGATTCACATCGATCCACGCAACGCCAGCCACCGTCGTCGGGTTGTCGAGGGGGCGAATCGTCGTGGTGAAGATAGCGCTGTGACCCTGCACGGTGCGCCCCGCCGGACGAAAGACGCCCTCGCCGGCGACAGCGGGAGTGATGAAGGGTGTCAAGTTCGCGGGTCGGGCCAACGTCGCGAGTCTCACGAACGCCGAGTTCGTCGTGATGGAGGACGTCGACGTATGCCTGGTCTTGGTCGCCGCGCTCGAACTCGCAACGATCGAGACGGCGACGCTCGCCATCGCCGCCAAGGCAACCATGATCGTACGTGGCCTCATCGTCCCACCCCGACCTGCGCAGTATGAGTCACACACGAGTGCGTGATCAAAAAAGACGAGAGAGCGGGCGACGGCGAATTGTTCACCGGGCATTCTTAATTCGACGCTCTAAGAATGCCTTAAGCCTGGTGAGAAGATTCGTTGACAATCGACCGCGACGCAGTCTGGTCACGACGCGACTCTTAACATCAGATGCGTCGCACGAAGAAAGGTGCCATCGCGCCGGCTATTCCTCAGTTTTCAATCACTTTGACGACTTTTTATGCATATTGATTATCGCTGTTTCGACTGCCGCGATGGCGCGAGTGGCGCCTCGAAAGATGCTCATTCGTCCCCGAGAGCGCCGACCAATTCGACCATTGGCGTCGCCGTAGTGCGACGACAGTTCCTAGCAATTTCCCCTATTCACGCGTCATTTCTAGGTAGAATTCTGACGTGACAGCAACCAACGTTTTGCGGCGGCCCGACAACATCATCACCGTTGCTCTCCTGCGCCCCCGCGACTTCCCTGGCTCGATCACGCGATGCGCCAGGTTCGTGCCGCCAGTGGGCAAAAACAAAGCCAAAGCTGACGACGCTCACGTGTGGAATAGCGTCGGTTCGGTCCTACTTGAGTTGACTCCCGTTCACGCCACGACAGTGTTGCACGCCGAACACCGTGCGCGGCCGGCGCTGCTGAATTCGCGCGGGACGTGCGCGCGAGACGATAATCGAGTCGTTCACTCGGGTGCGCCAATGGATGGCCACGGCACTCCCGACACCACGGCAACGTCCGTCGCCGTCAGCACCTCGCCGCTTCGGGCCCACGGCGAATGTGCGTCATGGTAAATCTTCGCGACAGTACTTTCTGGACACCAGAGCGCCAACGCGACGCGCTCATCATCTTGTTGACCCTCGTGACCGGATCAATCGACGCGATTGGTTTCACTCGTCTTGGCGGAGTCTTTACCAGCGTGATGACCGGCAACATGGTGCTGCTCGGCGTCGCGGCGGGAAAAGGTGACGTGTCACTCGCCATTCACACGGGCATCGCGTTTCTCGGCTACGTCGTGGGCAGCCTGATTGGCGCGCGAGTGGCGGGACACGCTCAAGAGAACGACCATCTCTGGCCTCGCTCGATCCTCAAGGCCTTGTTGCTGGAACTGGTGGTGCTGTGCGTCTTCGCAACGTGGTGGGAACTCGTGTCCGCGGCGCCGATTGGTTCGGCGGAGTACGCGATGCTCAGCGTCAATGCGGTCGCTTTAGGCGTGCAGAGCGCTGCGATTCTTCGCTTCGGCATCAGCGGACTTTCAACGACGTATCTAACCGGTACGCTCACCCAGGTGATAGCTGGCGTTGCAAAACGCAAGGATCCCGTGTCGGGTCGCAGCATTTTCATATTGTTGGCACTGATTGTGGGCGCGGGATTCGGGGCCGTCCTTGCTGTGCACCAACCGCGATACGCTCCAGTCCTTCCGATCGCGGTGTTGGCATTCGTCGTGACCTGGGGTGAGACGGTCTTTCACCGTCGGGCACGACGTGAACAACTCTCGCACGTCGTTCAATAATCAGCCCCACCTGGGCGACTCGTAGCTAAATGGTGATCGCCGCCAACATTCCCCTGCCGTGGAAGATCATCTTCATCTTCATCGCCGGGTGTGCCGCAGGCATCTCCAATGGCGTCGCCGGGGGTGGAACCTTCGTCAGTTTTCCGACTCTTTTGGCATTGGGGATTCCTTCCCTCACCGCCAACATGTCGTCGTCGGTCGGTATCCTGCCCAGCACCTTCGGCGGCATTCGCGGCTTCCGCCACGAACTCAATGTCCATCGCAATTTGCTCAAGGATCTCGTACCCACATGCGTCCTGGGTTCTGGTACGGGTACTGCGCTGCTATTGGTGGGGAGTAATCACACCTTCTCTGTGATCGTGCCGTGGCTGATCGGGATAGCCACCATCCTCTTCGCCATCTCCCCGCAGATCACCGCGTTGCTCGCCAGGAAGAAACGGGCTGATGATCTTGGCGCAGTACGGCGCCGGTCGCTCTTCGTCGGGATATTCATCGCCTCGATGTACGGTGGCTACTTCGGAGCCGGCCTCGGCATCGTCTTGTTAGCAGTAATGGCCCTGACTCTCCCCTACGACATCAACGTCTTGCAGGGATTACGCGTAGCGCTCTCGCTGTTGATCAACGCCATCGCCGGCATCGTCTTCATCATTCGTGGACACCTGTCCGTGCAGGCGGTGCTCGTGTTGCTGGTGGGTGCCTTGGTCGGTGGATGGCTCGGCACCTTATTGATTCGACGCCTCTCACCCCAAGTGGTGCGAGCGCTCGTCATCACGATTGGCGCCGTCACCACGATCAAACTGGCGCTGAGCGCCTAAACAGCGCCGATCATCGAGCGAAGATGATTATCTGGATGCGCGCAAACGGGCGATCACGTCATCAACAACGCCGCTCGTCGTGGAGTCACCTCCGAGATCAAAGGTGCGGAAACCTTCGGCGGCCCCTTCGAGAGTGGCGCTGCGCAGGCGGGTACCAGCGTCGAGGAAGGACGAGTCGTTGAGTTTGGCGGCCGCCTGGTCGAGCAGGGCCGCTCCTGCGAGCAGCATGGCCATCGGATTGGCCACGTTCTTACCCTGCAACGAGGGTGCGGTGCCGTGAGGAGCTTCGGCCATGGCGACCTTGGGACGCAGGTTCTCATCGAGAGACATCAAGACCGACTCAGCCCCGGCGATGGAACCGAACATGGCGAGCACCAGGTCGCTGAGACAGTCGCCGTCGCGATTCAGCGCCGGGATCACCAGCGTGCGATCATGAATTTCGGTCATCAGTCCGGCGTACGTCGTATCGATCAAGGCCGGACGATAGGAAACACTCGGATGACGCGCGGCGGCGGCGTCCATCTCCTCTTTGAGCATCCCTTCGTAGGTGGGCGACACCGTCCACTTAGGGCCGCCGTAGACCAAGCCGTTACTGGCTTCCGCCGCGACAAAGGCGTATTCGGCGACACTGGTGCACACCGAACGTTCGATCCTCTCGGTCCGCCAGGCACTTTCGCTGCTGTCGCCGGCGTTTCCCTCTCGACCCTCGGCCGCACCGTACGCGTCGCCCACGGCCATGCGCACCACAATGATCGGGGTGTTGGTACCCACCACCGGTGGGGTCACGCCCGGGATGCGTCGGCCGGTGCGCACAATGACCGATCCGCCGATGCCCTCGCGCAAGAGGCGATTTGGCGAACCGACACCCCCAATCTCGGGCGGTGTGATCGTGGCCGCTTTGAGTCCTAGGCCCGACTCCACCATCGCGGCGGCGGCCTCGCGCACCACGTCGTTATTGGTTCGACGACGGTTCTCTAATGACATGTCGTAGTTGACGAAGTGCAGGTCGACGCCGAGCAAATCAGGCGTCATGGCGCGTAAGGACTCGTCGAGGAGTTCTTGACCGGTTTCGTCGCCGTCGCAGACAACAATGGTGGCAGTGGAGTTGGTCACGATGACCAGTCTAGGTGAGGTGGTCGAACCCCTTCGTGGGTACTCAATCCTTAGGCGAGTGCGCGCCCGCACCACCACCGAGGAACGACTCGATGAAGATCGGGTTCTGTGCGAGGTCCGATGGCGGACCGTCGAGCACCACTCGACCGCCGCCGAGCACGTAGGTCCAGTCAGAGATTCGTAGTGCGGCCTTGGCGCGTTGCTCGACCAATAACACCGTGGTGCCGAAGTCGGCGAATCCGCGGATGTACTCCTCGAGTAATTGCGTCGCCACGATGGGCGCCAAGTTGGCGGTCGGCTCGTCAAGGACCAGTACCGAGGGCGACAACATCAACACACGACCCATCGCTAGCATCTTGCGCTCACCACCCGAGAGCTTGCCGGCCTTGCGATGCATCATGTCCTTGAGTTTGGGGAAGAACTCGAGCACGGCCTCGATGCGATCATGAATCTCGTGACGTTTGAGCAGGTAGCCGCCGATCTCGAGGTTCTCCTTGACCGAGAGGGGTGGAAACACGTCGTCAATCTGGGGGACGTAACCCACGCCGATTTTGGCCACTTCTTCGGAGGGCATGTTCGTGATCACGGTGTCACCCACCTTGACGGTGCCGTCGAGCACCTTCACGACGCCCACCAGTGACTTGAGCAACGTCGACTTTCCCGATCCATTGGGACCCACGATGGAGATCACCTTGCCCGGCGTGGCCTCGATAGTGATGGCGCTCACGATGGCGCGTCCGTCGTAGCCGGCAGCCAGATCGGTGGCGGTAAGGACCTGGCCCTTCTTTGAAAGTTCAACCGACAAGGTACGCCTCCACTACTTCTTCCTTCTGACGGAGTTCCGACATGGTGCCCTGGGCCAGCACCTGGCCCTCGGCGAGGACGATGACCGGATCGCAGAACGCGTCCATGATGGAGAGTTCGTGCTCGACCATCACGATAGTCATCCCGCCTTCGCACAGCTTGGTCAACTGATCGCCGATCTTGTGCGCCAGGTTCGGGTGCACACCGGCCATGGGCTCGTCCAGTAGCAGCACCTTGGGTTCGGTGAGCAGTGCGCGCATGATCTCGACCAAGCGACGTTGTCCCCCGGAGAGTCCACCGGCGTACGCGTCGGCGTACTGGGTGAGTCCAAATCCCTCGAGGACCTCCTTGGCCCGTTCGATGTTGTCGCGGTCCTCCGCACCCCAGTAGCGCTTGCCGCGGACCGATCCGAGGAAAGTGTCACCCGACTGTTTAGGAATGGCGCACACCAGGTTCTCCAGCACGGTGAGCTTTTTGAACTCGCTCGCCAGCTGGAAAGTACGCACGAGCCCCGCCAGGGCTCGCTTGTCCGAGGGCATCGACGTGATGTCTTCGCCTTCGTAGAAGATCTGTCCCGACGAGGGCTTCAAAGTGCCCGCCAACATCGCCAGGGTGGTGGACTTGCCCGCACCGTTAGGGCCGATCATCCCGGTGAGTCGACCCTGGTGGATCGCGATGGACACATCCGACACCACGGTGACGGTGTTGAAGGTCTTGGTCAATGCGTTCGTCGACAGGATCACCCGGTTGTCATTGACGGGCTCGCCCAGTCGCAACAGTTCACGGAAGTTCAGCTTCTGGAGGTCCCCGATCATGATGAGGGCGTCGGATTCATCGTCGGACTTGGTGGGCACCGGCACCGGTGCGTTCTTGTTGCCACTCAAGATGCGGCGACGCTCGGGCAGAATTCCGTTAGGTCGGAACCAGAGGAAGAGCACGATCAGCAGTCCAATGGCCACCCACTCCAGGGCGGGGACCAGTTCGGGGTTGCCCACCGGCGGCAGATAGCGAGTGATCTCCTCGAAACCCACCGGCACCAAGATGGCGCCGAGGATCGCACCCTTGTGGTTACCCGCGCCGCCGATGATGATGGCGGCGAAGAGGACGATGGTCTCGGCGTAGCCCCAGGCGCCGGGAGCCCACAAGGTGATGAAGCCGACCAGAATCGCCCCCGAGAGTCCGGCGATCATGCCGCCGACGATCAGGATGCTGGTGCGTTGCTTGCGCAGGTCCTTGCCGAGCGAGTCGGCCACGATGTCGTTGTCACGCATGGCGCGCAGCGAACGTCCGTAAGGGGACTCGGTGATCCGCTTGACGAGGAAGTACACCCCGATAGTGAGGATGACGGCCACCGCGCCGTAGGCGAACTGGTACCCCAGGCCCTGGGGATTCCAGTAATTCTGGAACGGCGAGGGCACCAGGGAGATGCCCGCCGCACCGTTGAACAGCGGCACGTAATTGGTCACGAGAAGATTGAGCAACACGGCTGACACCAGCAGGCCGACCGCGGCAAAGTCACCGCGAAGTCGCTTGCCCACCAAGAAGACGAAGGGAATCGCGAGGAGGCCACCGGCGAGCGCCGCCCCGATCCACGGAAACGGCCAGGGCAGGTGCCAGCCAAAGATGTACTGCTGGAAGCCGCCGTTGGACGTCTTGGCATTGGGCATGGACAACACAGCGGCGACGTAGGCACCGACGGATTGGAAGATGATGTAACCGAAGTTGGAGATCCCGGCGACGCCGAACTCCAGATTGAGGCCGAGACACGCCATGGCGTCCACCGCCCCGTACACCAGGATGATGGCTAGATAGAAACCGTACGATTGTGGCATCAGTTAGTCTTCTCGCTTCCAAAGAGGCCGAAGGGGCGAAAGGTGAGCATCCCGAGCAGGACGAGGAAGGCGATCACCAATTTGTATTGCGGGTTGACGTAGGCGGCGCTGATCTCGGTCGCTAGACCGATGGTGATGGCACCGAACATGGCGCCGTAGGGTTCGCCTGGTCCCCCGAGGAACATCGCGGCGAGTAAGAGGACGATGTACTGCTGGGCGCTGGTGGCTTCGAAGACACCGGCGTTCATCGCGAAGACGGTGCCCGCCAGGCCGCAGAGGGCGCCCGAGATCAGCCACGTCGTCGAAATGATGAATTGGGTCTTCACCCCTGAGTTGCGCGCCAGGTTGCGATTCGCCGAAGTAGCGCGCATGGCCTTGCCCAGTCGCGTGTACTTGAGGAGTCCGTGCACCCCCACCAGGACGACGGCGCAGATGCCCAGGATGATGAGTTGCAAGCCCGAGAGGATCAGGCCAGCGAAGCGGTATTCGTGCCCCTGGCTCTGACTGAAGGAGACGTAGCCACCTCCAACGATGGCCTGCAGGCCAAACGTGCCGATGAGGTCGATGCCAAGTGACACGATCACGACCGTGATCGGTGCGAGGTTACGACGTTGGAAGGGCGTATACACGAATCGATTGAGAAACCATGACGCCACCGCGCCCGTGATCACTCCTCCCAGGAGCGCTACCCAGGCGGACACGCCATGCTCGTTGACGTAATAGCTGACGAACGCACTGTTGATCATGATCGATCCGTAGGCCAGATTCAAGACGTTGGTGACCGCGAACTGCATGGTGAAGCCGACCGTGGCGATCGCAAGGACGGCTGCGGTAATCAGACCGAAACCTAATGATGACATGAATTGACTCAAGGGAATCAATGTTCCTTTACTAGTAAGACGATGTGTCTGCGTACCGACATTTCACTTCGAGCCTTCGATACTGCGGGTCACCGTGAAAAGGATCAGCGGCGGTTCCCATGATGAGGAACCGTGACCCCGGCGACGACGTGGTCGCCGGGGTCACGGTCTCTCGTGCAACTACAGGCTGTTCAACTCAGTGGCTGGCAGGGTTCCGGCATTGACCGTTCCTCCACTCGCCGTGTACTGCGTGTCCTCGAAGGCTCCGAACGACGTGTGAAAGGCGTCGAAGCTGTAGAAGCCGCCAACTCCCTCGTAACGAATCTTCTTACCCGCCTTGAGGGCGACCAATCCCGCCTGCAGCGACGTGACGACCTTCGCCCCGGGCACGCCGTCGGCGATCTTCAAGATGTCCGCCTTGTAGGCGGAGCCGTTGGTCGAACCCGACATCGACATGGCGAGGAAGGCCAGGTTGATCCCGTCGTAGAGGTGCACTGTTCCGTTAGCCGAGAGCAGCGTCGAGAAGTTACCAACGCCCTTCACCTTGCCGGACTGGGCGAGGACCAAGCGCTTGAACAGCGGGTACGCCGGCGTGGCCGCCGTCGAGACCTGGTTGTCCGCGTCGAAGGCGCTGATGAAGTTCTGCACACCGACCGCCTTGGTAATGCCCGAGTAGAACGTCGGGTCAATCATGGCCGAGGTACCGATCACCGGAATCATCTTGTTACCGTTGAGCTGGTAGACCTCGCTGAGCAACGCGACACCGGCCGCGCCTAGGGCTTCCATCAAGATGACGTCGGGGTGTGCGGACACGATTGACTGCGCTTCAGTCTCGAAGGTCGTCGCGGAGATGTCGAGGGTCTGGTTAGAGACCACGCTCATGCTCTTGACTTTTGCGATTGCGTCCAACGCCGGCTGCACGAAGGTCTGGGAGCCCGCGTCGTTGCCGAAGGCCAGCGCAATCTTGTTGTATCCCTTGTTCTTCGCAATCGCGACCATGGCCACGGCGTCCGCGGCGTCCGGCGGCACTAGACGGAAGAAGTAGGGGAACTTGACCGAGTCAAACTCCGACTCACCGGTCATGCAGAACGACACTGTGTTGCTGGCGCCGAAGACTGGCACGACCGTTGACGCTTCGTCCGAGGTGCAACCGATCACGAAGGCGATATTGCTCGTCGTCGCGTACATTTGACGCACGGCGGGCACGGCGTCCGCGGGGTCACCACGGGTGTCCACCGTTTTGCAGTTGACCTGGTGTCCCAAGATGCCACCCAGCTTGTTCGCCTGCTCGGTCGCCGCGAGGCAGGCCGTCTCGTACTTCGGCCCCAGGGCCGCGTCCACACCGGTGAACGGTGCCACGACTGGAATCGTCAACGTGCTCTTGCTGCTGGTGGCGTGCGAGGCACTCGCGTGCGCCGCGGTTCCCGGAAGTCCGACTGTCGCAATGATGAGTGCCATCACGGCCACCACCAGCGCCAACCTCTTGCGCATTCGCGCGGCCGGGAGGCCCGACCCCGTCAATGACATTGCATTCATGTATTCCCCCCCATAGTTGATTTGATACTGCTTACTTTTCACTGCATAAAGCAGAGATCAGAACTTGGTCGTGTCCGCCTTTAACGGCATCCACGGCCAGTCCTCTGGAGCTCCTTCTTCCGCGACCACCTTGTTCGAGATGGTGCCCACACCCTCGATGAACACCTCGATGGTGTCGCCGGGGGTCAGCCACACCGGCGGAGTGCGTGCAAACCCGACGCCCCCCGGCGTCCCGCTCGCAATCACGTCGCCCGGACGCAACGTGGTGAAGGAAGAAAAGTATTCAACGGCGCGGCTGACGCTGACGATCATGTCGGCCGTGCGTGCGTCTTGCATGACGTTCCCGTTGAGAATCGAACGGATGGCGAGGTCGGTGACGTTGACCTCGTCGTTGGTGACCAACTCCGGCCCGATCGGCATGGTGCCTTCGAAGTTCTTGCCCGGTGTCCACTGCGTCGCGGCGCGCTGCCACTCCCGTGCGGAACCGTCGTTCATGACCGAGTAGCCCAAGATGGCGTCGTAGGCATCCTCAGCCTTGATGTAGCGACCGCCCTTACCGATGATGATCGCGAGTTCAGCCTCGTAGTCCATGCGCACGCTCAGCGCCGGCTTGATGAAGTCGTCGTAGGCACCGATGACACTGCCCGCACCGCGCACGAAGGACTCGGGCCAGGTCGGCACGGCGCGCCCACCCTCGATGGCGTGGTCGGCGTAGTTCACGCCGAGGCACAAGATGCGCGGTGGGTTAGGGGTGAGGGGTCCGAAGTCGGTACCCTCGTATCTCTGTCCCGCCTGCGATGAAACTCCCCGAGCCGACTCGAGCGCGGCGTCGCCGCCCTCGGCCAGGCCGTTGAGCGTCGCGAGCGACTCAATGCCCGTCGCGTCGGCGAGGTCGACGTACCCATCGGTTCCTTTTACGTGCAGGCGAAGGCCCCGTGAGGTCCTGATCGTCGCAAACCTCATTGGTTCCCCCTCATGAATTCGCAACCAAATTGGTCGAATTGGTCATATCTACGAGTGCGAACTATAAGCCGTTGCACTGGGATTGTCAATCACTAAATCCGACATTCTAGATATTTTCGTCATATTGTCATGATATTGGTGGGATTGGTCGATATAGTGGAGGCGTCGCGAACCATTGGCGCGACGACGACGACGCGACAAAAGATCCGGCGGGAGGTTGACGATGACCACGGTTTCGAACGATCAGATGAGGGACGTGGCCGACAACATCTTGATGACCGCCACGCACACGGGATTGCAGACCGGCCATCGTTTGCCGACCGAACGTGAACTTGCCCAAGCCCTCAAACTCTCACGTACCACTATCCGTAACGCCATGGCCCTGCTGGAGAGTGAGGGTGTGGTGTCGCGAGAGGTCGGCCGAGGGACTTTCCTGCGCCGCGATCCCGATGCCGTGCTCGGTGTGGAGATAGGCCCAGCACTCGCCGCGTCAGTGGTGGGCAACGTCAGCCCCGCTGACGTCATGTCGGCACGCCTGCTGATCGAGCCCGCGGCATTGGCCGCCACTGTCGAGAATGCCACTTCGAGCGACTTCGAAGAGATCGAACGCTGTCTCGTGGGCGGCGACAACGCATCCAGCTTCGACGAGTTCGAGCGGTGGGACCTAGCCCTGCATCAAGCGTTCGTTCGCGCGTCGCACAATCCCCTCATCGAGAACATGTACCACTTCATCGCCGAGGCGCGACTCTCGGTGACGTGGGGCAGCCTCAA
>Ga0182030_10006540_pt1 | contig 24574 bp, 18 predicted proteins | sample 812S3MmetaG_FD_121299 | JGI IMG/M metagenome (GOLD analysis project Ga0182030, IMG submission 121299) | Permafrost microbial communities from Stordalen Mire, Sweden - 812S3M metaG (Illumina Assembly) | ecosystem: Environmental > Terrestrial > Soil > Wetlands > Permafrost | place: Sweden...
TCGAGTGGTTACCAGACGGGCCTACGGGTTCCGGACGTTCCGCGCCATGGAAATAGCCTTGTATCACACGCTAGGCCGCCTGCCAGAACCGAATCCTACCCACAGATTCTGCTGACGAAGCGCAAAATCTTTGTTTCCTTCGGAATCAAGCGGGGTCCCGGCAGGCCCGCATGGCTGACTTTCGAGGGGTGGGCCAGCACCAACGGTTCCAGAAACTGGGAGGCGACGGCCCAGGAGTGATCGTTTGTTGGCCCCGGCGTCTGCGTCGTCGTGCCGGCTAGGTCTTCCACCTGGGGAGGGGTAGCCTCCAAACGCAACAGGCAATGAAGCTAGCAAGAACTATTAACGAAGTCCGCAGTTCAGCCGTGACTGTCTACAGCAGGTTTATTGGAGTGAGCTTACTTCTCGCGACGGCTTTAGCATTCTGCGCCAATGAGTGAGAGAAACCGGCGTTCCAGCCTCTCGACCATATGCTTTGCCGCCGTTGCGGTGGTACTCGTGGTGTGGTCCACGCGGAGCCCCCGTCCCAACCCGGCCCCGGTGGCTGCCGCGACGGTCGGTCCGACAACTGCACCCCCGGCCGGACCCTTACGGGAGCCGCCAAGGGTGCCACCTTCCGCCGGGGGTGCTGCTGCCCAGGCGGCGGTGCGAGGGACGTCCTCTGTGCTAGCTGGCAGTCTTAAACAGCTCCTGACCAGAAAGGGACTATCAAGTCTGAGTGATGGGGAGGTCCTACTTTACGCGGTGGCGAGAGACCAGTTTGACAAGCCTGTTGCGGGGGCCGAGATCCGGGCCAGCATTCAGATCAACAATGGGGCGCGGGTCGGGGTCGAGCGGTTTACCCTCGCCGCGGACAGCAACGGGCAGTTCAGGATTGATGGCCATCGGGGGAAGACCCTGGGGCTTCACATCGCCAAGCCGGGCTACGTCCTAGCAACTCGGGACACGAGCTTCATCTTCTCGAAACTATGGCCGCGGGGGCAGCAGCATGTCGCGGACCCCGACCATCCCGTGATTTTCAGAATGTGGCAGCTCCAAGGCGCAGAACCGCTGCTCAGCATAAGGCAACGGTACAAGCTTGCTGCAGGGGGGGCAGCAGCGAACATCGACCTGTTGACCGGAAAGATCGTTCCGAGCGGTGGGGACCTGCGAATAGCGGTCTCGCGGTCACCCGGAGTCTTGTCTGCCGAGAATCCTGGGGATTGGGGTGTCCAGATCGAGGCCGTTGACGGTGGTATCATGGACGCCGGTGAGCAGGGCCCGGTCACATATTGGGCTCCCGAGAGCGGCTACCAGCCGCGGCTCTCGTTCTCCAGCTCCACCAACACGCCTCACCACTGGTCCTTGAACTTGGCCTCTGACGTATTTCTAATCAGTCGTAGTGGGCAGGTACATAGCAGCTTCGGAATGACAGTCATGATAAACCGCCGCCCTGAAGGACTCCTTAACGTGGAGTTGTACGGTGTGGCCAACACCAACGGTTCCGGGAACTGGGAAGCCATGGCGCGGGAGTGATTGCTTGACATCGGCTATTGCCAGCGTTCCTAGTCGTGGCCGGTGGCAGCAACCGCCTGGCAGCGTGCGGCAATTCTCAACCGAGGGATCTGGTTCCGGCGTCCGTGTTGTTGCGCGCGCAGGGCCTGCCCCGGCCAGGGTTCCCGGGCGCTCAGGCGGCTCGGGACCCCTGGCCACGAACTTGCGCCGCTGCACGCCAAAGCGGGGGTGGGCGCGTTTCCTGCCCGCTCGGCTTGATGTTGCCGGCAGTTTTCACTCGCGTATTAGCCGGCCTGGTTCAAGGCACGCTCGTGAAGAGCACGCCGACGGCGGGTGGCAACGAGCCGTGGTGGCAGAGCCCGCGGGACTGCGTGTGGCTGAGGCGGAGCAAGCATCTGTGGGAGCGCGAGGTCGAGTTGAAGCAGGCGCTTGGGGTGCCGGCGTCGGTGTTCTCCCGCGGTCCGGAACTGGTGCGGGCGGAGGACCGGTGATGGCGGGGCGGGTGTTCATCAGAGGTATGCGGTCGTCCCCAGTACCTTCCCATCCGAGTCCTGGATCAGCAGAATGACTGTCGCACCATACCCCATCCTGATGGATCCGTCCGGCGAGGTCCAAACGTTCCACACGCCGTCCTTGAAATCTACGTAGTATGCCTCCCCGGCCGGCAGGGGCAGCGACGGCTTCGCGATCTCGATGACCTGCGCCTTCGTCAGGCGCTGGCCGGGTGACGCCGGTGCCGATGCCGCCCGCGCGGGTGTTGGCGCGGGCGGTGGATTCGTGGTGCAGCCGCAAAGCGGCGAAACAAGCAGGGCCGCAGCAATCAATGCTGCTGGGCAGTTCATCGGGAGTTTCATGACGGTCTAACCATAGCATAGACCCCGCACGCCGATGTTTCTTAGAGCCTGTGAAGAACCGCTACCTCCGGATCACCACTGCGCGGTGGAGGAGCATCAATCACGAAGTGCCCCGCGAAGCTCGGGTGATGCCCATCGTCCGTCCGCGCCGCAGGGAGGTGTCTGCCATCGCGGAGCGATGATCGCCGGTAGCCGTGGACCTCGGTGCACGGATCACGCATCCGAAGGATCTCCCGCGCCGCGTAGCGTCGCCCGGTGCGGTGGTGGTCGCCACGGGTCGCCGGCGCACGCGGCAGCGGAGGCCATCGTCGGCACGAACCTGGCGCTGAATGGCCGGCGATGGCAGGCTGGGGGTTCGTGCGACGCTACGCGGCGCGAGGTGCATTCCGCCGCTGAACCGTGGACCGAGGTCCACGGCTACCATCGTCCGCCGCTCCGCGGCGAGGAGGATTGCGGGCGCTCAAGGTGGTGCCTGCCGTTCCGGGCATTGCTCCTGCCCAACCACCGGAAAAATGTGGGTAATGACAAGCGTGGTCCGGGGGGCGTCGTCTCAGAGCTTCTCCGCCCTGACGGTGCGGCTTTCGCCGTTCACCCGCACCTTGACCTCGCGCGGTTCGGGGGAGGCGATCCGGTAGCGGGTCACCTTGCCGTCGCGCCATTCGAGATCCACGGTGAACCCGCCCCGGGCGCGGAGGCCGGAGACGCTGCCGGAGGACCACGCCTTGGGGAGGGCCGGGAGCAGCTCGATTTCACCCGTGTGGCTCTGCACCAACATCTCACAGACGCCGGCGGTGTAACCGAAATTGCCGTCAATCTGGAACGGTGGGTGGGCGTCGAACAGGTTGGCGTAGAGGCCGCCTCCCTCGTTGTAGTTCACCCGGGTGTCGCCGACGAGCCGGATCAGATTGCCCATGAGTTTCCAGGCGCGGTCCCCGTCGTGGAGGCGGGCCCAGAGGTTGATCTTCCACGCGGTGCTCCAGCCGGTGCTGACGTCACCGCGGGCGTTGAGGGAGACCCGGGCGGCCTCGGCGAGTGCGGGAGTGGTCTGGAGGGAGATTTGCCGGCCCGGATAGACCGCCACAAGATGCGAGAGGTGCCGGTGGGTGTCCTTGGGATCATCGCGGTCCACCATCCACTCCTGCAACTGCCCCCATTTGCCGATCTTCGGCCCCAGCAGGTGATCGCGGCGGTCCGCGATGAGCTTCCGGAATTCGGGGTCGATGCCGAGGATGTCCGCTGCTTCGACCGTGTTGTTGAAGAGATCCCAGATGAGCTGCTGGTCGTGGGAGACGCCGTCCTCGCGCGGGCCGTGCTCCGGAGAGTAGCCGTTGGGGGCGACGAGCGAGCCGTCGGGGAGGGTTTTGAGGCGGTCGAGCCAGAACTCACAGACCTCGCGCATCATCGGCCAGGCGGTTTCGCGCAGCCAGGCCCGATCGCCGGTGAAGGCATAATGGTCCCAGATGTTCTGGAGGCACCAGGCGCTGCCGGACTCGACCCATTCCCAGGTGGAGCCGCCAAAGATGCCGTTTTCGGCGCGCATGGTCCAGCCGCGGGTCTTGAAGGCCTCGTGGGTGGCTTCCTTGCGCACCTCGCGGATCGAATTCAGCCAGTTGGCGTAGGGGAGGAAACAGTCCGAGAGGTTGGCCGGGCCAGCCATCCAGTAGTTCATCTGGACGTTCACGTCGGTGTGGTAGTCCGAGCGCCAGGGCGGGCGGATGGCGTTGTTCCAGAGCCCTTGGAGGTTCGCCGACAGGGCGTCGCGCGAGGAGGAGATCATCAGGTAACGGCCGTACTGGAAAACGAGCGCCTCGAGGGAGGGGTCGCGGGTCCTTTTGGACGCCGCCAGCAGGCGCTCATCTGTGGGACGCCCGGGGTTGCTTGCCGCAGGGCCGAGGGAGAGATGGACGCGGTCGAAGAGTGCCTGGTAATCGGCGGTGTGGGTCGCGAGCAGGGCGGGCCATCCAGCGCGGGCGGCTTCGCGCAGGTGTTCCGCGATCCGATCGTGCGGCGGCGCGCCCCGCCAGCCGCGGTCGCGCCGCGCGAGGTAGTCGGTGCCGGCGTCGAGGAGGATCAGGACACTGTCAGCCTTCTCGAAATGGATGGACTCGGCCGTGGTGGTGAGGGCGCCGCCCTCGGGGAGCACCAGCACTTGGGCTTCGTAGTTCAGGGCGGAGCTGTATTTGGGGCCGACCTCCTCGTAGAGATAGCCGGCGAGGGAGCCGGTCACCGTCAGCCGGCCATCCGCGGCCGACACCTTGCCTTTGTGGAGGTCTTTCAGGAGGATGGTGCCGGTGTGGGCGCCGGGGTGGTCGGCGGTGAGGCGGAAGGCGAGGACCCCCGCGGGGTGGCTCGCGAGCGACTCGCGCCGGTAGGTCACTCCGTCGCGCCGGTAAGTGACGGTATGCAGGGCGCGGGTGAGGTCGAGTTCCCGGTGGTAACTGTCCAGCGGGGCGCGCTTCACGCTGCCGAGTTCGATGTCAGCGACCTGGAAATGCGTCCGCGACCCGTGCTCGAAGAAGGTGAACCGGTAATGCTCGAAGCTGCGGGTGTTGGAGAAGGCATAGCCCGTCCGTTGGAAACGGAGTTCGTGCGGCGGCCGGTTCGTGCGGCGGTCGAGCTGGAGCCATTCGCGGGCGTCATTGGAGCCCTCGAGGGTCCAGGATTTCGGGTCGCGATCCGGCATGTCGTTCGCGGAGGTGAAGGCGTATTGGGTGATCACCTGGCCGCCGGGACAATGACCCACCCAGACCACCGGCCGGTCGTGGTGCTCGACGCACCACTTGGTGGCCGGGTTGCCGTCCATGGCCGATTCGACGCCCTGCCCGCCGGAGGAGGTGTGGCCGCTGGTGCATTCGGCGGAAAGCAGGCCGCCGCCGCCGAGGTCGATCAGCAGGTCACCGAAGCCCTGATAAGCGCCGGTGTCGTGTTCGTCGCCGATCCAGAGGCTCGATTCGTTGAACTGAATCTGTTCGCGGTCCGGGCCGCCGAAGATCATCGCGCCGAGGCGGCCGTTGCCGATGGGGAGCGCCTCGGTCTCCCAGGCGGCGGCGGGCTTTTCGTAGCGGAGGGCCAGGTTGGGGTCCCCGGCGGCGGCGGGCAGCGCCAGCATTGCCAGACAACCTGCCATCGCCCAGCGCCAGATGCTCGTGGTCGTGATCCTGATCGTGCTCATGTGAAAATCAGACGGTTTCTCCCGGGAGACGCGCGGGACCGGCCGGGCGTCGTCCGGTGAGGGGACAGCAGAGCATGAAATGGGGCGGGGGGCAAAGGATAAGCGGGACGCTGCGGTGATCCAGGGCGGTTTCCCGCCGAGTCCAGCTTGCTGCTGGAGCCCCGGGAAAAGGACGGGGCAGTCACAAATTGTGACCACCTCCGATGCTCCAAGTTCCCGCCCGTGCCGCCGCGGGGTCCCGTCCTGGAATACGTTGGTGCTCTCAAGGGCTGCGCGATAGGGGCGGGGACGTCTCGTCCCCAGCCAGGTTGCAGGCGGGATTCCGCCTCGGAGGTGGCGAATGCGGCGGTCCATTCCTCGGGAGCCTCAAGAGAGGGCGTGGGGACGAGACGTCCCCACCCCGCGGGGACGCGGCTGACGCGCTCAGATCCCCGTTCGCGTCCTGGCGGACCAGGACGCGACTTTGCCACGAGCCCTCGGACCAGATCAGCGGCGCTTCTACAAGACGCCGCCACGCAGATGGAGGTATGCTTAAAGGTGGACAGGCTGGCGGCGGCTCTGCCAGATTGGCGGCGTCGGGGCGGGGCGGCCGCGGCGATCCAAATGTACCAAGCACCCAACCCTCGGAGATTCGAGCTGGAGCCGCGACCCCCTGTGTCGCAGGCCGGCCTGCTTACGCGCGCATGCCGGACGATCTGACATCCCGCGCTGACCCAGCCTGGCCGCCGATTGACGCGTCGACGCGGATCTGCGCGGTCTATGGGCAGCCGGTCCGGCACTCGGCCTCGCCGGCGATGCAAAACGCCGCGTTGGAGGCGTTGGAGCTGAATTGGCGTTATTTGGCGTTCGAGGTGCCGCCGGAGCAGCTCCGGACGGCGCTGGCGGGGGCGGCCGCGATGCGGTTCGCCGGGCTGAACCTGACGGTGCCGCACAAACTCCTGGCGTTGGAGATGATGGACGTGCTCGATGAGTCGGCGCGGGTGTGGGGCGCGGTGAACACCGTCCGGTTCGAGGGGCGGAGCGCCGACGGTGGCTGGGTACCGGTCTCCCGGTTGCCCGGCCCGTGCGCGGAGGTGCGGATGCACGGTTTCAACACGGACGCCGATGCGATCGCCGCCGCGGTGCGGGAGGATTTGGGAATGGAGTTGGCGGGGGCGCGGGTGCTCTTGCTCGGGGCCGGGGGCGCGGGGCGGACGGCGGCCCTGAAGCTCGCGGCCGAGGGGGTGCGGGAGCTGTATCTGGTCAACCGGACGATGGAGAAGGCCGCGGCGCTGGCTACGGAGATCCGGGGGCGGTTCCCCGGCGTGGCCGCGGTGGAGGGTTACCCGGCCGGAGGGGTGGATCTGGTGTTGAACGCGACCTCGCTTGGCCTGAAGGCGTCCGATCCGCTGCCGTTCGACGAGGCACGGTTCGGCCTGGGGCGGGCGGCCGCGGTGTATGACATGGTGTACCGGCCCGCGGAAACGGGGCTCCTCCGGGCGGCGCGGGCGGCGGGATGCCGGGCGGCGAACGGCATGGGGATGCTGCTCCATCAGGGCGCCCGGGCACTGGAAATCTGGACCGGCCTCCCCGCGCCGGTTGGCATCATGCGGCAGGCGCTGGCTGGGGCGCTCGCCACCCCCCGCTCATGATGTTCGCCGTGCTTTGGGATCCGAAGGTCTGGGCGGCGGTGCCGTTCGGGTTCTGGTGCGGGATGATCTTCATCTTCGGCGCCATCGTGGGGAGCTTTCTCAACGTCTGCATCCACCGCATCCCGCTCAACCTGAGCGTGGTGTTTCCGCCCTCGCACTGCCCGCACTGCCGGTATTCGATCCCTTGGTATCTGAATCTGCCCCTGATCACCTGGATGCACCTGAATGGCCGGTGCCGGAACTGCCAGGCACCGATCTCGATTCGGTATTTTCTGGTCGAGTTGATGACGGCCGCTCTTTTCCTCGCCGCTTGGATGGCGTTTGGCGGTTATTCCCCGGCGCTGGCCCTGGTGATCTGCCTGGTGCTGGCCGGGCTGATCGTGGGGAGCCTGATCGACCTCGAACACCTCTTCATCCCGGACGGCCTGACCTACGGAGGCATGGCGGCAGGGCTGGTCTGTTCGATGCTGATCCCCGATCTCCAGCACTTCGGGCGGGGCGCGTCGGCCTGGGAAGGCGGGAAGGAGAGCCTGCTGGGCTTGCTGGTCGGGGCAGGGGAGATCTATGGCGTAGTGCGGCTGGGGAAGCTGATGCTCGGGCGCTACCGGGTGCCGATTCCGCCCGGGGCGCGCGTCTATTTTACTGAGAGCGCCCTCCTGCTGCCGGATGGTCCGATCCCCTACGAGGAGATCTTCTACCGCCGCTCGGACACGATCCAGATCCAAGCCCGGCGGGTGGAGATGGTGGATCGTTGCTACTGGGATGTTCCGGTCCGGCTGACCGCGAGCCGCCTGGTCGTGGGCCAGGACGAGTTTGATCCGGAGAAAGTCCCCTGTCTGGAGGTCGAGGCGGCGGAGTTGGTGCTGCCGCGGGAGGCGATGGGGCTGGGGGATGTGAAACTCATGGGGGCCATCGGGGCGTTCTTTGGGTGGAAGTCGGTGTTGTTTGCCTTGCTGGGGAGCTCGGTAGTCGGCGCGGTGGTCGGGGTGGGGCTGATCCTGGTGGGGCGCCGCGACTGGTCGTCGCGGCTGCCGTTCGGGCCGTACATCGCCTTCGCGGTGGGGATTTGGATCTTCGGCGGTTGGCGGCTGGCGGAGTTCTGGCTGCGGTAGCTTTGGGAGCCGCCCCTGGGGTGCTCCTCCACACCTGCCGGGAAAACGAGTTTTTCAGAAATTAACATTTGCCACGGGGTGTGGCGTCGGCTAGTATCACCGTTCTGATTTGAGAGAACGCCTGTTTACCTGCGAGTATGGCAAAAACCGAAGTCATTCTGACACATAATATCGTCGGCCTGGGTGGGGAGTCCGACCAGGTCAAGGTCGCCGCCGGGTACGCCCGGAACTACCTGCTGCCCCACGGGTTGGCCATTCCGGTCACGGCGGCGAACAAGAAGCGGCTGGAGTCGCTCCGCCGCCGCCGCGCCGAGCGCGAAGCGCATGAGCTCAACGCGATGACCGAGCTGTCCAAGAGCATTTCCAAGCTCACCTGCGTGCTCGCGGTGAAAACAGGCGAGGACGGCAAGATGTTCGGCACGGTCACCTCCGGGATGATCGCCGACCAGCTCAAGACGCAGTTCGACGTCACGCTGGAGAAGAAGAAGATTCACCTCGAAGCCCCGATTCGGACGCTGGGCGAGCACGAGGTGGAGCTCCGCCTGCACGCGGATGTGCACGCGACCTTGAAGGTGCGGGTCGACAGCCTGACCCCGGCGCCCGAGGTGGCCGCGGCGGTCGAGACGGCGCATCCCCGCACGGAGAAGCGCGGCCGCCATGTCGAGCCCGAGGCGGCCCCCGTGGAGGACAAGAAGGCGCGCGGCGCGAAGGGCGAGAAGCCGGCCAAGGGTGCCAAGGGCGCCTGAGGCGGCGCACAACTCCCGCACTGATTCGAGAGGCAGGCACCCGCCTGCCTCTTTTGACTTACGGTGCCAGGCCGGGGGGGACAAAACGGCAGGGGGGCGCATGGCGAGACACGATCCCCCGTTGCGCGAGCAGCGCATGCCGAGATGTGGGCCCGCAAAATGCGCAATCCCGGCACGGGTCCACCCCGCCCCGAAAAGCTGCGGAATGCGCCGCCCTCCAAGCGCTTCGCGACGCCGGACCCGCGTCCCTTCCTCGCGAAGCGCCTGGAGTGCGCCCCATCCCCGCGCTTTCGTGCCGCGGCGTCCCTGTGGCTGAAGCCTCGCACACCCAGCCACCACCACCCACCGCCGAGGCACCGCTTTGGTTGTGGTTGACGCCGTCCGGGGGCGTGCGCAGATTGGGGGTGCCCAATGCGCGCCACCACTTCTCAGCCGCCCAACTCCGCCCGGTCCGGGGCGGGCGCGATCATCGATCCGGCCTCCGGGGCGCACGCCAGGGTGGACAGCGTCATGCTCGAGGAGCGCGCGGCCTCCTTCACCCGGCGCAGCATCAAGACCTCGGCGAAGCTGGCCGGCCTGAAACTGTCGGTGGCGATGATGGATCTCACCACGCTGGAGGGAAGCGATACGCCGGGGAAGGTGGCGTCGCTTTGCCGGAAGGCGGTGCGGCCGGCCGCGCCCGGCCTGGCGGTGCCGGCGTGCGCCGCGGTTTGTGTCTATCCCAGCATGGTCCGGTACGCCCGCCGTTTCCTCGGGGACGGTTCGGCGGTCCACATCGCGTCGGTGGCCACCGGGTTCCCGAGCGGGCAGTATCCGTGGCGCACCCGCCTCGAGGAGGTCCGGCGGGCGCACGGGGATGGGGCGGATGAAATCGACATGGTGATCAACCGCGCCGCGTGCCTCACGGGGGACGAGTCGCGGCTGGCCGATGAGATCGCGGCCGTCAAGGCGGCGTGCGGCGCGGCGCACTTGAAGGTGATCTTGGAGACCGGCGAGCTGGGTACCTACGACGTCGTCCGGCGGGCGAGTTGGGTGGCGATGGAGGCGGGGGCGGATTTCATCAAGACCAGCACAGGGAAGATTCAGCCGGCGGCGACGATCCCGGTGACCCTGGTGATGCTGGAGGCGATCCGGGATTTCTTTTTCGAGACCGGCATCCGGATCGGGATGAAGCCGGCGGGCGGGATCCGCACCTCGAAGCAGGCGCTGGCCTACTTGGTGATGGTCAAGGAGACGCTCGGGGATGACTGGCTGACACCCGACTTGTTCCGGTTCGGGGCGAGCGGGCTGCTGAACGACGTGCTGATGCAGATCACGCGGCTGGGGGACGGCCGCTACCAAGGTCCCGACTACTTTTCGGCCGCATGAAAACCACGAAGAACGGCCCCAAGGCAGCCCTGCGGGAGGGCGGGCGGAAAGCCCTGCCCGCCAAGGATCGGCATCTGCGCTTTGGCGGTGCCTGGGATTACGCCCCGGCACCCGAGGGTTCGGGCCATCTCAAACTGGAGCCGCGTCAGCAGTTGTTCATTGGGGGCGAGTTCCGGCCCCCTGCGGGCGGGGTCTATTTTGACTCGGTGAACCCGGCCACGGAGGAGACCCTCACGCAGATCGCCCAGGCGGGCGGGGCGGATGTGGATGCCGCGGTGGGCGCGGCGAGGAAGGCGTACGATTCGGTGTGGGGCGGGCTGCCCGGACGCGAGCGGGGGAAATATCTCTACCGCATCGCCCGGTTGATCCAGGAGCAGGCGCGGGACCTCGCCATCCTGGAGACCATGGACGGCGGCAAACCGATCAAGGAGACGCGGGACATCGACCTGCCGCTGGTGGCGGCCCATTTCTTCCATCACGCCGGCTGGGCGGACAAGCTGCCGTACGCCTTTCCGGGGCGGACGCCGCGGCCCGTGGGTGTGGCGGGGCAGATTATCCCCTGGAACTTCCCGCTGCTCATGGCGGCGTGGAAGATCGCCCCGGCGCTCGCCTGCGGCAACACCGTGGTGATCAAACCGGCCGAGACCACCAGCATCACGCTGTTGCGGCTCGCGGAGATCTTCCGCCAGGCCGGCCTCCCGCCGGGGGTGGTGAACGTGGTGACCGGCGGTCCGGAAACCGGCGCGGCACTGGCCCGGCATCCGGGCATCGACAAGCTCGCCTTCACCGGCTCGACCGAGGTGGGCAAGCGGCTTGCTGAGTTGAACGCCGGGACCGGCCGGCGACTGACGCTCGAATTGGGGGGCAAGGCGGCCAACATCATCTTCGAGGACGCCGCGCTCGACCAGGCGATCGAGGGGGTCATCGCGGGGATCTACTTCAACCAAGGCCACGTCTGCTGTGCCGGGTCGCGACTGCTCGTGCAGGAAAGCATCTACCCGGCGGTGGTGCGGAAGCTGCGCGACCGGCTGCGCACCCTCCGCGTGGGCCCGCCGCTGGACAAGAACACGGACGTCGGCGCGATCAACAACCGGCCGCAGCTCGAGAAGATCACCGAGCTGGTCGCGTGCGGGGTGGCGGAGGGTGCCGTCTTGGAGCAGTCCGCCTGCGCGCTGCCGCGGCGCGGGTATTGGTTCCCGCCGACCTTTTTGACGGGGGTGACGCCGTCCCATCGGGTGGCGCGGGAGGAGATCTTCGGGCCGGTGCTGGCGATCCTGACCTTCCGGACGCCGGAGGAGGCGATCGAGAAGGCGAACAACACGGCTTATGGTTTGAGCGCGGGGGTGTGGACCACGAAGGGGAGCCGGAGTTTCCAACTCGCGTCGCGGCTGCGCGCTGGCGTGGTGTGGGCGAACACGTTCAACAAGTTCGATCCGGCGAGCCCGTTTGGGGGCTACAAAGAGAGCGGGTTCGGCCGCGAAGGGGGACTGCAGGGGCTGGCCTCCTACGTCTCGCTCGGGTAGCGGCCGGGCCGGCAGGGGGAATATTTCCATGAACGAAGCCCCGTTCCGCCGCCGCCGTTCGGGGTGGTTCGCGGCCGGGCTGGTTTTTGTGGTGCTCCTCGCCGGGCTGGCGGCCGCCTGGGTTTTCGTGATCCGCCCGCCCGGCCGCGAGGTGGCTTACGAGGGGGTGTCGCTTTCCGAGTGGATTCGGCGTTACCAGCGGAGCGACGCCGCGCCCGACGCCCCCGAGATGCGCCCGATTCTGGCCGCCGTGCGGCGGATCGGGACCAACCGTCTGCCGGAGTTGGTTCGTTCGATGGCGTATGATCCCGCGCCCCGGCGGATCCGGACCGCGAGGCTCGGCCGGGCGATTCCCCGGTTCATCCGGTCACCGAGGATCCTTGGCTACCTGCTGGATGACGAGGAGGAGTACCGGGCGAACTCAGCGACGGCTGCGCTGGTCATCCTCGGACCGGGGGCGCTGCCGGAACTGCCGGAGTTGGCGCGGTTGGCGGATGGCGGGGAATGTCAGGTGGCCGCGCGGCGCGCGATGTGGGTGCTGGTGCACGTGGGAGACCAGGGGATGGCACCGCTGATGAATGTGGTCACCAACCTCCACCATCCGAACCGGGTCTTTGCGGTGGATTTCATTGGCGATTTTGGGACGAACGCCAAGCCGGCCATCCCGTGGCTGGTGGAGGCGTTGGAGGATCCCTCACAGGCGGTCCGGGTGCGGGCGAAGGCGAGTTTGAAGAAGATCCAACCGGAGAAGTGGGGGCGTCCCGAGGGGGAAGGCTGAACGCCGGTGGAGGCCGGGCGGCCCGGAACCGCTGTCGGCCAGAAGCGCAAAACGTGCGGGGAACCCGGGCGCGAGCGCGCCCGGGTTCCCCGGCTCCGGACCCGGGACGCTGCGGCACCCGGGTTCCCGGTCTCGCGCCGGGAGGTGCCACCCGGCCGGCCGCCGGTGGTCACTTCACTTGTCCTTCTTGGGATGGTGCTGCGGGGGGGCTGTTTGGGCAGGGCTGCCGCCACCGGATGAATGCGACCCACCTCCACCCGAGGGGTGGTATCCGCCCCCGCCGCCGCCCCCGCCGCCCCCGCCGGTCTCGACAACGGTGACGGGAACGTTGATCTCGACATTGGGGGCGGAGCCGCCCCCGGAGGAACCGCCGCCGGAACTGTCATCCGAGCCGCCGCCGGACAAGGCGGCGCCCGACCCGGAGTCGCTGCCACCCTCCGATAGGGTGTCACAGCCGTTGGTCAGGCAGGCGAGTGCGGTGGCCGCCAGCGCGGCGAGGAGGGCCTTGCCCCGGCGGGATTGGGTGGCGTTAGGAGTGGGTCGTTGGTTCGTTTGCATACTCAGGAGCCTTTCGGTTTGGTTTTCTTGCAGGTGAACCCGGCCAGTTTAAGGTGGCTGATCGGTGGTGTCAAGAGAATCTTTTGGAGGCAATTAGGGTCCATTCGGTTGGGACACCCAGGCCGGGGTGGGAGCCGGGCGGCCGGGGAAAAAGAAAAGGCCGCCCGGGAGGGGCGGCCGAACCGGCAGGGTCCGGGGTTTGTGACCCCGGGCTGTGCAGGTGGGCTGGATCAGGATTCCCAGCCGGCGCGGTTCTGGCGCTTCACGAAGCGCGCGGACTCGGGGAGGTTCTTGGACCGCATGTTCGGGCCGTCCCATTCCATGCGCTTGTTGGGGCCAACGCGGAGGGCGACGCAGCCGAGCAGGATGACCTCGGCGAGGTAGCCGGCGATCTCGAAGTTCGAGTAGGAGGGGGTGCCTTCCTTCATCATGCGGAACCACTCCTGCATGTGGCCGGGCGAGCGGGGGATGGTCTGCGGGACCGCCTTGCAGACTTCGCTCTGCGCCCCGTTGACGTAATCGGGGCTGTCCTTCATCGAGACGAAGAACGACTCGCCGTAGTCGTCCGGCGAGAACAACTTGCCCTTCGTGCCAACGATGAGGGCGCCGCTGGTGGGGAGCTTGTCCCGGTAGGAGCTGATGATTTCCTTGGTGACGCTCTCGGGCGGGCGGTGGGCGGGGGCTGACTTGTCGTCGGGTTTGCCGTCATACCACCAGAACTTCAACGGCGGGAGGCCCTCGCGGGCGGGGAATTCAAAGCGGATGCGGGCGGTCTTGGGGAAGGTCTCGGTGTGCATCTCGGAGGCCGATTCCAGCTCGATGACGTCAGGGTAGCCGAGCTTGAGGGCGCGGAACGGCATGTTGACGGTATGGCAGGCCATATCGCCGAGGGCGCCGGTGCCGAAATCGAACCAGCCGCGCCAGTTGAAGGTGTGGTACACGCCGCTCTTGTAGGGGCGCTTGGGGGCGGGCCCGAGCCAGAGGTCCCAATCGAGGGTCTTGGGAATGGGATCCTCGCCGGGCGGCCGGTCAATGCCCTGGGGCCAGATGGGGCGGTTGGACCAGACGTGGAGTTCCAGCGGGTCGCCGATGACGCCGGCTTGGATGACCTCGACGGCGCGGCGGAGCTTGTCCGAGGCGCTGCCCTGGTTGCCCATCTGGGTGGCGAGCTTCTGCTGGCGGGCGAGGGTCCGCACGGTGCGGGCCTCAAAGACGGTCTGGACGAGGGGCTTCTGGCAGAAGGCGTGCTTGCCCATCTTCATCGCGCGGATCGCGGCCACGCCGTGGTGGTGGTCCGGCGTGGAGACGGTGACGGCGTCGATGTCCTTGCCCATCTCGTCGAGCAGCTTGCGGTAATCCTGGTATTGCTTGACGTCGGGGAATTTCTTGGAAAACTGGGCCGCCTTCTTGGCGAGGTGCGTGGTGTCGACGTCGCAGAGGGCGACGATGTTGCCGCCGCAACTCGAGGCGTCCGAGCTGTCGCTGTCGCCCTTCCCCTGCACCCCGATGCAGGCGACGTTGATGCGGTCATTGGCACCCAGCACGTTGCCCACGTAGGGGAACGAGAGCGCGGCCGCGCCAGCCGCCAGCGTGGTGCGCGTCAGGAATTGTCGACGGGTGAACCCGTTGGTTTCTACAATCTTTGTTTGCATGTTAGTAGGTTGTGAGCTGGACCCAAATCTGGCAGGGCCAAGGGCTGGATTCAACACGTTTCCACGAAATTTTTCCGTGTCTGGGTTGGACTGCCCCACGGCGCAAGGTATTCATGGGAGCCGGTTTCGGGGGGGCGGCCGCGCCCGCCGGGCGGCGCGGAGACGCGCCGGATGGGGCTGGGTTCGCCGTCGCGTCCCGGTTAAGGTGAGCGCCGCATGATCCCGGGCCGCCTGCTTTCCGTCTGCCGCCGCTTCACCGTTTTGCGTGGGGCCGTGCGCGAGCTTTGGGTGGTTTTCGCGGTCAAGCTGCTCGGCATTGTCGCCTACGCGATGATGAACACCACGTTCGCCCTCTGGCTCTCCTCCGACCTGGGGTACAGCGACAAGAACGCCGGGTTCATCGTCGCCGCCTGGTCGACGGTGATGACGCTGCTCACCGTGTTCGCCGGCTCCTTCACGGATGCGATCGGGGTGCGGCGGGCGCTCCTGCTGGGGACCGGCGTGTGCGTGGCCTCCCGGGCGGTGCTGGCCTTCAGCACCCTTCCCGGGGTGGCTCTGGTGGCGGGGATGCTCCCGCTCGCGGTGGGCGAGGCCCTGGGGGTCCCGGTGCTGGTGGCGGCGATCCGGCGTTATTCGACCACGGCGCAACGCTCGTTTTCGTTTGCGCTGTTCTATGCCCTGATGAACGGGGGTTTTCTGATTGCGAACCTGCTGTTCGACCGCGTGCGCGCGCTCCTCGGCGAGCCGCGCGGCTTTTTCCTGGTGCCGCTCCTCGGGCTCCGCCTCAGCACCTACCAGACCATCTTCGTGATCAGTTGCGCCTTCGAGATCGCCACCCTGCTGGTGGTGTTCTTCTTCGTGAGGGAGGGTGTGGAGGTGACGGATGAGGGGGTGCGGATGTCGCCCGCGCGGGCGGCGGCCCCGGCGCGGCCGCGGGCGGCGCTGGTGGCGGACACGGCGCGCGAGACCGCGCGCATTTTCGCCGGTCTCTGGGGCCAGGCCGGCTTCTACCGCTTCCTGGCGTTCCTCGGGTTCGCGGCCTTCGCGCGCCTGGTGGTCATCCACATGTACTACACCTATCCCAAGTTCGGTATTCGCGAGCTGGGCGAGGGCGCGCCCGTGGGCGGATTGTCGGCGGTCAACTCGGTGGTGATTCTGCTCCTGGTTCCAGTGGTGGGGGCGATCACCCAGCGGATCCCCGCCTTCGTCATGGTGCGGGCGGGGAGCGTGGTGGCGGCGGCGTCGGTGTTCATTCTGGCGGTCCCGCCCCGGTGGTTCCAACCCCTGGCCGACGGCTGGCTCGGTCACCAGATCGCGGATTCGTGGCTCGGGGGCGACGGCCGCTTTTCGCCGGATGCGGTGCGTGATCCGCGCGCGCTGGCGGCCCGGCTGGAGGACGGTGCGGAGGCGTTCACCCGGCAATTGCGCGACTCTTTCACCCCCGCGTCGCGGGCGTTGCTGGAGCGCGAGATGGCCGGCGATGTGGCGGCGTTCAGTGTGTCCGGCAGTCCCAGCACGGCTTGGTTCGCGCCGGCGGATCTGGCGGCGGCCGGTCGGTTCATCGTGCGCCTGCAGGCGGACCCTGATCCCGTCACCCGCCCGTTTTCCCGCCACCTTTGGGACCTGGTTCCCGCGGGAGCGAAAACCGGGTTGACGGCACCGGGGGCCACCTCCGAAGCCCGGGCGGCGGGGTTGGCCGCGGTGCTGAACAACATCTTGCGCGGCCCGGCCCTTTCTCCTGTGTCCCTGGAGGCGCAGGCCCGCCTTTCCCCCGCCGGCCGCGCGCTGGCGCAGGCTTCGGCGCCGGCGCTGCCCAACCAAGACACCCTGCTGAACCGGGTGTGCCTGGAAGATCTTTACCCGGCGGAGCTTCCCCGGTCCCACCATCCCGCGCGGGCCGCCCTGGCTTGGGAGCTGACGCGGCGGCTGGCGGGCGGCCCGCTGCTGGACCGGCCGGGGGCGGAGGCGATTCCACTTTCGGCGGCGGCGCGGCAGGCCCGGGACGCGCATCCGGCCGGCCGGGCGCTCGTCCGGCTCAACCGCATGGTCTTGGAGGACCAGTTCCGGGGGTTGTTGGCGGAGGACCGGGTCGGCGTCGCGGGGAGTGTGTCCCCTTACTACGTCACCATCCTCCTGTTCATTGTCGTGTTCTCGCTGGGCGAGGCGATTTATTCCCCGCGGCTCTATGAATACGCGGCGGCGATTGCGCCGAAAGGGCAGGAGGGTTCCTACATGTCGCTGTCCTACCTGCCCTTCTTCCTGGCCAAGCTGGTGGTGTCGGGCTTCTCGGGGCTGCTGCTGGAGCGCTACTGTCCCGAGGCGGGGCCCCGGCATTCCGAGACCCTCTGGCTCATTGTCGGGCTCACCACACTGATCGCGCCCGCCGGGTTGATCCTCTTCTCGCGCCAACTCCGGGTGCCCGAACCGGGGAGAGATGGATGATCCCCGGGCGCTCCGTCCCGGCCGGCATCTGGCTTTCGGCCGGGCCGGAGTCCGGGCGCGGGCTGAGTCCGCGGAGGCGCGCCGGGCACCCCTCCGCCGGCACGGGAAGGGTCGAAGATTTTGTGAAAGGTACCGGGCTTCCGGGCGAATCCTCCCCGATGAACGACTCATCGCGCACAGATCCGGCGCCCACGCGGCGCGGGTGGCCCATCCGGTTTGGGAACCCGCACACTCCGGCTTTGTGCTGTGGGTCTTCCGCCCTCCCTTGGCAGGCGGGGTGCTTATCAACCGACAACGACAGGAATTCCCGCCCGGCCGGATCCTCCAGGCCCGGCACACACCGATTATGAACAACCACTTCGCAGTTTTCGCGAGTTCGCTGGCATTGGCCGGGCTGGCCGTCCAGGCCGACGCGGCCATTGTTTTCGACAGCCTTTCGGGACCGACGTCCTTCTTCGGCCCCGCTCCAGGACTCGGCGCATCGTTCTCCACCGGAGCGGGTGGAGGTGTCCTGAGCGATGTGAAGCTGCTGCTGACAGGCAGTTCTGACTTCAATGGGTCGCCCACCCTTGACCTTTATTCGGACTCAGTTGGCGGACCCGGTGCGTTCTTGACGACGATCGCCACTTCACCTGCCATTGATTCCGGCCTGAGCCCCACCCCGGCGGTCGTGGACTTTCCGCTGAGCAGTCCGTTTGGCTTGCAGCCGAATTCCCGCTATTGGGTCGTGATCTCCGGAGCCACGAACGCGAAATGGGGCTTCACCCCCGATCTTTCCGGGGTTGGCGTGTCGCAAGAGGGCATGTTCCTGCCCAACCCTCCTTATAACTCTTTCTGGGGGGATCTTCCCAACCAAGCCGTCTTTTACGCGCTCCAGATGCAGGTGACCGTGGCTCCTGAGCCTTCGACCATGCTGGCGGGCGTTTCGGGTGTGTTGGTGGCCGGGGCGGCTCTCCTCCGCAAGCGCCGCGGAGAGCGTGGCTGAAAACCTCTCCCGGGCGTGTTGCGGCGGGGTGCCTCCACCCCCCCCGGAACCGTTGAAAGATCTCAACCTCTCGATAGAATCCCTTACGATGAACGGCTCACCGCCCACGGATCTGGCGCCCACCCGGCGCAGTTTGCTGACCCGGTTGAAGAACTGGGAGAATCAGGATTCGTGGCGCGAGTTTTTCGATACCTATTGGCGCCTGATCTACTCGTTCGCCATGAAATCCGGGCTGGGGGACGCGGAGGCCCAGGAGGTTGTCCAGGAGACGCTCATCTCGGTTGCGAAAGAGTTCAAAGGGTTCAAGTACGATCCGGCGCGCGGTTCCTTCAAGAGCTGGCTGCTGGTGATCACGCGCCGGCGGGTGGCGGACCAGATGCGCAAGCGCTACCGGGCGCGCGAGGTGGGCCGGCTCAATCCCGACGACACGGCGGTGGCTGAGCAGATCGAAGCCCAGGCAGAGGTCGACCAGGCGCCCGCCGACCTGGAGTGGGACGAAGACTGGCGCGCCCAGATCGCCGATGCCGCCCTGGTCCGGGTGCGGGCCCGGATCCGGCCGGAACAATACCAAATTTTCGAGTTGTACGTGGTGCGCGGCCAGAGGGCCGGCTTGGTGGCCAAGGCGATGGGGGTCAGCCTGATTACCGTCTATCTAACCAAGCATCGGGTCAGTGCGCTCCTGCAGAAGGAAGCCAGGCGAATCGAGCGGCAGATGATGTGAGGCGCAGGTGCGGAGCCGGGACAACCGGGGGCTCCGGCGAGAGCGGCGGTTGATCCCAATCCAGGTTGCGCTCCGCCAATTCACGGCGCAGGGGACGGAAGTTCCACAGATGGACGACGTGGGCCGTGCTGGAACAGGCGAGTTGGGCGCTGTCCGGGCTGAAACCCACCGCCGTGTAAGGTCGCGCTTGCGGGTGTCCGAGGCGCCCCAATACCGTGCCCGTAGCCGCCTCGAGCAGGAGGCACAACACCCCGCTGCGAGTCGCCGCAATCAACCGGCCATCGGGTGACCAGGCCAGGCCGCCAATGGTCCCGGGGACCGTGGACCGCCAGACAGCCTGCCGGCTGGCCAGGTCCCACACGACAATGGCGTCAGGGTCGCAGACGGCGACCCGCCCGCCCTGGGGGTCGAAGGCGGCGGCATTTCCTTTGGAGGGAAACCGACCCAGGAGCGTGCCCTGCCCGACCTCCCAGACCTGCAGGCCGTCCAGCGGGTGCGCGGCAGCCAACCAGCGGCCGTCATGGCTCAGGACCGCGCCGCGAACGTGGGACTGATGCGGCAAATGGCGGACGCGGCCGTCTGCAAAGCGCAGCGTGAACTCGTGGATTCCGGTGGCGACCACCACGCCGCCATCGTCGCTGGCGGCGACCTGCCAAAGATAATCGTTGGTGAGGGACTGAGGTTCGCCCACCGTGACCTCCCCGGGACCATTCCACGTCAAGGGCCAGCGGGTCAGTCCGTGGGGACCCGCGGCGTAAACCTGGTTGGTGCCCGCGAATGCCACGCCGAACCAATTGGTGCTTTGCAGGCGGGCCAACTCCCGACCCTCGCGGGTTTCATAAAGGCCGACTCCGTCGTAACTCGCGGTGGCCAGGAGGCGGCCGTCGCTGGAGAAGGCGCTGCTCCAAGGTCCGGCGTCCCCACGCTCGCTGGGAGCCGGCTCGCCCAGTACGCGGCAGACCGACCGGCCGCCGACCTCAAGAAGGCAGAGGTCGCCGTTGGCGGTGTCCCGCCAGCCCACGCGGGTCCCCTCCCGGCCGAACACCGGTACCGCTGAACCCTGGCGGCAAACGGAGATGATGCGGCCTTCGCTTACGCCCAGGATCTGGGTTGTGTCATCCCAGCTGCTGGTCAGACACCAATCGCCGTCGGGATGGAACCGGGCATAGCGGACCGCGCCATTGTGGGGCTCCAGGATCGCGCGCGGTGTCGCGGGCGCCCACAGGTCGTGGACCTGAACCCGGCCACTCGACATGTTGATCAAGAGGCAGTCCCCGGAAGGAGCGAACTGGAGGGAGTAGGGCACCTGCATGGGCGGCAGGCTGATCTCCACGCGGGGTTCTCCGGTGGCGAAATCCACCACGCACACGTTGGTGTCTTCGCGGGAGGCGAGGACAAAATCGCTGCCCGGACCGCCGCAAATGAGGTCGTAATCGTGCTTGAAGGTCAATTCCCGGGCGTTGCCGGTGAGCAGATCCCGCCAATGCACCTTCTTCTGGGGGTCCAAGCCGACCAACCACCGGGCATCGGCTGAGATTGCCCAGTCGAGCGGCGCGGCCACGCTGCCCAACAACCGGCCTTCGGCCATGTCCCAGCATTCGGAACTGCCACTTTTCCGGACCGCCACCGCCCAGCGCCCGCCCGATCCCAAGGAAGTCAGTTGGGTAAGTGGATCGCCCGGTTTCCCCACCGTAAACAGATCTCCCCCCCCCTCGACCTTGCGGACATGGATGACCCCGTTCGTATCGCCCAGAAAGACCTGCTCCAGGTCTCCGCTGAAACACTGAACGTTGAAGCCGGGAGCGAGGGGCCACCGTCGGATCTCGCGCAGCCCCGGCAGGGCCAAAGCGCTGATGGCGGTGTCCCGCAACCCAGGCCCGCGGGGGTGGATTTCCGACGCGCTGGCGATCGCCTCCAGGCTCGAGAAGCGGGCGTCGGCCTGCCCGCTGCGGCGCTCCGCCACCGCCGTGGCCGCGAGCGAGCGGTAGAGGTGATCCTTGGCGTCCGCCTCCGCGCGCCTGGCGCGCCCAAGGGCGCGCCCGAGCTCATCAGCGTTCTCGCGGGCGAGCCGGGCCCGGTAACCCGCCGCGAGGCCGCCCGCCACCGCCAACACCGCGACGACGCCCGCCACCGCCCCGGCCTGGCGCGCCCAACGCAACCGCCTTTCCAGGAGCCGCAACCGTTTCACCGACCGGCCGCTCAGCAACAGGGAGAGGTCTGCCCGGAGTTCCTCCACCGAGGCATAGCGTTCCCTGGGGTCACGGGCACAGGCCCGCAACAACACGGCGTTGACCTCGAGCAGATCCTCGGCGAGGGGGCCCAGCCCAAGGTCCTGGGGAAACGACGGAAACGCGAGCCGGTCATTGCCGGTAGCGGCCTCGTAGAGCACTTTGCCCAGCGAATAAATATCGGCCTGCCGGCTGCCCGGGCCCTCCGGGGCGATGAATCCCTCGGTCCCCACGAAGCTCAGGCTTTCGCCCGCTTCGGTCACCAAACCGATGTCCGCCAGTTTGGGCACGCCGCCCACCAGGATGATGTTGCTGGGTTTGATGTCGCGGTGGATCAGCCCTTTTTCGTGCAGGGTCGCCAGCCCCGAGGCAAGGGTCAGAAAATGTCGCAGGCACTCCTCCACGGGAATCCGCCCGCGGCGCTTGATCTCCGCGCGCAGGGTCAACGCCTGATAGTGTTGCTCGAAACTGGCTGCCTCCGGCGCCTCCCCCCGGGCGGCATCGTCAGCCAGCTCCATCACATAGTAGAAATAGCCCGCCGCATCGTCCCGCCCGATTTGCAGGATGTCCACCAGCCCCTCGTGGGCTCGCGAGAGGGGTTCGAATCTTTGAATGCCGGCGAACTCGCGGTCGTAGGGGCGGTCGCTTTCGAAGGCCTTCCGCCACACCACCTTGACCGCCCGCAGGGTGCCCAAGACATTGCGGGCCAGCCAGACCTCGCCGTAACTGCCCGCGCCAATGCGGCGCAGCAACCGGTGGTCCGGGACCCGCGGCGCCCCGGCCGGAGCAGTCGGCGGGGCGACCACGGACGATGGGGGCGCAGGCGCTCCGGGGTTGAAGGTCACCGGGGATTGTAGCACCGGTCCCGTGCGGGCGCAAAAACGGCCGCGGGCCGGGGGGCGAGCTTATCCTGGAGCCCGGCCCCAGGGAGGACGGCCGTTGGACCCGGGTCAGCACCTCCGTTGGGTCCGCCGGCGCAAGGGTGCCCACGCGGCCAGCCCCAGCGCCCCGAGCCCGGCAAAAACCGTGCCTGGCTCGGGCGCGGCGGCCGTGCCAAAGGAGATCGGGAAGTTCGCGATCGCCACTCCGCCGAAGGGACCGTAAGCGGCCTCAAAGAGCGGGGTGGCATCGGATCCGAGCGCGTATTGCGCGCCGCCCCCCACGAAGGCGAGGTCCGCCGCGTTGTGACCATTCCCGGCCGCCGCGAACGACAAGGCGGAAACGGTGGCGTCCACGTAAAAGGCGCCGGTTCCATAAATCTCGCTCGTGTCCGCCTGGCTCAAATTATAGGGCGTGCCATCCACATTCAGCGTGAGGTTGACCGACCTAAACGGGTTGGGCGCTCCGTTGTGAATGGTATAGGAGCCCAGCGGGACGTCCACCGTGCCGGCGAGGTGCACGACGTCCGCCCCTGAGCTGAACCACTGGTCCACCGTGTAAACGGCCGCCATGCAGGGGCGGGCCGCCAACGCCGTTAGGGCCAGGGCCGCGAGGCGGCGGTGGCGGGCCGTGGACCTGCTCCCTTTGGTGTGTGACCGGAGTTGCGAGTTGTCTTTGTCTTTCATAGGTGCCTTTTTGTTTTGGTTGCCGGCCTCCGCCCAGCGGCATGGCCGGATCACGGTTTTATGCTTTCCCACGGGGGCTTCCCCCGCTGGTTTTCGTTCAGGTTTCGCTCCCCGCGAGGTTTCCTTTCAAAAAAAGAACCAAGTGCGCGGCCTTGCTTGGGAGAGCGGGGGTACGGGGGGCGCTGGCACCCGCCGTTGGAGCCTGGCCAGCACGGCGTTGGGTTGATACCTCGTTTGCTGGCAGCAGCCAGGCGTGTAACCAGGTCATTGCACGTCGACCCGATAGAGGCGGCCGGGGTAACCCGAAGCGTCGGTGTCCATGAAGACGGACAAGCCCCCAGTCAGTTGGTTGGTGGCGATGGGAACCCAGTTTGCCAGGTTGGTGCTGGCGGAAAGGACGGCGGCGAATCCAGCGGGACCGTCCAGGCTGACGACAAACGGATTGGCCCCGGGCGGGAACCCGAGCGCTTGCGCCGCAGCGAGGCCGAGGAAGAACGGTTTGGATGCCAGCGAGAAGATCGGCAGGGAAAACACGAGGACCTCGCCCAGATTGCCGCCGGCAGAGGTGGTCCCATAGAGGGAGTTCCCGGAGATGGTCAGGCCGCCCTGCGGGTTGGCGCCGTCGCCATTGGCCCCGGCGAAATGTCTAACCACGAGGAAGGACGAACCGTCGGTGTTAACTTCGAAGATGGTTCCATTGCCAGCGCTTCCGCCGAGCGAGGTGGTGCCATACAAAGTCCCGCCCACCAGGGCGAGGCCGCCCCCGGGGTTGGCTCCCCCGCCGCTGCTGAAGTCCCAGAGCAGGCCAAAGTTCTGGCCGCTCGCATCCATGCGAAAGACCGTGCCCAGATCCGAAGCGCCACCGCTGGACGTGGTTCCATAGAGCGTATTGCCGGACACGACCAGGCTGGAGGGGCTGTTGCCCTCGGCAAAGGCGAAGTGCTTGAGCACTTGGAACCCGGAACCGTCCGGGTTGATTTGAAACACCGTCCCCCCGCCGGACAGGCCGCCATACGGAGTGGTCCCATAGAACACGCCGCCCGAGAACAGGAGGGTGGTGTTCGGTGCGGATCCCTCGTTGCCCCCGGCGGCGAAACTCTTGAGCAGGGTGTAGCCGGTGCCATCCGGGTTGATCTGGAAGATGGTGCCGTTGCCGTACAGGCCGCCGTAGGCGCTGGTCCCATAAAGGGTGTTCCCCACGGCCACCAGGCCGCCGGACGGATACGCGCCGTCGTTGGGCCCGAGATTCCTCACCACCGAAAAGCCGTAGCCGTTGGTGTTGAACTGGAAGATGGCGCCATAACCCGCGCTCCCGCCATTCCGCGCGGCGCCGTAAAGGGTGTCGCCCACCAGAGCCAGGCTGCCGGCCGCGCCATACACTGCCCGGCTGAAGCTGTAGATCACCCGATAACCGGTGCCGTCGAGATTGACCATGAATATCCCCCCGCTGCCGCCGTCCCCGCCCGACTGGGCCAGCCCATAAACCTTGTTCCCCACCACTGTGAGGCTGGACTGCGGCGCCGACACGTCGCTTTTCACGCAGGTTCGGAGCACGGCATAGCCGGTGCCATCCACGTTCACCCGGAAGACTGTCCCGGCGTTGATCGCGCCGCCATAGAGGGCTTGTCTTTACCCACATCTTCTGCATAATTGTGTAAACATCCCTGATACGTAAGTTGCTAGCGGCGCGTTCTTTAGGGTGGGGTGGCTGACCGGCTCCTCAACCAGCGCTTTATGGATACGAA
>Ga0182030_10006542_pt1 | contig 24569 bp, 20 predicted proteins | sample 812S3MmetaG_FD_121299 | JGI IMG/M metagenome (GOLD analysis project Ga0182030, IMG submission 121299) | Permafrost microbial communities from Stordalen Mire, Sweden - 812S3M metaG (Illumina Assembly) | ecosystem: Environmental > Terrestrial > Soil > Wetlands > Permafrost | place: Sweden...
GAGAACGAGATGGGACGGCTGGACGGCAAGGTTGCGGTGATCACCGGCGCGACCAGCGGCATCGGCTTGCGCACCGCCGAGACCTTCGTCGCCGAGGGCGCCAAAATCGTCATCGCCGGGCGCCGCGCGGCGGAGGGCGAGGCGCTGGCGAACAAACTCGGCGCCGCCTGCGTGTTCCGCCAGACCGACGTCACCGAGGAAGACCAGATGCGGGCGCTGATCGGCCAGGCGGTGGAAAGTTTCGGCCGGCTCGACTGCCTGTTCAACAATGCCGGCGGCCCGGCGCAGACCGGCGGCATCGAAGGCCTCGAGGTGGCGCGCTTCGACGCCGCGATGGCGACGCTGGTGCGCAGCGTGATGCTCGGCATGAAGCACGCCGCGCCGCAGATGCGCCGCCAGGGTTCTGGCAGCATCATCAACAACGGCAGCATTGCCGGCAGATTGGCCGGCTTCTCCTCCTCGCTGGTCTATGGCGCGGCCAAGGCTGCGGTGATCCATCTTACCAGATGCGTGGCGATGGAACTCGGCGAGGCCGGCATCCGCGTCAACAGCATCTCGCCGGGCGCGATCGCCACCGGCATCTTCGGCAAGGCGCTCGGGCTGTCGGTCGAGGCCGCGGAAAAGACGCCCGCCGTGATGCGCGAGGTCTACAAGACCGCGCAGCCGATCCCGCGCGCCGGGCTGCCCGACGACATCGCGCACGCCGCGGTGTTTCTCGCCAGCGACGATTCCAGCTTCATCAACGGCCATGATCTCGTCATCGACGGCGCCATCACCGGCGGCCGCAACTGGACCGCGCAGCAGCAGGGCTACGTCGCGCTGCGCAAGGCCTTCGACCAGGGTGCCGGATAGCGGGGCGTTTACGGTCCGCGCGTCCGGCGCTTTGGCCAACTGACCAGCTACGCCACCGGCGACAGCGTCACGCGCAGTCCGTCGCGCGGCTTGGGGATCGGCCACATCTGCCAGTCCGGTTCGTAGCCGGGTTCCAGCGACACGGTGAGATTCTGCAGGAAATGCCGCGCGAAGCATTTCGCCTGCATATAGGCAAAATGCAATCCGATGCACATATGGGCGCCGCCGCCGAACGGCACCCAGGCGAAGCGATGGCGGCCGCGCTGCGCCTCCTCGGTGAAGCGCAACGGATCGAAGCGCTGCGGGTCGGGCCAGACCTCCGGCATGTGGTGGGTGAACAGGGGATTGACGCCGATCATGCTGCCGGCCGGGATCGCAAAACCCTTGAAATTGAAATCGCGCATCGCGCGCCGCGGCATCGAGGGCACCGGCGGCTTCAGCCGCAAGGCTTCCTTGAACGCCATCTCGGTCAGCGACATGGCCTCGAGATTGTCGAAACTGGTCGGCGCGGCGGGCGCGACATCGAGCGCCGTCACTTCGGCGCGCAGCCGCTCCTGCCATTGCGGGTTGGCGGCAAGCTCGGCCACGAACGAGGTCAGCGACGAGGTCAGGGTGTCGTGCGCGGCCATCATCAGGAAACTCATATGGTCGACGATGTCCTGGGTCGACAGCAGCGCGCCGTCCTCGTGGGTGGCGCGGCACAGCTGCGAGAACAGGTCCTCGCCGCCTTTGGCGCGGCGGATCGGAATCTGCTCGGAGAAATAGGCCACGATGCGCTGGCGGCCCCTGACGCCGCGCGCCATCTTGGTGCCGGGCAGCGGCTTGCGGATCACCGCGACCGACGCGGCCACCATGTCGACAAAGGCGGTCGTGATCTCGTCGACCTCAGGACCGATGCCGGCGCCGAGGAAGGACGTGGCGGCGAGATCGAGGGTGAGCTGCTTCATGGCGGGATAGAACAGCATCGGCCCGGGCCGCGCCTTCCATTGCGCGACCCGCGCCGCAATGCCGGTATCGAGTTCCGCCAGATAGGATTTCATCGGCCCGGACTTGAAGGCGACCGACAGCGCGCGGCGATGCAGGCGGTGCTCCTCGAAATCGAGCAGCATCAGCCCGCGCGGAAACAACAGGCCGAGAATCCGTCCCCAGCCGAAGCTGGAGGAGAACAGTTTGGCCTGGTCGAACAGCACGAGCTCGTTGGCCTCGGGTCCCAGCAGCACCAGGCTGGTCTCGCCGAACAGATGGCTGCGATAGACCAGCCCGTATTTGGCGGCGCAGCGCTCGACCTGTCCCTTGGGATCGGCCAGCACGTTGAGGGTCTTGCCGATCAGGGGCCAGCCCTCGTCGCCGGGAATGTGCGTGAGCGAATTGCGCCGCGGCGGGGTCAGAACCGGAACGGCCGCAGCGGCCACACTTTGCATCGACATGGCAATGGCTCCATCGGTCGAAAGGATATCGCGCGGACCGCGACCTTGTCGTTTGCGGACGGCATAGACCAGACAGGTAAATAACCCTTTTGTCAGTCCGCCGCAAAGGCTGCCGGCTTGGTCCGGGGCGGAGGAGAGGGAGAAGTGGCGAATGCTGCCGCGCAACAATTTTCCATGAGCGCCGCCGCCTTGGGGGGTTGCCGGCCTTGATCATGGCTCGGCCGCCGCCGTAGCATTCGTGGATCCCTGTGGCGTCCCCTTGTGCGAGGCAGATCCGAATGGCCATTGCAGCTTTGTCCGGCTGGACCAGCGAACAGAAACACGTGGTCGCGGCCAGCTTTCTCGGATGGTCGCTGGACGCGTTCGATTTCTTCCTGCTGGTGTTCGTGCTCAAGGACATTGCCGCGGAATTCCATACCGATATTTCCAACGTCACCATCGCCATCCTGCTGACCCTGGCGATGCGGCCGATCGGGGCCTTCATTTTCGGCCGCGCCGCCGACCGCTGGGGCCGCCGTCCGACCCTGATGGTCGACATCCTTCTGTATTCGGTGCTGGAATTCGCCTGCGGCTTTGCGCCGAGCCTGACCGTGCTGATCATCCTGCGGGCGCTGTACGGCATCGCTATGGGCGGCGAATGGGGAGTCGGGGCCTCGCTGACCATGGAAACCATTCCGCCGCAGGCCCGCGGCTTCGTCTCCGGCCTGCTGCAATCCGGCTATCCGGCCGGATATTTCATGGCCTCGATCGTCTACGGCGTATTGTTCCCCTATATCGGATGGCGCGGCATGTTCATGGTCGGCGTCCTGCCGGCCCTGCTGGTACTCTACATCCGCCGCAACGTGCCGGAATCGCCGAGCTGGAGCAAGGAGGCCGCGGTCGAACGCGGCAGCACGCTGTCGGTGTTGAAATCGCACTGGCGGCTCGGCATCTACGCGGTCGTCCTGATGACGGCGTTCAATTTCCTCAGCCACGGCACCCAGGACCTCTACCCGACCTTCCTGCAGGTGCAGCACGGATTCGCGCCGCACGAAGTCGGCATCATCGCCGTGATCTACAATATCGGCGCGATCTGCGGCGGCATCCTGTTCGGCGCGCTGTCGGAGCGTTTCGGCCGAAGGCGCTGCATCATCATCGCGGCGCTGCTGACGCTGCCGGTGATCCCGCTGTGGGCGTTTTCCGACAGCCCAGCCTGGCTCGCGACCGGCGCCTTCCTGATGCAATTCACGGTACAGGGCGCATGGGGCGTGGTGCCGGTACACCTCAACGAATTATCGCCGGACACCGCGCGCGGAACCTTTCCGGGGTTCGTCTATCAGCTCGGCAATCTCTTGGCTTCGGTCAATGCGACGCTTCAGGCCGGGATCGCCGCGCATAGTGGCGGCAACTACGGTCTGGCGCTGGCCGCGGTGGCGGGTTCCGTGGCCATCGTGATCGCGGTGCTGACGGCGTTCGGCAGCGAGGCCAGGGGGGTAGTCTTTGCCAAGGCGAAAGCCGCCGTGCCATAAGCGCGCAACCGATCCCCTTTCCGATTCTGCGGTCAACAGAAAGCAAGCCCAGATGAGCGAGCGACTTGAGACGCTGAAAAAAGCGCGCGAGCGCATGGCCGACGACCGCGACGCCTTCGCCAAAACCCTGGCCGCGCCGTTCGACCGCGACAAGGCAGAGCGGGCGCGGCTCAAATTCATCGAGACCCAGGTGCTGATCGATGCCATCGACCGCGCCATCGCCGGCGAGCACGCCGCCGCGGCGTAGGAAGACTCAACGCGAGTCCGAGCCCGCGGCAAGAGCCCCCACCCCAGCCCTCCCCCGCAAGCGGGAGAGGGAGCGCGCTTCGTCGCGTGGCAGGTGGTGTGTGCACACAACCGAAATCCAAATTGCCTCCGGGCGCGAAATGTTCGGAAACGACCGTGCGGCAGCCGCTGACCGCCCCCTCTCCCGCTTGCGGGGGAGGGCTGGGGTGGGGGCCCGCGGGCACTGCCATCGAATGAATTCGATGCACAACCGCCTGCGGCTCGCAGCGCCCCCTAATCGATCCGCAGGCCGGCGGACTTGACTACCTTGGCCCATTTCTCGGTCTCGGCCGTTATCATCGCGCCGAAGGCCTGCGGTGAGCTGATCAAGGGTTCGCCGCCGAGTTCGGTGAGGCGCTTTCGCATCTCCGGTTCGGCCAGCACCGCGTTGATCTCGCGGTTCAGCCTGTCGATGATTTCCGGCGGCGTCCTGGCCGGCGCGCCCATGCCGAACAGCGCGCTGGCCTCATAGCCCGGAACCGTCTCGGCGACCGTCGGTACGTCGGGCAGTTGCGGCGACCGCTGCAGTGTCGTCACCGCCAGCGCGCGCAGGCTGCCGGCGCTGATGTGCTGGATGATCGAGGGCATGTTGTCGAACATCACCTGGACCCGATCGCCGAGCAGGTCGGTGATCGCCGGCGCGGCGCCCTTGTAGGGGATGTGCACCATCTGCGCGCCCGACATCGCCATGAACAGTTCGCCGGACAGATGCACCGAGGTTCCGTTGCCCGACGACGCCAGGTTCACCTTGCCGGGATTGGCCTTCACATAGGCAATGAACTCGGCGACCGTCTTCGCCGGCACGCCGGGGGCCACCGTCATGACATTGGGAACGCGGTTGAAGGACGCTACCGGCGCGATGTCGCGGATGAAATTGAAATTCAGATTGGCGTAGAGCGAGGCGTTGATGAAGTTGGCGGGATTGACCAGCAGCACGGTGTAGCCGTCGGGCGCGGCATTGACCACGGTCTCGGTGCCAATATTGTTGCCGGCGCCGGGCTTGTTCTCGATCACGAATTGCTGGCCGAGCCGCTCCGACAGCCGCTGCCCGATCAGGCGGGCCAGGATATCGGTGGCGCCGCCGGCCGGAAAGCCGACCACGAAGCGAACCGGCCGGCTCGGATAGTCCAGCGCCGCGGCACCCCGGGCCGGCCCAAACAGGGCGACAAGGCCGATTGCAAGCAGGCCGATCGCGGCGCGGCGTGAGGCCATCGAATTTCTCCCCGGGCATTTGCGGATGGACGTGCCGGATCTGAAGCCCGGTTCGTTGGTATTGAACTGACGAAGGCCGGCGTTGTAACAAACAAAGCCGGAGGCGGCCAGCGCGGCAGGGCCGCGACAAAAGGATAACCCATGTCTGTCAAGGTCCATGCGCTCGATCATCTCGTGATCAATGTCTCCGATGTCGCGCGATCCGCGCAATGGTATGAGAAGATCCTCGGCATGGAGATCCTCGTGTTCGATCCCGGCAACGGCAAGGCGCCCCGCACCTCGCTAAAGTTCGGCAACCAGAAAATCAATGTGCGGCCGCGCGACGCCGACAAGGTCGAATGGTTCACCGCCGACCACGAAACCGCCGGCAGTGACGATCTGTGCTTTCTGACCACCGCGTCGCCGGAAGCGGTGGTCGCGCATCTGAAGGTCTGCGGCGTGGCGATCGAGGAGGGCCCGGTGGCGCGCCAGGGCGCCCGCGGCACGCTGCGGTCGGTGTATTGCCGGGATCCCGACGGCAGCCTGATCGAGATCTCGTCGTATGACGGCGATGCGCGCTAGGGCGCGCGGTCGCCATCACGCATTCCCATTACCCTCCCCCTCCCGCGGAGGGTAAGGTTCTTGCCGAAGTGCTCGTCCGCCGGATTTGCCTCGCGCGCGCGGACCGGGATACAACAAAGCAGCAAAGGCAGCGCAAAGTCTGCATGGGAGGATCGATGCCGAATTCACAGGAGGCCCCGGGCGTGGTCGGGCCGTTTGCCGGGATGGATGTGCCGTGGCTGCTCGAGCTGCGAGCCCAGACCCGCCGCGATCATCCGTTTCTGATCTGGGCGCCTTTCGACGCGCCGGCGCGGAGCTGGACTTACGGCGAATTTCATCAGCGGGTCGGCGCGCTTTCCGCCGGCCTGTCCGGGCGCGGGGTCAAGCCCGGCGAATACGTGCTGATCCATCTCGATAATTGCGTCGAGGCCATGCTGGCCTGGTTCGCCTGCGTCGAACTCGGCGCCATCGCCGTCACCACCAACACCCGCTCGGCGCCGGCGGAGATGGAATATTTCGCCGGCCATTGCGGGGCGGTCGCCGCCATCACCCAGCCCGCCTATGCCGACATGATCTCGACGCATTGCCGCGGCCTGCGCTGGATGGCGGTGATTGCGCATGACGCGGGCGCCACACCGGCGCAGGGCCACGGCGCGCCGCGCGGCGACCGTTTCGAGGAATTGCTCGGCGACAGTGCCGACCGGCCGCGCCGCGCCACCGATCCGAGCGCGCCGTGCAGCGTGCAATATACCTCCGGCACCACGTCGCGGCCGAAGGCGGTGCTGTGGACCCACGCCAATGCGCTGTGGGGCGCCAAGGTCAATGCGTCGCACCAGGATCTGCATCAAGGCGACGTGTACCAAGCCTATCTGCCGCTGTTCCACACCAACGCGCTAGCCTATTCGATGCTGGCGAGCCTCTGGGTGGGTGCCAGTTGTGTGATCCAGCCGCGGTTTTCCGCCAGCCGTTTCTGGAATGTCGCCGCGGCGCATCGCTGCAGCTGGACCTCGACCATCCCGTTCTGCATGAAGGCGCTGCTGGAGCAAGAGATCCCGAAGCAGCACAGTTTCCGGCTCTGGGGCACCGCGGTGTGCGAACCGGCGGCGTTCGCCGCATTCGGCGTCAAGATCATCGGCTGGTGGGGCATGACCGAGACCATCACCCACGGCATTGTCGGCGAGGTCGACCAGCCTAATCTTCCGATGTCGATCGGCCGGGCCGCGGCGGAATATTCCATCCGCGTCACCAACGATGACGGCGCGCCGACGGCGGTCGGCGATACCGGCAACCTCTCGATCAAGGGCGTTCCCGGACTGTCACTGTTCAAGGAGTACCTGCATAACGAGAAAGCCACCCGCGAGAGTTTTGACGAGGAAGGCTATTTCATCACCGGTGACCGCATCACCCTTTTGGACCACGGCTTCATGAAGTTCGGCGACCGCGCCAAGGACATGCTGAAGGTCGGCGGCGAGAACGTCGCGGCCTCCGAGATCGAGCAGGTGATATCGGTGGTGCCCGGCGTGCGCGAGGCCGCGGTGGTGGCGAAAAAGCATCCGATGCTCGACGAGGTCCCGGTGGTGTTCATCATTCCAAATGCCGGGGTCGAGCGCGCGCCGCCGGACCTGCACGACAATGTCATGGCCGCCTGCCGCAGCGCGCTGGCCGACTTCAAGGTGCCGCGCGAAATCCGCCTGGTCGACGAGATGCCGCGCTCGACGCTGGAAAAGGTGGCCAAAGCCGAATTGCGCAAGCTGCTGGAGAACTGACGGCGCTTGTCTTCAGCATTGCCAGCCGTCTCTCTCCGTCATTGCGAGCGCAAGCGAAGCAATCCATGCCGCAAGAAGAATGGATTGCTTGGTCGCCGACGCTCCTCGCAATGACGGCGTGGAGACAAGAGACAAAACAAAAGGGAGCACGACATCCGTGACCAGCCTTGAGTCCAGCTCTCAGCGCAGCTGCTACGCCAAGACCCTTGCGGTTGTCGCCAGCCTCACGCTGGCCTGGCCGGTGGGCGCCGCCCTGGCGCAGACCGCCGACACCGTGCTGTTCAACGGCAAGATTCTCACCGTCGACAAGGATTTCTCGATTCGGCAGGCGCTGGCGATCGGCCACGGCGAAGTGCTGGCGTCAGGCACCGATGCGGCGATGAAAAAACTCGCGGGCGACCGGACAAAATTGATCGATCTCGGTGGCCGCACCGTGATTCCCGGACTCACCGACGGGCACATTCACGGCATCCGCGCCGCGCTGACCTTCGGCACCGAGGTCAACTGGATCGGCGTGAGAAGCCTGAAACAGGCGCTGGAAAAAATCCGTGAGGCGGGCACGACCCAGGCGCCCGGCTCCTGGATCGTGGTGGCCGGCGGCTGGACCGAGGAGCAATTCGCCGAGAAGCGGCGCCCGACCCCGCGCGAGGTCGCCGAGGCGGCCCCCGACCATCCGGTCTACATCCAGCATCTCTACGACTGGCTGTTGCTGACGCCGAAGGCGATGGAGATGCTCAACATTCGCGACGATTCAGATGTGACCCCCGGCGGCAAACTCGAACGCGACGGCGACAATCATCCGACCGGCGTGGTGACCGGCAACGGCAATACGCTCGGCAAGATCTTCGACCAATTGCCGAAGCCGACACTCGCCCAGCAGGTCGACGGCTCCAGGAAATTCTTCCGCGAAATGAACAGTCTTGGCATCACCGGCATCGTCGATGGCGGCGGGGTCAGCATGTATCCTGCCAATTACCAGGCCGTGTTCAGGCTGTGGCACGACAAGGAGCTCACCGTTCGCGTCGCCTATCATCTTTGCGCGCCGAAGCCGGGCAGCGAACTGGCGGATCTGCAGAACCTGACACAATTGTTGCCGCAGGGTTTCGGCGACGCGATGCTGCACTTCAACGGCCCGGGAGAAATCCTGATCTGGGCCGACTGGACCGACGGCGACATCACGCCGGACGGCAAGGCGAAGCTGGCGGAACTGCTGCGCTGGGCGGCATCGAAGGGCTACAGCATCCAGCTGCACTGGAATCCGGACCGCACCGTCCACGACCTGCTCGACGTCGTCGAGGACATCGCCAGGGATTATCCGGTGCGCGATCTCAGATGGACCGTGCTGCATCTCTACAACGCCTCCGAGGACAGCCTGAAGCGGATGAAAGCGCTGGGCCTGATCTGGGGCGTTCAGGACGGCCTCTATTTCGGCGGCGAACGGCTGCAGCGCGAGGTCGGCGTCGATCCGGCCCGCCGGCTGCCGCCGATCGCGACCGCCCTGCGACTCGGCCTGACCGTCGCCGGCGGCACCGACGCGCATCGGGTGTCGTCCTATAATCCGTTCGTGGCGCTGCAATGGTATCTCGACGGCACCACGATCGGCGGCACCCGGACCCGCGACGAGATGGAGGCCCCGAGCCGCCGTCAAGCGCTGGAAATGTACACGCGCAATTCGGCCTTCATGGCCAATGATGACGACCGGCGCGGCAGCCTGGAGCCCGGAAAATTCGCCGATCTCGCGGTGCTGTCATCCGACTATTTGACCGCCCCGGTGCAGGAGATCGGAACCATCCGCTCGGTGCTGACCATGGTCGGCGGCAACATCGTCTATGCCGATCGGCCCTACGCCGGACTCGCACCGCCGCCGGCCGGCCGCTAGTCTTGTCGGGGTTGGGCGGGTCATGGCGCCGGCGGGCGCGGCGTCAGCAGCAGCCCAGCGCCACCGGGCGGAAGGCTTGCAGCAGATGCTGGTCGAGCTTGTCGCCCATCCGCTCCAGGATCGCAAACGCCTTGGCGTGGGTAAAGGCCTCGCGGTAGGCGCGCTTCTCCACCAGGGCGGCATAGATATCCACGATCGTGGTCAGCCGCACGATGTCGCTGATCTGATCGCCGCGCAGGCGGTCGGGATAGCCGCTGCCGTCGAGCAGTTCGTGATGGTGCAGCACCACATCGAGCATTTCCGGCGGGAAGCCGCGCTGGGCTGCGAGCGCCTCATAGCCGAGACGCGGATGGCTTCGGATTTCAGCGATTTCCTCGTCGGTCAGCATGCCCAGCTTGTCCAGGATCGCCACCGGGATGAACGCCTTGCCGACATCGTGCAGCAGCGCGGCGCGAGTCACGCGGCGCTGGTCGTCGTCGCGCATGCCGAGATGCTGCGCGAATGCCACCGCAAAGCCGGTCACAAACAGGCAGTGCCGATAGCTGTGGCTGTGATGGCGGCCGACGGTCGCCAGCCATTCGCGCAGCGACGTCTGCTTGATGGCCTTGAGGATCTGGCTCTCGGCTTTCATGATGTCGCGGATGCTCAGCGGAATTCCCGCCGGCAGCCGCTCGAAGATCTTGACCATCACCGCATGGGCGGCGGCAATGCCGCTGTTCAGGGCCTTGTCGCTGTCGGAGGTGTCCAAGCCCTGGGTGTCGGGAAAGGCAGCCTGGATGCGCTGCAGAATACCCTCGGCGTCGAACGGCCGCGATATCGTATCGGTTGCGCCCAGCGCCCAGGCCTGCATCGAGCCATGGTGAAGCGCGTCGGCCAGAACGAACAGCCGGGGCAGCGCCCGGTAGGCCTCGGTACGCAGCTTGTTGCGGACCCGCTGCACGCTTTCGGCTGAACGCAGATTGATATCGACCACGATGCCGGCGAAGTGACCGGCCGGAGCGTCGGGAATATCCGACGTCGCGATGGTGTCGACCTCACCCACCGACTGCAGGATGCCGGCCAGTTCAAAGCTCTGATCGCTGCGATCCGAAGCCAGCAGCAGCCGGCGGCGGGATGAGGGCTGGTTCGCGAGGGCTGTCATGGATCCTCTATGCTGGTGGCGGGCCGACAGCAAAGCCTAGCCGAGCAGGCATTTTCCGGAGCTTAAGGGGAATGATGAACGTATCCATATTGTTTACGGTAAAATTGAACGGGTGTGCGCGCACGACCGCCAGGCCGGATAGAAAAGTCCGCCGGAGGTTGCCCTCCGGCGGACTTATTTGTCGCGCGACCTTTCGGGTCTTTACGCCGACATGGCTCCCTTCACGGCCTCTGCCGTGATCGGCAGCGATCGGACGCGGGCGCCGCAGGCATTGAAGATCGCATTGGCCAGCGCTGGAGCGATCACCGTCACCGCCGGCTCGCCGACGCCGGTGGCGTGTTCGCCGTTGGCGATGACGCTGATGGCGACTTCCGGCAGCTGGCTCATCCGCAACGGCGTGTAGGTATCGAAGTTGGTCTGTTCGATGCCGCCGTCCTTCAGCGTCGCCTTTTCGTACATCGCCAGCGACAGGCCCCACAACGCCGCACCCTCGACCTGGGCGCGGATGTTGTCGGGATGCACCTGGGTGCCGACGTCGGTGGCCACGGTCAGTTTCTTGACCTTGACCTCGCCGCTGGGTGCGACGGCCACATGGGCCACGCACGCGGTCCAGCTGGCGGTCGCCCTTTCCTGCGATGAGACGCAAGCGACTCCCATGCCTTCGCCCTTCGGAAGCTGCTTGGTGCCGTAGCCGGACATGCCCATCGCGGCGAGCAACGTGTTGCGCAGCCGCTGGGCGCCGCCGGCATTGGCGCCCTTGCCGTCGAGCATGTCGATACGGTACTGCGCCGGGTCCTTGCCGACCGCGTGCGCAAGCTCATCGACCATGCTTTCGACCGCCCAGAAGGTCCAGCCCGGCGCCACACTCCGCAGCTGGCCCGACGGGGTGGCGTTATGCGCCATCTCGTTGAGAATGGCGCGGACGTTGTGATTGGGCACGGTATAGAAGAAGTCCGCGCCATTGACGGTAAAGCCGTCAAGACCGCCCTTCTTGTCGACCGAGGGAGTGAGGAAATCGGGGATTCCCCAGCGCTTGGTCGGCCACGCACTGACCACATCGTGATTGAGCGCGATCAGTCTGCCGTCGCCGTCGAGACCGGCCTTGACCTTCTGAAGCGTCAGCGGACGCGAGAAGTCCATGGTCATGTCGTTTTCACGGCTATAGATGACCTTGACCGGTTTGCCGACGGCCTTCGCCGCCTGCACCGCCGGCACCATCATATCGGCATCCAGACGCCGGCCGAAGCCGCCGCCCAGCCAACTCTGATGCATCACGACATATTTGGGATCGACACCGGCAGCCCCGGCCGCAATCGCGCCGGAGCGCGTCGCGAACTGGTTGCCGGAATAGAGATGCCAGATATCCCCCTGCAGCTGGGCGGTGGCATTCATCGGCTCCATCGGCGCATGGATGTTGATGTTGGTGGTGTATTCCGCCTCGATCACCTTCGCCGCCGTGCCGAAGGCCGCAGCGGTATCGCCGTCCTTGACGAAGAACAGGCCGGAATCGTCGAGCGCCTGCAACCGTCTGGCTTCGGTCAGCAGGGATTCGCTCGACAGCTTGGCGTTCGGGCCGCCGTCATACGTTATCTTGAGCGCGTCCGCGGCCTTGCTGGCGTTGGCATAGGTGTTGGCGACCGCCACCACCCAGCCGCTGGTGGTCCCGGTCTTGTCGTCGAGGGTGACGGCCTTGATGAAGCCCGGCACTTTCTTCGCCGCACTGTCATCGACCGATTTCACGGTAGCGCCGTAGCGCACCGGCGGCGTCACGAGCTTGCCATACACCATGCCGGGCAGCATGACGTCGATGCCGTATTTGGCGGTTCCGTTGGTCTTCGACGGGATGTCGATCTGCGGAACCGAGACGCCGATCTTGGTGTACTGGTCCGGCGTCTTGAGCTTGATCGCCTTGAGTTCGTCGGGCGTGAAGGTCTTGGTCGCCTTTCCGCTCTTGACGATTTCCGCGAACGTCATCGACTTCTTCGACTTCGGATCGGTAATCGTGGACTCCCGCACCACTAGGTCGGCCGAGGGCACGCCCATCGCCGCGCTGGCCGCTTCGGTCAACGCAATCCGCCCCGCGGCGCCGGCGCGGCTCATCGCATCGAAGTTCATCATGGTGCTCCAGCTGCCGCCGGTAATCTGGGCGCCGAGCACGGGGTCATTGAACTTCGGATCGTTGGATGCGAGCTGAACCCGCATGTCCTTCCAGCTCGAGCCGAGCTCTTCCGAAATGATCTGCGCCATGGTCGAGGCGATATGCTGGCCCATGTCGGCCTTGCCGCAGGTGACCGTGACGATGCCGTCCGGCGCGATCGAATACCAGACGCTGGGATCGAAATTGCCTGCTGCGGCGAGTGCCGTGTCGCCGCCGAGCAGGCCGGGAACGGCGGAATAGCCCAGCGCCAGACCTGCGGCGGCGGTGCCGACCAGGAACGAGCGGCGGCTGAGATCGGTAGGCTGCTGGCCGGCGATCTGCTGGCTGATTTTCACGTGCGTATTCATGTTGCCCTCCGCTCGGTGCCGGCGTTCGAGGCGGTGCGGATTTCGGAGGCCGCGCGCATGATCGCCTTCTGGATGCGCGAATAGGTCATGCAGCGGCAGAGATTGCCGTCCATGTGCGCCACCACCTCTTCCTTGGTCGGATTGCTGTTCTTGGCGAGCAGCGAGGCCGCCTGCATGATCTGTCCGGACTGGCAGTAGCCGCATTGCGGTACCTGCTCGGCGATCCATGCCTTCTGCAGCGGATGGTCGTCCTTGGCGCTGAGCCCTTCGATGGTGGTGATTTTTTTGCCGACGGCGTCGTTGAGCGAGGTCTGGCAGGAGCGCACGGCCTCGCCGTTGATGTGAACCGTGCAGGCGCCGCACAAGCCGGCGCCGCAGCCGAATTTCGTACCGGTCATCTGCAATTGCTCGCGGATGACCCAGAGCAGCGGCGTATCGCTGGCCGCTTCGACGGACATATTCCGTCCGTTGATATTTAGATTTGGCATCTTTCTTCCCCTGCCGGTGCATGAAGCCGCTTACGGCGGCAACTCACTTTTGGGTAGTGGCTGGCACCCACCGGGTCGATGCCAGTCGGCGTGCAGAATGATACCGTTCCATTCCGGAGGCAATGCAAATTGGAATTGATCGAAAGAATAAAATTTTGCATTGTGCGCTGCGGCAATAATTTTGTGATCGGTGCCGATCGATCCGGCGCCCACTGCAACTTGCGGACGGCCGTCGCCGCCTGGAAGTTGGGCCGTTCGCCTCGGCGCGCGGATCGCGCTAGAATGGCTTGGAAGCTTCTGGAAACCGCAATGCCCAAACTGAATCGCGACGGGGTCAATATCCATTACGAAGTCCATGGCAGCGGACCTCCGTTGTTGCTCACCCACGGCTATTCGTCGACATCGGCGATGTGGCAGGGGCAGATCGCAGCATTGTCGGACCATCACAGGCTGGTGTTGTGGGACATGCGCGGCCACGGCCAATCCGACTATCCCGGCGATCCCGAGGCCTATAGCGAAGCGCTGACCGTGGCCGACATGGCGGCCCTGCTCGACCAGGTCGGCGCCGGCAGCGCGGTTGTCGGCGGTCTTTCGCTCGGAGGCTACATGTCGCTGGCATTTTATCGCAGCCATCCGCAGCGCGTCAGCGCGTTGCTGATCATCGATACCGGACCTGGCTTCAGGAAGGTGGAGGCGCGCGAAGCCTGGAACAGGCGCGCGCACGACACCGCCGACCGCTTCGAGCGGGAAGGCCTTGTGCTTCTGCAATCCGCCAGCGGCGAACGCGCGACCGCCAGTCATCGCAACGCGCAGGGCCTGGCGCACGCCGCGCGGGGCATGCTGACGCAGCGTGACGCCGGCGTGATCGAGCTTCTGCCCAGCATCAAGGTGCCGTCGCTGGTGGTAGTCGGCGCCGACGACGCGCCGTTTCTGGCCGCCTCCGACTACATGGCGGCGAAAATTCCCGGCGCCCAAAAGGTGGTGGTCCCGGCCGCCGGCCACGCCGTCAACATCGACGCGCCGCAGCCATTCATCGAGGCGGTGCTGCCATTCCTCGACGGCCTTCCGCGCGACGCCAAATTGGAAAGGCCGGTGCCGTCATGAGTCGCTTGGCGTGCATTGCGCTGCTGTCGATCGCGATTGGCGCCGCCTGTTCCGGACGCGCCACCGCCCAGCCGGCGGCGCCGGCCGGGGTTGCGAATCCCCCGCCCTTCACCGCGACCTTGTCGAACAACACGCCGCTGGCGGTGGGGATGGGTGTGGAAGATACCGCGCAGGCCCTGGGCACGCCGCTGAAATATGTCAGCGGCCCACCCGGCGACGAAATCTATCTGGCGTTCCGCGACACCGGAATGTTCAATCATCATGACCGGCTCTATCTGCAATTCCGGGGCGGCAGATTGGCCGGCTGGAAAGGCGATTGGGGCCATAACTGGATGTGGCGCTAGAATCAGGTTCGGCCGCATTTGAATCAGAATCCAGTGTCCCGAATTCGAAATTCGCCGATCCCGGCACCCGGCCGGCAACGACCAATGCAACCCTCACCAAATGGATGACCCGTGGGACAAGATATCAAGCTGACCGCTTCGGATAATTTTCAATTGGGGTTCTATCGCGCCGACCCGGCGACCGCGCCCAAGGCGGCCGTGGTGGTGATCCAGGAAATCTTCGGCGTCAACCACCACATTCGCGCGGTCTGCGATCGTCTGGCGGATGAGGGCTATGTCGCCATCGCGCCTGCGATCTTCGACCGCATCGAGCCCAATTTCCAGTCCGGCTATTCGCCCGACGAGATCGCGGTGGCGCGCAAATTCGTCGCCAATCCGGACTGGGCGGCCATGCTGCGCGACACCCAGGCCGCGATCGATGCGGTGAAGGCTGTCGGCGCGGTCGGCATCATCGGCTTCTGCCTTGGCGGCAGCATCGCCTATGCCGCCGCGACCAAGCTGTCGGGCCTGTCCGCGGCGATCGGCTATTACGGCGGCGCCATCGTTCGCTTCGCCGACGACAAGCCGACGGTGCCGACCCAGCTTCATTTCGGCGAAAAGGACGCCGGCATTCCGCTCAGCGACGTCGACATCATTCGTGCCAAGCGACCCGAGGTCGAGATCCACGTCTATCCCGGCGCCCAGCACGGTTTTCACTGCGACGAGCGGGCGAGCTACGACAAGGCCAGCGCCGATATCGCCTGGCCGCGCAGCCTCGGCTTCCTTGCCCGGCATTTGAAGAAATAGAAAGCGTGTCAGGCGCTGACTTGATCCGCGCATTCACCGGAAAAAAGACCCGGCGCGAATGATGGATCGCCGGGTCACATGCGAACGACTATGCCCGGCCATGACAGCACGCCTGGTTCAGAACCAGCGCTCGCCGACCATGACGGTATCGCCGGGACTGACCGCAGTGCCAAGCGGCACCACCATGCGGGACGAGCCCGAGCCATCGCTGTGGGTCAGGGTGACGCGGTCGCGCTTGGCGCGCGGCGAGAAGCCGCCGGCGATCGCCACCGCGCTTTCGACACTCATATTGGGTACGTAAGGATATTGGCCGGGGGCTGCGACCTCGCCGAGGATGAAGAACGGCCGGTAGGATTCGATCTCCACCGCGACCGAGGGGTCGCGGATGAAGCCGTTGCGCAGTTTGCCGGTGATTTCGGCGGCGAGTCCCGCCGGGGTGCGGCCGCGCGCCGCCACCGAGCCGATCAGCGGCATCGTGATCGAGCCGCCGGCGTCGATCGCGTAAGTGTTGGTGAGTCCCTCCTGGCCATAGACCACGACCCGCAATTTATCGCCGGCATCGAGCCGGTAGCTGGCATCATACGTCACAGGCTGTGGGGCTGCGGCATAGACCACCGGCACGGCAGCGTAGGAGCGCGACGGGGCCGCGGCAAAGCTATTGCGCAGCGCACTGATGGCGCCGCCGGAATCCGCCGATTTCGATGGCGATGCGCCGCGCGGGGTCGTTGGATATGGCTGGCCGTAAGCCATGGCGTCGAGATCGCTCTGTGGCTGCGCCATCGCGACAGGGTCTGTCGTGCGCATGCAGCCCGACAGAGCGAGCGCCACCGTGGCGGCAATGATCGGCAGTCGAAACGCGCGCGCAACCCGCACCGGAGCCATCCCTCTAAGCGAGACCGCTTAGAGTCTTGCACCGGTTATGGTTAACAAAGCGTTTTTGTCGGGCGACAAGTGACCGGCCGCGCGGGAGCCGGAAGTCCGGCTCGCCGCGTCGGACAGGCGGTCAGGCGCTGACGCCGGCACCGATCGGACAGGACACCCCGGTGCCGCCAAGTCCGCAATAGCCGGCCGGATTCTTGGCCAGATACTGCTGATGATAGTCCTCGGCGAAATAGAATTCGCCGGCAGGTGCGACCTCCGTGGTGATGGTGCCGAGGCCCTTTGCCGCCAGCGCCTTCTGATAGGCCGCCCTGGATGCATCGACAGCCCGGCGCTGCGCGTCGCCAAACGTGTAGATCGCGGAACGATACTGGGTGCCGACGTCATTGCCCTGACGCATGCCCTGGGTCGGATTGTGGCTTTCCCAGAACGTCTTCAGCAGCCGCTCGTATGAGATTTTTTTCGCCTCGAACACCACCAGCACCGCTTCGGTGTGGCCGGTGCGGCCGGAACAGACCTCCTCGTAAGTGGGGTTCGCGGTGTGACCGCCGGCGTAGCCCACGGCGGTGGTATAGATGCCATCGCCGAGTTCCCAGAACTTACGCTCCGCACCCCAGAAGCAGCCGAGCCCGAACACCGCCCGCTCCAGGCCTGCGGGGTAAGGCGGCTGCAGCTGCCGGCCGTTGATAAAATGATTGCTTGCAGTTGGGATCGGTTGCGCACGGCCCGGCAGCGCCTCGGCTGCGCTGGGCAATGCAGTGGTTTTGCGCATGAACAGCATGAATTCCTCCCGGCGATGTCAGTTGAAGTGAGAACCGTCTCGCATCGTCAGACCGCGGATTGCGGGGTGTCGAAACTGCGGGGCCAGCACAACCCCAAGTTCAACCGGGGCGCCGCTTCGCCAATGCCTGCATCCCATGCCGACGATCTGTCTCGCCAATGCGTGACTTTGATATATGTCGTCAGGTCGGCGGCTGTAGCCCCCGTGGCAGCCGGTCATAGCGCAAAACGAGACAGCGGTTCCCGTTCAGTTCCGCGAATAGCCGATCAGCGGCTTGCGAGGCCGGAACAGCAGCATCAGCAGAATTCCCAACACGCCCATCACGGCAAAAACCGGCTGATCAAGCACCACCCGGACGACACCGCCCCAGAGCCACGGCGCATGACTCTCCACCCAGTTCCGGAATGCCTGTTGGCTGGATTGATGAATATCGTTCCAGAACTCGCCAAACCGGGTAAACTGCAGGGTCTGGTCAGCGACCCAGCGCGCGCCGTCATAGACCATGAAGATGAATCCGCCTGCCAGCAGCAGCAGCCCAACAAGGCGGAAAAAACCACGGATCATGCATCACCTTATATCAGTCGCGCCCCCAAGGGCAGTCAGCCATTACCGGGGCAGGACGGGAAATTCAACCTCATCAGCAGCTTATCGGCACGTTCCGGCCGCCTATGCGGTCTCCGGAGGGCTCGCGGAGGCGTTGACGCTGCAAGCCGCGCCCTCTATAACAGCGCCAATGGCGGCGGGCGCAATCCCGCCGCCGCTGTTCTTTGAGTGACGCCGTGATGCGAGCCTGTCCGCTCCGAATGGCATTCTCGCGGAGCACCGGAAAAACACTCCAGCATCGATCACGTGACTGAAACGGCCGGCGCGGCCAAGCCCGACGACCCGCGACCGGTCACCGCCGAAGGATATCTGAGACCATGGCCAATACGACTTCCGCCAAAAAAGCGACACGCAAGATTGCCCGCCGCACGATTATCAATAAGTCGCGACGCACCCAGATGCGCGGCTCGGTTCGATCGGTCGAAGAAGCGATCAAGAGCGGCGACCGCGATGCGGCGCTCAAGGCGATGGCGCGCGCCGAGCCGGAGCTGATGCAGGCGGCGCAGCGCAACATCATTCACAAGAACAGTGCGAGCCGGAAGGTTTCGCGACTCGCACATCAGATCGCCAAGCTGGCGAAATGAATTGACTGAAAAAGATTTTCGTCAAAAAGCCCGGCAGTGCCGGGCTTTTTTTGTTTTTGCGAAAATCATGCACCCGTGATTCTACGTAGTGTAGTTCCGGCATATGCAACGAGGCGGGCTTACGCCACTCACGATATTGATGCTGGTGATTGCTCGGGCACAGTTTTGAAAAAGCAATTGCGATCGCGCGACGCGGTTGGAATCTGCTTTGGGGCTACCCTATTCCGACGAACAAAAAAAATCGCGCGTCCGTAGTCACTTATCGGCATAGCGGCGATCGGTTGTTGGAAAATTCCATCCCGCCCCGTTCAAACGTAAACATTTTGTGAATTTATTTTGGGCAATCGTGCGAATTGTGACAGCGCTTCGGCATTTCGAATCTCCGCGCAGATTCAAAACCTTGCCGCGGCAGGTCGATACAACTGCCTGATTTTGCCAACGCGGAGTCGATTTGCCCGGCAGCTGCGCGGAATCATTTCCGTTGCGGGAAATAAGGCATGATGTATCTCTTAGGGCGTTCGCGGCGCCCACGGCTCTTGAGACCAGCGCGGTTTAAGGAACGGGGCGGACGTGCAAATCGGCGGCGGTGTGCGCGTTGGCGACGCTTTCATAGCGATTGTCGGATCGAAACTCATAGCAATATGAGGACGGTGGTTCTGTGTCGAAATTTCTCAAGCGGGGCGTCGCAGCCCCGCTCGCTTCGAACAAGAGAAATACGCACGAGCCGGCCACAACACGGAAAGCGAAGCAGCGGGCGGTTAAGAACGGACGGGCTAAACCAAGCGGCATGGCGACTGGACGATATTGATTTCAGGCGTTGCCGGTTGAATTTGAAACACACCTAGAGTGATACCTCGCCGTGGGCAATCACGGTGAGAGGGGGAGGCTGCATGCTTTACGGAATGATCGCGGTATTTGACCAAATGCCACTTTCGAACGATGCCGTATTGAAAGCCTGCGAGCGGCCTCCCACGCGCGCTCCGAACAGACCGTCGAGTACGCGCTGACCTCGCGGACGCTTCTCTCTTCCAGCTGATGATCTTGCCTGCGGCATTTCGCCGAACGGCTGGTCTATGGCTGCGAGACGAAGCTTCGCTTGAGGTCACGTCGCGCGGAAACCCGCGCGGAGCTTCGCTGGCAATATTACTCCTTCAGAAAAGTCGTCAAGCAATGTCGAACCAAGCAAAATCGAACATGGAACAGGATCGTTGGTCGCGCGTGAAGGGCCGGTTGCGTTCGAGCGTCGGGGAAGACGTCTACACCAGCTGGTTCGCCCGAATGGACCTGGAGGACGTCCAGCAGGAGAGCGTTCATCTTTCGGTTCCGACCCGGTTTCTCAAGAGCTGGATCCAGGCGCACTACGCCGAGCGCGTTCTCACCTGCTGGCAGGCCGAAATGCCGGAAGTGCACCGCGTCGACCTCACCGTGCGCACCGCGATGCGCTGTGCGGCGCCGGCAAAGGACGTGCCCGCGGCGCTCGAACAACGCCGCACCGAGCGATCGGACGGCCGCGCAGCGCCCGAATTGCGCGCCACCGCCATCGCCCCGGTGTCCGCCAGCCATGATGCGCTCGGCGGCTCGCCGCTCGATCCGCGCCTGACCTTCGGAAGTTTTGTGATCGGTCGCTCCAACACGCTGGCCCACGCCGCGGCGCGCCAGGTCGCCGAAGGGCGGCGCGGCGACAGCGTGATGTTCAATCCGCTCTACATCCACGCCGGCGTCGGCCTGGGCAAGACCCATCTGCTGCAGGCAGTGACATGGGCCGGCAACTCGGGAAGCGAACGCAAGGTACTCTACCTCACCGCCGAGAAATTCATGTATGGCTTCGTCGCGGCGCTGAAAACCCAGACCGCGCTGGCGTTCAAGGAGGCGCTGCGCGGCATCGACGTGCTGGTGATCGACGATCTGCAATTCCTGCAGGGCAAATCGACCCAGGCTGAATTCTGTCACACCCTGAATGCGCTGATCGATGCCGGCCGCCAGGTGGTGATCGCGGCCGATCGTCCGCCGTCCGACCTCGAGAGCCTCGACGACCGCGTGCGCTCGCGTCTCGCCGGCGGCCTGGTGGTGGAGATGGGATCGCTCGGCGAGGAATTGCGGCTCGGCATCCTCAAATCGCGGGTGGCCGCGGCCCGCGCCCATCATGCGAGCTTCGACGTGCCGGCGCCGGTGCTGGACTATCTGGCCCGCACCATCACCCATAACGGCCGCGATCTCGAAGGTGCCATCAACCGCCTTTTGGCGCACTCCAAGCTCAACGCCCAGCCGGTAACGCTGGAAATGGCCGAGCGCGAAGTGCGCGACCTGATCCGGCCGCAGGAACCCAAGCGCATCAAGATCGAGGACATCCAGCGCGTGGTCGCGCGGCAGTACAATGTCAGCCGCTCCGACCTGCTGTCCTCGCGCCGCACCGCCAACGTGGTTCGTCCGCGCCAGGTGGCGATGTATCTGGCCAAGACGCTGACGCTGCGCTCGCTGCCCGAAATCGGCCGCCGCTTCGGCGGACGCGACCACACCACGGTGCTGCACGCGGTGCGCAAGATCGAGGCCCTGGTGGCCAGGGACGTCGCCCTGTCCGAAGAGGTCGAATCGCTCAAGCGCCAGTTGCAGGAGTGAGTTCGCAGTTCGCTGCCGGCCAGTCGCCCCGGCGAGCATTTGGCCCGCGCCAGTACCCATCGTCCGGGATTTTTCCATTGCAGCACCGGGTGGCAACAACCGCCCTTGGCCGCAAATGCCGGGGCTCCGGATCCCGGCATTGACCGGAACCCTCCGGGGCAAGCCGGGTTGCCCAGCAAATCGTGGGGAACGGCCGCACGCATCTCTTGCGCTGGCGCGCCATCCGCGCCACTTTGGGCGCCCCCCTTGGGGCTTGGTCGGCGCCAGCCTTGATCAGGCTTTTCGGGTTTCAATGCCGCGGCGCGCCTTTCGAGCCGCCCGGCTTTTCCATCTTTGGATCAGGCGGCTATTGCAATGAAGGTCACCGTCGAACGCGCGCAACTCCTGAAGTCCCTGGGGCACGTCCATCGCGTGGTCGAGCGCCGCAACACCATTCCGATCCTTGGCAACGTATTGGTCCGCGCCGAAAACGCCCGGCTATCGCTGAAGGCCACCGACCTCGATCTCGAGGTGACGGAGACGCTGGCGGCGGAAACCGCCACCGCCGGCTCGACCACGGTGCCGGCGCATATGTTCTATGATATCGTGCGCAAATTGCCCGACGGCGCCCAGATCGTGCTGGAAGGCGACGGCGACCGCTCGGTACTGGCGATCCGCGCGGGCCGGTCACGCTTCACGCTGCAGACCCTGCCCGAGAACGATTTCCCCGACCTTGCGGCCGGCGACATGACGCATTCGTTCACGCTGGCCGCCTCCGACATGAAACGGCTGATCGACCGCACCCAGTTCGCGATCTCGACCGAGGAAACCCGTTACTATCTGAACGGCATCTATCTGCACACCGCCGGCACCGCCAAGGCCGCCACCCTGCGCGCGGTCGCCACCGACGGACATCGGCTCGCCCAGATCGACCTGCCGTTGCCCAAGGGCGCCGCGGGCATGCCCGGCGTGATCGTGCCGCGCAAGACCGTCGGCGAAGTGCAGCGCCTGATCGAGGACAATGAGGCCGAAGTCGGCATCGAGTTGTCGCAGGGCAAGATCCGCTTCACCATCGGCAACGTGGTGCTGACCTCAAAGCTGATCGACGGCACGTTTCCGGACTACGGCCGCGTCATCCCGCAGAACAACGACAAGGAACTGATCGTCGACAAGAAGGATTTCGAGGCCGCGGTGGACCGCGTCTCGACGATCTCGAGCGAACGCGGCCGCGCGGTAAAGCTGTCGCTGTCCGCCGGCAAGCTCGTGCTGTCGGTGACCAACCCGGATTCCGGCAGCGCAACCGAGGAGCTTGAAGTCGAATACGCCTCCGATGCGCTCGATATCGGGTTCAACTCGCGCTATCTGCTGGACATCGCCGCCCAGATCGAGGGCGAAGTCGCGGTGCTGCGGCTGGCCGATCCCGGCTCGCCGACGCTGGTGCAGGACAAGGACGCCAAGGGCGCGCTCTACGTGCTGATGCCGATGCGGGTGTAGGCTTTCTTCCCTCTTGCGTGAGAGAAGCCGGACGCGCGATCAACAAGCACGGCCGTCATACGGGCGCAAAGCGGGTATCCGGTAATCGCTGTTGCGATGAAGTCATGAGCGGCGCGGAATACCGAATCGTCCGCTGGCGCCTGTCATCGGGCGGCCATTCGGCCGACCCGTTGGCGGATGATGACGAGACAAGCCGTGGCGGCTCATTCCGACGACCTTGCAAAGTCCTGCTCCCACCATGACCGTCTCCCGCATTCATCGCCTCAGCCTCACGCACTTCCGCAATTATCGCGCGGCGAGCCTGCAGACGGGCGGCGACGTGGTGGTGCTGGCGGGCCCGAACGGCGCCGGCAAGACCAATTGTCTCGAGGCGATCTCGTTTCTGTCGCCCGGACGCGGCTTGCGCCGGGCGACGCTCGACGATGTCGCCGATAATCAGGGCGACGGCTCCTGGGCGGTGTCGGCGGAGGTCGAAGGCGCGCTCGGCCTGGCAACGCTCGGCACCGGCATCGACGCGCCGGGGCCCGAGGCGCCCGCCGCCGGCCGGCGCTGCCGGATCGACCGCGAGCCGGTGAGTTCGGCGGCGGCGTTCGGCGATCACCTGCGCATGGTCTGGCTGACGCCTTCAATGGACGGGCTGTTCCTGGGGGCAGCGTCGGATCGGCGGCGCTTCTTCGACCGGCTGGTGCTGGCGATCGACAGCGAGCATTCGGCGCGGGTGTCGGCGCTCGACCGCTCCTTGCGATCGCGCAACCGCCTGCTCGAGGTACGCAACTTCGACGACCATTGGTGTGACGCGATCGAGCGGGAAACCGCCGAGCTTGCCGTCGCGGTCGCCGCGATGCGCGGCCAGACCGTGACCCGGCTGGCCGCGATGTTGCGCGCGCGCGGCGAGCAATCCGCCTTTCCCGCCGCCGGCATCATGCTGGATGGCTGGATGGAGAATGCGCTGCTGAATGAGCCGGCCACCGCGGTGGAGGACCGCTATCGCGAGGCCCTGCGCCGTGGCCGCGCCCGCGATGCCGCCGCTGGCCGCACCCTCGACGGCCCGCATCTCACCGACCTGCAGGTGATCTACGCGCCGAAGAACATGCCGGCCCGCGAGGCCTCCACCGGCGAGCAGAAGGCGCTGCTGATCGGGCTGGTGCTGGCCCATGCCAGCCTGGTCGCGGAGATGACCGGCATCACACCGCTGCTGCTGCTCGACGAGGTGGTGGCGCATCTCGATCCGTCCCGGCGCAGGGCGCTGTTCGACGAACTGGCAAGACTGGGCGCGCAGGTCTGGATGACCGGCGCCGATCCGGCGGCCTTCGCCGACATCGGCCGGTCCGGCGAAGTCTTCGACGTCGACAACGGCCGCCTGACCCGGCGTGGCAATCCCTGACGGGTAAGCCGCCGGGCCGCCGCAGCCTGCAAATCCGAATTCCCGATCACCCCCTTCCGGGCTTCGAAACGGGCTTTTGCGACGCCCCCGAATCGGCCCCTGGGCGGCTTGAAAAACCATCAAAAAATCCCATTTATTCAATAGCTTGATAATAGAGACTTTACGCTAGGCGCATCGCGCCTTTCGTGGCAGAAATGAATTGATCGGCAGCTGATTTTGCGCGCTGATTCGAAGACATCCTCGAAGGCCTCACATGACAGAACCTGCCCGGCAATCGATCGCCGATCCTGCGCATTCCGCACCGATCGAATATGGCGCGGAATCGATCCGGGTTTTGAAAGGCCTCGACGCCGTACGCAAGCGGCCGGGCATGTATATCGGCGACACCGATGACGGCTCCGGCCTGCATCAC
>Ga0182030_10006545_pt1 | contig 24563 bp, 20 predicted proteins | sample 812S3MmetaG_FD_121299 | JGI IMG/M metagenome (GOLD analysis project Ga0182030, IMG submission 121299) | Permafrost microbial communities from Stordalen Mire, Sweden - 812S3M metaG (Illumina Assembly) | ecosystem: Environmental > Terrestrial > Soil > Wetlands > Permafrost | place: Sweden...
CGAGGCGAGCTATCCGGTGGTGCATTACATCCCGCGAGCGGATGTGAAAATGGAATTGCTGGAAAAAACGCAGCATAAAACCTATTGCCCGTACAAAGGTGAGTGCACGTATTACAGCATTCCGTGCGGCGGCATTAAGTCGGTGAACGCCATTTGGTCCTACGAGCACCCTTACGCGGCCGTAGGAAAAATAGAGGGTTTCATGGCCTTTTACCGCGATAGAGTCGATTCCATCGAAGTAAAACCCTAATCCCGTAGCCGAACGCTTAAAAGCGGCGTTGTTTCGGCGAGAATGGACCTCTCGGCGTAGTCGTTAATACCGTCTCTTGACGCCTTCGTCCGACGCCCGCAGGCGTGCAGCGCCGGGAGCATTTTGCACAACGTTGATCGACCATAGCGGCCTCTGACAGGATTCAGATGGAGCTTAAGATGGGTGTAAACGACAGCTTTGTTGCCGGAGCCGTACTGGCCGGCTTGGTCGCGATGGCTTCCTCGGGATTTGCTTCTGAACCGGTTGTGCCGGATGCGCTGAAGCCAAATACCAGTCGGCAGCAGGATCAATGGTCGCAGAGCGACAAGTCGCAGGATGGGAAGAAGCCGGCGATCGATCGCTCGGGTGGCAAGCGCTTCGGCAAGGCTTCCTTCTACGCAGATTTTTTCGCGGGCAGGAAAATGGCCGACGGAAAAATCATGGATCCGCAGACCAACAATGCCGCAAGCAGGACGCTGCCCCTCGGCACAACGGCGAAAGTGACGAACCTCGAAACGGGCAAGAGCGCGGTGGTCACCATTCAGGACCGTGGTCCGTACGTCGACGGACGTATCGTGGATCTGTCGCCGGCAACGGCACAGAAAATCGGCATCACTCGTCGTGCAGGAATCGCCAAGGTAGAGGTCACGCCGATCGCCGTACCAATGCCGGACGGGCGCATCAAATTGGGTGCGGCGGCCAGCGATCCTCAAGTGGCGGTGAACTTGCCGGGCAATCGCAACGGCACGGGCACATCCTGGTAACTGCTATCCGGGCGCGCGGCCCGCATGCCCTAGGCTGCAATCGGCGTTTGACCGCTAATTACCTGCTGAAATCGACTGCGCTCGATATTGCCTCCGCTCAAGACGACCGCCACGTTTTTATTTGCCATGCGAGCTGCATCCTGGAGCAGTGCGGCCAGGGGCGCGGCGCCGGCACCTTCGGTCACTTGATGCGCGTCGTCGAAGTAAACGCGCATCGCGTTGGCGATCGAGTCCTCTGATACCTCCACCCACCGCGACACGCCGCGGCATATGGATGCAATGGCTTGTGCATTGGGTTCGCGGGTTGCCAATCCATCGGCAAAAGTGAGCGCTGACGCTTGCGGTTGCGGGCTGCCGGCGGCGAAAGACAGCGCAGTGGCGTTGGCTTTGACTGATCCTACACCGACAATTTCGGTTTCAAGCCCGAGCAGATCGCGGGCTGCTATCAAGCCGCAGATGCCGGATCCCATACCCACGCCAACATAGACCACATCGAGTCGGGGCCCGCTGCGAAACAACTCCAGGGCGTAACTGGCGACGCCGGCGACCAGGTCGCGATGAAATGAGGGCACGAAGTGCAGTCCTTCGACGGATGCGACGCGAAAGGCCTCGTGCTTGGCTTCGTCGAAGTCGCGGCCGAATTCGACCACCTTGGCACCGAAAGCGGCGATGGCGGAATTTTGGTCAGGCGAGTTCCCATTGGGCACGTAAATCGTGGCGGTGACGCCGGCTCGCGTTGCAGCAAAAGACAGCGATTGGCCGTGATTGCCGCGGGTTGCGGAGATGATGCCGCGAATTTCCGGCTGTTCGCGCCGCAGACGGTCGAGGTAGACGATGCCGCCGCGTACCTTGAAGGCGCCGGTGGGGGTGTGATTCTCGTGCTTGACCCACACCGTGCAGCCGGCGCGCTCCTTAAGTTTCGGCCACGCATATAGCGGCGTGGGCGACATCACTTTGTAGACCAAAGCCGCTGCGCGCTCCAGCTCCGTCAATGCGAACTGGAGGGGCTCACTCTGCGATAAGACACTGGTCACGTTTTGTACACCACGATTCAGTTAATACGTTGCTAGACTACATCGGCGCAGCCTGACAGGAGAACTTGGTGCACTATTCTTCTTGGCAACTCGTGAATCGCTGGTTGAGCAGGGCCTGCAGAGGCGCGGCCTGTAGAGGCGCGGCCTGCACAGGCGCGGCCGTATTCAGCCTGGGTCTAGCGGGGTCGATGGGCCTCAGCAGCGCTGCGGCGGGCGACCTGGATCCGCCCACCCCGGCGGCGTTCATGCCTGGCGGCATGCTGGGGATGCAGATTGGCGCGTCCTGGGCGGAGAGTAAAAAGAGCAGGTCGCTCGAGAACCTGTCCTGTCAGCCGGTGGAACCGAAAGCCGACGAAGTCGATGAGGTGTGTTTCTTCAACACACCGGCGGCAAGCCGCGTCGCGGGGGCCGCGATCCACGATGGCTTCATCGTACGCAAGGGCGACCGTGTGGTGCTGATCGGCACGGGCATCAGCATCAAGAATGCGGACGATCCGCTGGCGGAGGCGGTGGTGCGCAGTTTCCAGAGCCGGGTGCATTCCACCTACCAGCAGACCGGCGACGATGTGCTGTTCGTGCACATGCCGGCACAACACCTGACCGCGCAACAGCTCGACGGGTATGCCCAGCGTGCACCGGTGCTGCTGGTGCAGTTGGAGCCCAAAACCCACCACGAGCTGGCGGTTCTGTACGGATACCTGGCACCCGTGAACTTGTTCGGGTCGATCGGCGCCGAGTAGCCGCCCGCCGGCGCAGCGGCGTTTTGCTGGCGGGGCGAGCGTACCCGCTGGCGCCGATCTTAAAAATAGCGGACTATCGCGGGCAATATTCGGGATGTCCTGACGAGTCCGCGCCACTTGGATTCACCACAATATTTTGCGTTCATCAGCTACAGCCATCGCGACAGTGTGTGGGCCGATTGGCTGCACCGAGGGATGGAGCGATATCGGCCGCCGAAAGCGCTGATCGGCACCACCACCAAACACGGCGCGGTGCCAAAACGTCTGATGCCGATCTTCCGCGACCGCGAGGAGCTGCCGAGCGCTACGGACCTCGGGGCGTTGCTCACAGCAGCGCTGTCAGGCTCCGCGTCGCAGGTTGTGATTTGCTCCCCGCAGGCGGCTCAATCGAAGTGGGTCAACGAGGAAATTCTCGCGTTCAAGCGCTTGGGACGCGAAGATCGGATCTTCTGCCTGATCGTCGGCGGCGAACCGTATGCCAGCCGCATGCCGGGGCGCGAACAGGAAGAGTGTTTTCCGGCGGCACTGCGTTTCAAGCTGGGTGCCGACGGCGTGTTGTCCGATGTACCCACCGAGCCGATCGCGGCGGATGCGCGTCCCGGCAAGGACGGCAAGAACAATGCGAAGCTGAAACTGATCTCGGGACTTCTTGGCGTCGGATTCGACTCGCTGCGACGTCGCGAGCAACAGCGCCGGAATAAGCGGCTGTTCATTTTTTCCTGCTCGGCGGCCGCGGGCATGGTGTTGACCACCGGACTCGCGGCGTTTGCGTTGGTGCAGCGGGGCGTGGCACAGCGGCAGACCTTGCGCGCGGAAGCCGAGGCACGCACCGCCAAGGAGACGACGCGCTTCTTGGTGGATCTGTTCAAGATCTCGGATCCGAGCGAGGCGCGCGGCAACACGGTGACGGCGCGTGAGATGTTGGACAAGGGTGCCGCGCGCGTCGACAGCGAGCTGTCGAAGGTGCCGGCGATTCAGGCGACGCTGATGGACACGCTGGGGACGGTCTACATGGGGTTGGGTCTATACGATCAGGCTCGGCCATTGCTGCAGCGGGCCGTCACGACCCGGCGCGCGCTGCAGGCGGCGGCCCCCGGAGACTTGTCGGATTCACTGGGTCATCAGGGGGAGCTGTTGTTTCGGGTGGCCGATTATGCGGCCGCCGAGAGAGACTATCGGGACGCCATTCGCATCGAGTCGGCGCATCCCGGTGATCCGGACAGCGAGGCGCAGCTGGCGGATTCGCTGTATGGACTCGGCAAACTGCTGGCGGCGAAGGGACAGTATGCGGAAGCCGAGAAGAATCTGCGTGCGGCGCTGCAGCTGCAGCAGCGCATATACGGCAATTCGGATCCGCGGGTGGCGACCACGCTCAAGGGTCTGGCGGTCGAGCTGTCCGACGGCGGTGATTTGAATGCGGCGATCCCGCTGATGCGCAGCGCCGTGGCCATGCAGCGGGAGCTGCGCCGCAATGAGCCGTATCCGGATCTGGCGGAGGCGCTGAACGACATGGGCGCGCTCCTGTGGCGGCACGGCGATCTCGATGAAGCGGAAAAATTCTATCGCGAGTCGCTGGCCATGAAACGCAAGCTGTTGGGCGAGAAGCACCCAGAGATTGCAACCGGCCTCGAGAATGTCGCCATGTCGCTGCAAGACAAGGGCGACCTCGCGGGCGCCGAAGACATGTATCGACAGTCGCTGACCATGCGGCGCGAATTGCTGGGCGAGAATCATCCGGAAGTCGGGCGCACGCTGTTGAATCTTGCTTCGCTGCGCTACGACCGGGGCGATATACGCGAGTCGTTGGACAATTTCCGCGAGGTATTGGCAATTTACCGCAAGGCTTATCCTGCGGATCACCCTGAGACGGCGCGGGTGCTGAACGCTCTCGGTCTGCGGCTGTTCGTCGCCGGCGAACTTGCTGAAGCCGATGGCGACCTGACGGAAGGGTTGGCCATGCGGCGCAGACTCTTTGACGAGAATTCACCGGATGTGGCCTCGAGCTTGTCGAATATGGCGCTGCTGCGCGTCGCCGAGGGGCGGTTTTCGGAGGCACTCGAGATGGCGCAGGTTGCGAAAGGCATCTACACCAAGGCCTTGTCGGCCGACCACTGGAGGACGGCGATTGCGCAGAGTGCCGAAGGCGCTGCGCTCACCGGTCTCGGGCGTTACCGAGAAGCCGACAATGACCTGTCGCATAGCCTGCAGATCTTGAGCAAGAACAGCGGTGCACCCGCCATGTTTCGCAACATCACACAGCGATCCTTGGATTCTCTGCACCGCGCCGAGCGTGGCGCCAGTGCTGCATCTGCAACCCCTGCGGCCGTCGCCGCAACCCGCGCGCAGTAGCCTTGATGACATAACGTACTCCAAGCGGCGGCGCGCTCACGCGCGGCCACGTTTCGCTGCCTCGCGCGGTGACATGCGCGTGGCCTATCGTGCTAGCCTTCGGTTAGCTGACGCCGCAGGTGCTCTATTCTCATCGCGGCCGATAAGGAAAGAAAAAAATAAGGGGCTGATCGATGTCGTCGCGTTTTGCTGCGAGTGTGCCTGGGGCACGACGCTTATTGTCGGGACTTGCGACACTCTCGTCGGCATTCTTGATAAGTGCTTTGGCATTCGCCGCTGCGGCAGCCGCCGCGACACTGGTCACGCCGCAGCAGCTCACCGTCACCGCCGCCAACGCGTCCGGCGATTCGATCTATGATCTGACGCTGGCGACCGGCAGCAGCGGCGCGTTGATCAGCGCCGCATCGCCGCTGAATTCGGACGGCGGCAAGCATGGCTCCTTCGACGCGTTGGTGTGGTCGCCGAACGCCTTCAGCGGCACGCTGGATTTGATCGTCGCGGATGCGGCCAAGGGTCAGATCTTGCGTTACGCGGGACCGAATTACGGTAACTCGAGCGTCATTTTCACGTACTCCGCCAAGGGCTCGGGTCCGGCGTATCCGGCGGGGTTGGCGGTTGACGGCGCGGGCAATTTGTTCGTCATCAGCCCCAGTTCGCCGCTCAATGCCACGCCCGCGCTATGGGTGTTGGGCTTGAACAAGACCACCGGCGCGTGGGGCGCGCCCGTGCTCATCGATGAGTCGTTCAGCGGCGTGAAAACGCTGGCGCTGGCGGAGGTGTTGGTGGCCGGCTCGGCGGCCACGGCTGACGGCACTGCAGCGCCGGCCTGGCATGCAGGCGATGTCTTGGTGTTGGTGGGCGATACCTTCGACTCGCGCGTGATCGTGTATTCGCAGGCAGCCATCAGCGGCGTGCTGGCGAAACCCACCGTGCCCTTGCACGGCCCCACCTCGACCGTGGTCACCTCGCAGCAGTTCCTGAGTCTGATTGCGGCGCCTTTCGGCATGGATATCTGGCCCGCGGACGCGACGCACGGCGTCAGTCTGCTGTTCACGACCGTCGATGGGCGCATCATTCGTTTCGACACCGCGAAGAATGCCTTCGCCGGCAACTTTGCCAGCGGCCTGGGGCTGGGTCTGACGAAACTGAAGGTTGGGGCCTATGCGGGCAAGCCGTATGCGTTCGTGGCGCAGCTGGGGCTGGGGTGGAGTGCAGGTCAGATTCTGCAATTCGGCGCACCGCCCGCGAGCGGCACCAACAAGGCGCTGGCGAGCGTCAGCAAAGGGGTGAGCGAACCGATCGGCCTGGCCGTAACGAGTTCGGGTTCGACGCCGGCCAGTTCCTGCGTGGCACCCAATTCTTGCAGCCCGTTGGGACCGCAGCTGACGGTTCAAATATCCGGGCCCGGCGCATCGAGGATTCCCGCGGGCGCGACGGTATTGCAGCAGGCCTGCACCGTGCCCACCGATCCGCGTGTGGCGGTGGTGAACGGTACGTGGAGCTGCCTCGGGCCCACCATCAACATCTGCGGTGCCACGCCGACGCCGGGCTGCGTACCGGCCACGCTCGATGTGGCGAACTATTGCCCGGGTTTTCCGAGCACGATTCTGCCGGCGACGATGTGCGGCCATGCGGGCGCCAACGGCGCGGCCTTCCAAGTGGTCAAGTCGACCGCTGAACTGCTGGACGAGAACGCCAACGACATCTACATCCAGAATACGGCTGACGCGACGGTGGCGTTGCCGGGGCCCTATGATCTCACCTGTCAGCAGGGCATCGGGCAATACGGCCCGCTGGTTGCTTTTGCGCCGCGCTCGGACCTGCCGACCATCGAAGGCAACATCATCGAGGATGCGACGGCGCCTTACTTTGCGGAATTTACCGGTTTCTGCGACACCAGCGCCGGCAACTCGCACGTCGAATCCATGTTCGCATTCGGGTTGGGGCTGAACGCGGGTGCGAACGGCTTGGGTAGCGGGCCCAATGCGGGCCTGTACGGCTTCGTCACCACCAAGTTCAACAATCTCTCGACGATGATTCAGGATGCCGCGCCGCAGATCACGCCCGCGACCGTGACGACGACGCTCGAGAATTACGTCACCCAGAGTCAGACGTACTTCAACAACGATTATCACAACGACGTCAATGACTACAGCTGCGCGCTCAATTCGATCGCCTCGGCGGACGTTTATTTGCGCCAGGAAGCGAACGGCACCGTGTTCAGTTATACGGCGCCCGCCGCCGGCAACAACAATCCCAATCCGGCCGGTGAAATCGATGCACGACTGGCCAATCTGTATCTGTCGATCAGCGGCGACTTCCTGTACACGCCGAACCGGACATGGCCGACCACCAATGTGCCGCCTTGCGTGACTCTGTCGATCACCGTGCCGAATAATTCGGCGGCGGTGGGCGGCAGTGCGACGCTGAACTTCGGGCCGCCGACGCCGCAATTCGCCGCGACGCCGTTGCTGTATACGCCCACACAGTGCACCTTGTCGGCCTCCGACGGCACGTTCGCGACACCAGCCACGGTCGGTACGTCGGGTTCGGTGTCCACGGGCACCTTGACCAAGGCCGGTACGTATTCGGCGACGCTGGAGTGCGCGGGCGCGGCCGCGGATACCTCGTCGAGCTTCGCGACCGCTTCGGTGGCGGTATCCTCGAGTCCCACGCTGACATCCATCAGCGTGGCGCCCAATCCGGCGACGATTGCCGCGGGCACGAAGCAGCAGTTCACGGCGACCGGCAACTATTCTTCCGGCCCGTCACAGACGTTGAATTCGGTCGGCTGGGGCACGAGCAATGGGGTGGCCACGATCAACGGCAGCGGCCTCGCCACGTGCTTGACGGGCGGCGGCTCGAGCATCACGGCCACCAGCGGCAATATCGTCGGCAGCGCAACCTTGAACTGCGGGCCCGCAATACTGACGTCCATTGCGGTGACTCCGGCCACGGCGACGATTGCGGTGGGCGGCACGCAGCAGTTCACCGCCACGGGCACCGATACGTTGGGCAACTCCACCAGCCCGACGGTGACTTGGAACACCGGCAATGCTGCGGTGTCGATCAGCAGCGCCGGTCTGGCGACTTGTTTGACCTCCGGCAGCTCTACCATCACCGCGACCAGCGGCAGCATCACCAGCAACGGCGCGGTGCTCACGTGCGCCGCGGGATCGATCACGCTCAGCGCCAACCCGACCACCACCATGATCAACAACAACGTTACGTTGACCTGGTCATCGACCAATCTGCCCGCGGGAGAGACTTGCGCCATCACCAGCAACAGCAGCGATGCGCCGCTGAACCTCAGCGGTGAGCCGACCAGCGGCACATTGACGACGACCGAGGCCGTGTCGCAGAACGTGACCTACACCATCTCATGCACGGTGGGATCAGAGACGGTGAGTTCGTCGGTAAGCGTGCTGTACACGTTGATCACGACGTATCAGTACACGGGCAATCAATTCCCCAGCGGCGACGCCTACGTCGACTACACCCGTGCCGATCGGGTAATCGCGTCGCTCACGGTCAGCGTGCCGTTCGGACCGAATGCAAACATCAACAACAACACCGTCCTTCCTGGCCTGGTGTTGACCCTGAGCGATGGGGTGCAGACCTTGGCGCAGCAGAGCGGCGTGAACAGCTATGTGCAATTGACCACCGATCAGAATGGCAATATCAACAGCTGGTCGGTAGGCCTCAGCGCTTCGGCGGACGGGGTCTCGACGCAGCAGTCGACCGCCGATGGCACCGTGGATCTCGGCTATCGGAATTATGATACCAGTCTGGGTCAGCAGCTCTGCCTGCCGGCAAACGGCACGGATTGCGCCTCCATCGCCGGCACGCCGGGCACGTGGACCAGCACCAACGTGAATAGTTTGCATGTGATGGTCGGGACGACCTCGGGTACGAATCCGGCGACCGGCCAGCTGTATCTGGTCATCGTCGGCGGCAGCGCCGCGGCGCCGACCTTGTCGGCGACGACCATCCTCAGCGAAACACCGGAGCCCGCCACCTGCTTCGGGGCCGCGGGTACCACCGTGAGCGGCATCGCCGCCGCCATCACGGGCTTGGCCTTGGTGCCGAACGCGACCACCGGCTTCAGTGATCTGGTGGCGGCCAATGGCGGCGCGGGCGATGTATTCCGCTTGAGCGGGCCGAGTTATCAGCCCACTTCGGATATCAACAGCGCCTCGGGGAATTGCTGGGACACGGGACCCGGCGGTATCTCGGTGGCCGCCGACACCGCCGGCGATGTGGTCGGTGCGGGTCACGACATCAATAATTCAGCGACGCCGGCGCTCTATTACTTCCCGCCGAGCCCGACCAACGCGGCGCCGAACTTCGTGTTGATGGACAACGTGAATGCCGATCCGTCGCTGACGGGATCGTGCAGTTTCCTGCCCGCGGGGTGCGTGAACACCTTGGTCGATGCCGTGGTGGCGCAGAAAGCGGTGAGCGGATCACCGGTGGCGGCGGGCGACATGCTGGTGCTGGTCGGGGACGCGTATTCGGGCGTCAGCAACCCCAAGCCCATCGTGCTACGCCTGCCGGCGGCGAGCATCCAAGCGGCCAAGGCCTACGCCAGCAACTGCCCGAACTCGTTCGGCAACAGCAGCGGCGCGCCCGCGCCCTGCGTCGGCAACAGCGGCGGTTCGCAGCTGGTCATGCAGACCACGCTGGCGCCATTCCTGTCCTCGGGCGAGGCGCCGGTGTCGATGGACATCTCGCCGCTCGACGGCAGCCTGTTCATTGCCACCAGCAAGGGAAAAATCTATCAGTTGACCGCCACCGCGCTCGGCTACGCGAACCCGATCCTGTACGCATCCGGCCAAAGTGGCATCCAACAGCTGCGCGTCGGGCAAGTGAACAACGTGCTGTACGTGTTCGCCACCCTGCAAGGCGGCGCCGATGGAATCGTCACGTATGTGGGCGCGGCGCCGGCGGGCGGATTCACGGCATCCGGCGCGGGCATTGCTTACGCGGCGCTGAGCGGCACGGCGGCGGGCTTGGCTGTGCACTGAGCGCTGACCAGCTCATGACTGCGGCGCAGGCGGCTGCCACGCAAGCACGCTGAGCGTGATGTCATCCGATTGGGCGGCGCCCGCGGCAAATTCAGACACGCTGCGGCAGATGCCCTCCACGACCGCAGCGGCAGGGCCGCCGCCGCATGCTTGGACCTCGGCGATGAGCCGCTGCTCGCCGTAGGCTTCGGCCGCAGCGTTGAAAGCTTCCGTGACGCCGTCCGTATAGAGAACCAGCCGGTCGCCGGCGTTGAGATTCAATTCGTGAGTGACATACCGGGCTCCGGGCATGACGCCGAGCATGAGCCCGCTCGATCCTTTCAATGATTCGACCGAGCCGTCGCTGCGCCGAAGGAGCGGCGGGTTGTGTCCGCCGTTCGCATAGTGCAGCTGGCCGCTATGCGGGTCGAAAATGCCATAAAACACAGTGACGAACAGCTCCATCGGATTTTGAGTGCACAGCACATCATTGGTCTGCGCCAGACATTGGCCTGGTTCGTCATGATGGGCGGCGAGTTCGCGCAGGTTGGTGCGCGACACGGCCATGAAGAAGGCCGCCGGAACCCCTTTGCCGGAGACGTCCGCCATCACCAAGCCAATGCGCCGATCGGGCAGCTCGATGAAGTCGTAGAAGTCCCCCGCCATGGTCGTGGCCGGAGTCATGCGTGCCGCGCCGTCGCAGCTCGATCGCATGGGAAAGCTCGCGGGCAGGATGGCGCCTTGCATGGCTCGGGCGAGATCGAGCTCGGCCGTCATTTGCGCCTGAGTCTGCTCGAGCACTTGGTTGCGCTGGGCGAGTTCCGCGGTGCGCTGCGCCACAGTCGACACCAACATGCGGCGCTGAAGTTCCAAGACACGCACCACGCGCAGGATGCGTACGACCCGCAAATAGCGGGCGTCGATACCGACCAGGAAGAATGGCGCGATCGAGAGCAGATCGATCAGGCCATAGAAGCTGAAAACGAAATGGAGCTTGCTGGGCGCAGCCACCAGCCGCAGCAGATATTCAACGGAAAACACCGCCACGACGACGATTTCCTCGATCCTCAAGGCCTGCCTCAACCACGCGGGCAGGCCGGGCATCGATTCGATGCCGATGGAAACGATGCTGAGCACGATCAACGCCAGGATCAGCTGGTCGAAACGCCGTCCGTCAATCTGGTTGAATGCTCGCATACCATCCCAAATGCCGCGTCGGCCACACTTTGCCAGAAAACCATCACCCGCAGCACGAGGCTTGGTACGCTGCGCACTTTTCGCAGGTCACCTCGAGGATCATGAGCGCTTCGACATTGCCGATTTTCCGCATCGTCGGCTTCTCCGGTCATCGGCAAATTGCCGATATGGTCGGGCCGGCGCGCGCCATCATGGCCGCGGTCACCGAGCTGCGGCGCGAGGCACCGGGCGACTGGATCGGCTTGTCGTCGGTGGCCGCCGGCAGCGATCAATTGTTCGTGCAGCAGGTGCTGGACCAGGGGCTGTCCTGGCACGCGATTCTGCCCTTGCCGCGAACGCAGTTCCAGCAAGACTTCACGCCTTTCGATTGGAGCGTGGCCGAGGAGTTCTTGGCGCGGGCGGATCACGTACGCGTCATCGGTGAGAACGAGTCGCGCGAGGATGGATATCTGGATTGCGGCATGGAAACGGTCAACGACTCCGATGTGTTGATCGCGCTGTGGGATGGCCTGCCGGCGCGCGGCAAGGGTGGAACAGCCGACGTGGTCGGTTACGCCGCCGCGCTGGGCAAGCCGGTGCTGATCATCGATGCAGCCTCGTTCGCCGTGCGCAGGATGAATTGGAACGCACTCAATCGGGACGAAGACGGTCTGGTCGAATTGAATCGCCTGCCCGATGCCGCCGGGGACTCGGCCACCGAGCCGAAGGGCCCGCGAAACATTCATCTATTTCTGCAGAAATGCGATGCGGCGGCGACCCGCGCTGCGCCGCAATTTCGCCGCTTGATAGCCTCGACGGTCGTGCTGCACGTCGTGGCCACCGTTTTGGCGTCCGCGGCGCTCGCCTATGAAATGCGCTACGCGGCACTGCCCTGGATCAAGCTGTTGTGCTTGATGGGTGCCTTGGCGGTCGCCATCGAGTTGCGGCGGCGAGGCCACTCGAACAGCAGTTGGGTGCGCTGCCGGTTGGCGGCGGAGTTTTGCCGATCGGCGATCGCGACCTGGGGTCTGCCGCGCGCCGCACCGCTGTTTCAGGATTTGAATCTGCCCGTGGTGCGCGGCCTGACCCGATCGCTGCACATACTGCACAGCCGCTCGACGGTCGCCAATCCGATGTCGATGGCGGATTTCAAGCAGAATTACATCGCGCAGCGAATTGACGATCAGATCGCTTATTATCAGCGGCAAGAGGGCCGGGCGTTGCCGCAATTCACCCGATTGAAGACGGGATTCTGGATTTCGACCGTACTGGCGATAACCTGCACTTTTCTATACGCACTGGCGCGGACGTGGGACTTCGAGCCTCCCGGATTGATGGTCGCGTCGCTATTCCACTTTTTACCGGTCGCGCTGCCCGTGGTTGCGGCAGCGTTCATTTCGCTGATTTCCATCAACGATCTGCAGCGGCGTGTTGCGCGCTATCGGGAAATGAAATTCATGTTGATGGACAGCCGTAACCAGGTGAAATTCTGCGAGACTTGGAACAGCCTGGAACGGGTGGTGCTGAAAACCGAGCGCGCGCTGCTGCAGGAAGTGCTCGAGTGGCACTCGATCACCAGCTTCAGCGAGTCGCATTGAAGCGTTGGATTTATCAGCGGGGGCACGCATGGAAATGAAAGTCACTGATGGCGCCGGCGGCATCGTCGAAGTCGAATTGGTCGGCAGGCTGGATACGCCGGGAGTGGCGCAAATCGAGCTGCGCTTCACGGCGATGCTCGTGCCGCGCGCCGCGCGCGCGATCGTCGACTTGTCGAAGGTCGACTTCATCGGCTCGATGGGGATACGCATGTTCATTTCGGTGGCTAGGGCGCTGCTCAAAAAGCAGGGAAAATTGGTGCTGTATGCACCGCAACCGCTCGTCAAGGGGGTTCTCGACGCGGTTTCCCTGGGACAGATCATTCCGCTGAAGACCGATATCCTGTCGGCACTGGCGGCGGCGGGCTGACCGGCGCGCGCAAGGAAAGCCGCATCGACGCCATCCTGACGCGGCTGCGTTTCCCGGGCACGCTGCGGGGCTTCCAGCAGGGCTTCGAGTCGCTGCGCAGCGCGCTCGAGGGGGCTGTATTGAGCGAGGATTTGCGTTTCCGGGTCGAGCTGGTGTTCGAGGAGATCGTTGCGAACATCGTGCGCCATGGCGCGCCGACGGGGGCTATGACTTGCATCGAAGTCATGCTGGAGGCGAGCCCGGATGAGATCACCCTGACCTTCGACGACGACGGCGTGCTGTTCGATCCGTGCGGCCCTGCCGCGGCGGCCCGCGCCAGTGATCCGGCTCCCGCCGTCAGCCTCGAGCAGGCCCCGGACGGGGGATTCGGATTGATGCTGGTGCGCCGCACCGTGAGCGCGATGCACTATTCGCGCGCCTCCGACGCCCGCAATCACTTGGTGGTGAAGTTGGCGATCACCAGCTTCAGCGAGTCGCATTGAGGTGCTTAGGCCGCCCATTGCCAGCAAGCTACCGATACGCCGATCGCGAACAAAAACCACTCGAGCAGCAGCCCCGCGACCACGACGCGATGCATGTTGACATACGTTGTTATTGTGGCGATCACCGGTCCCCCGCTTGCGCCCCATACTAGCGCAGCGAAGATTAGCGCGGACGTCGCTGAAGAATGACTCCAAGCGACTTTGCCGTCCAAAGCACCCAGCGTAGTACCGCCAATTCCTGACCAAAGCATGGCAAGGGCATGTTGAGGCCAACCTTCGGAGCGCCAGGTCAATGGCGTGGCTTTTTGATAGCGATGGCAAAGATAGCCCGTAATCAGCCACCCGGTCGTCATCGACAATACGACGCCGGCCAGCCCTCCGATCAAAGCGAATCGCATGACGCCCATCTACCCTCCACGCGCAAAACATCCCGCGCTGGACTAGCGGTCGATTCTACTATCGGTGACCGTCGCTGTCGCGATGGGGGTCGCGGCGATGTTGCGCAGTCTATCGGCATCCGTGAACATGGCGCATGGACAACTCGATGACGCCGCGGCGCGGAGTGTGCGTGTTTTGCGGATCATGGCCGGGAGCCAGCCCGGCATACGCCGCTGCGGCACGCGAGCTCGGAACGCTGCTTGCGGAAGCGAAATTCGACGTGGTCTATGGCGGCAGCTCCGACGGCTGTATGGGTGTGCTGGCGGACGCGGCGCTGGCGCACGGCGGTCAGGTCATTGGTATTGCGCCGCCGTCCTTGGGATCGGTGGAGAGACTGCACAAAGGCTTGACGCGATTCGAGCCGGTACGCGACCTGGCGGCGCGCAAGCTGCGAATGTTGAGTTGCAGTGTCGGAGCAATAGTGTTGCCGGGCGGGACGGGTACGCTGGATGAATTTCTCGAGGTGTTGACCATGAAACGCATGGCGATGCTGCAGCACCCTCTGATCGTCATTGATGTGGAAGGTTTTTTCCGGCCGCTAGAAGCACTGCTTACGCATCTCATCGCCACCGGATTCATGAGCGAGGCGCAGAGATCCTTGTATAAGGTGGTTGCAGACCCGACGGCTGCATTGCGGGCGCTGGGGGAGTTGTTGTGAGCTAGCAGCGCGCACCGGTCACCAAATGCGCACCGGCTCACAGAATGGTTAACGTAGCTTTTGAGATTTGGATCACCAATCCTGCTGCGCGGCGAGGTGCTTTTCCAAGCCGACTCTATACTGGATGCATGGATGCACAGGTCAAAAATCCCAGTTCGCTCAAGGAAGCTTTGCTGACGTTGCCGGGCCGGTTCGCGATGCTCGCGGCGCTGTTCTTCCTGGAAAAGTGCGCACTGAATCTTCTGGTCGATTTCGATGCCGCCCAGGCAGCCAACGGACTGGGCCATTTCATTCGGCTCGCCCAGCACGATGTGCTGCGTTTCGTGGTGACGCTGACCATTACACTGTCGGTGTTTGTGTACGTGCGTCACTCGTCGGTCGAGATGCGCGGCTGGCCTACGACGGTCGGGCCGAAGCCGCAGATACGCTGGCTGATTGCGCACGTGCTGCTGTTCCTGCCGCTGTTGCCTTTGTCGTATGCGCTGTATCGCGGCGAGCAGTTGCACGTGCCGTTTACGGTGGTGGCGGGGCTGTGGTTGCTGTTCGCGGCGATGTCGGTGGCTGCTGCATTTCGCGGCATGGCTACTTGGCGGGAGTGGTGGCGGGGTGCGCGCTCGCTGGGCGAGTTGTGGGTGTATGCGTCAATCGCTGCGGCCGCGGCCACCGCGGCGATGCACTGGGTGCAGACATTGTGGTCGCCAACTGCTAAGTTGACCTTCGACCTGGTGACCCGGGTGCTGCTGCCGTTGATACCGACGTTGCAGGCGGATCCGGCCGCGTTGACGTTAACGACGATGCGCTTCGCGGTGCAGATTGCCGATCAGTGCTCGGGCCTCGAGGGCTTGGGCCTGATGCTGTTCTTTTCGAGCGCATGGCTGCTGCTGTTTCGCCGTGAGTATCGCTTCCCGCGTGCGTTGCTGTTGATACCGATCGGATTGTTGTTGGTGTTCGCGCTGAACGTGTTGCGCATCGCGGCGCTGGTGATGATCGGCGACGCTGGGCATCCGGCGGTGGCCCAATACGGCTTCCACTCTCAGGCGGGCTGGATCGCATTCAACTGCGCGGCCGGCGGCATGGTGTTGCTCAGCCGGCGGATCGCGTGGTTGAACCATCGTGGGCTGGTGGTGCGGGAGGCGGCGAGCAATCCAACGGCCGCGTATCTAATGCCATTCTTGGCCGTGTTGATCGCGGCAACGCTGGCGCACGCGATGTCGAGCGGCTTCGAGATGCTCTATCCGCTGCGGTTGGTGGCAGGTTTGGCGGCGCTGGCATGGTATCGAAGGGGTCTGACGGACCTGAACTATCGATGCACCTGGCGCGGCCCGCTAGTCGGCGTCGTGGTGTTTGTGCTGTGGATGGTGGCGGCGCGCTACTGGCTCAAGCCGGCGGGTTTGCCCGTGGCGCTGGCTGATCTATCGGCGCCGCGGCGCGAGGGGTGGATCGCCTGCCGCGCGGCGGCGGCGATCGTGACGGTGCCCGTCGTCGAGGAGCTCGCGTATCGTGGCTTTCTGATGCGTCGCTGGTTGAGTGCGGAGTTCGAAACGGTACCCTTCTCAGCGGTGCGTTGGCCGCAGTTGCTGCTCACGGCGCTGTTGTTCGGCCTGGCGCATGGCTCGATGTGGGTGCCCGGCGTGATCGCGGGCGTTCTGTACGGCGCGGTGTTGATTCGCACCGGCCGCATTGGCGAGTCCATCGCGGCGCATGCCACCACCAACTGCTTGATCGCTGTGTGTGTGATCGTAGGCGGTCAGTGGCAGCTGTGGTGATGTTGTTTTTTTTTGGATTTAACTAATTGTATTCGGGTCTGCAAGCCCGATCGCAAATCGCACTTTTATCGAGCTGGTTGTGCGATTTGGCGTCGGCACTGAATTAGTATCTCTCCACGGGCAGCAGCGCTGCGAAACTTTTGAACCACTTGGGAGAGACTCGATGCTGACGAAGATTTTTGGTTTAACTCTGGTGATCGCCACACTGTCCGGTCCTGCCAGTGCGGCCGAAGATAGATTTTTGGATTTCGGTAATCAGGGTGTTCACCGCGGCAACGGTGGACCCGCCATGTCTGCGCCTGAGATCGACCCTGCATCGGCGATGAGCGCCTTGACGATGTTGGCGAGTGGTCTGGTAATCGTGCGCGGTCGCCGCAGCAAGAAATAAGCAATCGATCTCTGATAACGATAATAAGACTTGATGTTTTTTTGGGCCGCCTCGCGCGGCCCGATTCTTTTCTGGGATTCGAGTTGAGAGATTACTTGCGCGGACGTGCGCCAAGCGCGACGTGGATCACGGGCAGAATCATTGCCCAGGCAGGAGAACTGGCGGCCACTTCGTCGAAATGGCTGGCCTGCGGCAACAGCAGTGTTGAGACGTTATCGCCAGCCCGCAGAGCGCGCGCAGCGTAGTCGATGGCTGTTTGCGGCGGCGATATCGAATCGAGCGCCCCATTGATGAGCACCGTGGTGCTGCCATTGGGCATGAGCTCCGCGGGGCTGGTGTCCGAATAGACGTCGGGCCGGCCGGCGCTCGGGAGTCCGGTCAACTGGACTGGCTCGACGCCGCAAGTGCCCTTGAGGCTGCTCGCTCGACTGCGCAAGTCGCCGATGCTGCCGAGGGCGATGACGTGTTTGACTGGGAAAGGATGCGCTTGATACAGCGGACTCGACGCTGGCAATACCGTGCGCCCGGCGAGCCACTGCACCAGATGCCCGCCGGCCGAATGGCCCATGGCGAGCAGACGATGTGTGTCGAGATGATGTGCGCCGGCTTCGGCGACGAGCAGGTCGAGTGCGGCGGCGACGTCTTGGTAGGTGCCGGGATAGCCGCCGCCGTCTTCATCGACTCGTCGATACTCGACGTTCCAGGTGGCGATGCCTCGCGCCATCAGAGCGCCGGCGAGATTGCGCATCTGGGTGATGCCCTGAAACTCCTTAAGCCAACAACCGCCGTGAATGAGCAGCACGACGGGAAACGGGCCGCTCCCCGACGGGAGAAATAACTCGACGTACTGCGACGGCGCGCTGCCGTAGACGAGATGCGCGGTCGGCGCGGGCCCGTTCAGCGCCATGTAATCTTTGAGCGTCATGGGCTCGGCGGCCATAGCTGTCACCGTGAAGAAAACTGCGAGATTAGCGGCGAGCAGGCGCGCGTGCCAGCGCATCATGGTTGCACTAAGAAATAGTCTTGCGGAGTAAAGGCAGGCGCCGAAATCGCAAGGAACACCAGCGAGTCGTTTGAGTCGGCCTCGATGGAATGCGGCTGCATCGCGGGGATGAACACCGTCGATCCGCGGCCGGGAGCGAGCGTGAATTGCGCCACGCTCAGGCGGGAAGTCGGCGCCAAGGGCGATTTCTCGCCGACCAATTCCTTGAGCGAGACGCCTGGGGATGCGATCTGAACGGGAATGTCGGACTCGGAGAAAGCCTTGGCGGGTGCGGTTGTGTCGGCGCGGGTTGGGCCGTCGGGTTGCGGCGGTAGGCTGGCCTTGCTCACCGCAAACTCCGTGCGGGTCAGGTGTTCGATATCGCGCGCGAAGGCGGGATATTGGCGTTGCAGCGCGTCGCGGTAGCCGATCTCGAAATCCGCGTTGTCGAATCCCGGCGAGAGTTGATCGGCGAAAAATGAATAGGCGGCCGGCGCGTGGGTCCGTGGCGCCGATCCTTGCCAGACGCCACGCGGTACGGTGAATTGCCGCAGTTGGCCGGCGAGCACGTTGGGACCTAAAGTTATTTTTTGACCGTGGCCGTCCGGGTAGAGCAGCAGCATGTCGATCGGCGAGCCTGCGTAGAAGTGCCAAACTTCATCGCTCTGCAGGCGGTGCATGGCGGAGAAATCACGCGACGTCTCGACGGCGACGATGGCGCTGCCGGCGGGATGAGCGCGGCCGGCGTAGCGCCCCGGCAGGCTGTCGCCTTCTAGCCTGTCATCGCTCGAATAGGAAAGACTGAACCAGCAGCCTTCCTGCGGCACCTTTTGCATGTGGTAGTGCTCGATGAGTTTGCCTGCCATGCCGGATGGAGACGGCGACTGGGATGAATGAGCCGCGAAGCAACTCAAGGCGGCCAATAGGAACGAAACGGGCTCGATAATCCTCATCGATCACCTGATGAAAAAACTAGACCGCTTAGGATAACGCGAGCGTTTGTCGATGGTGCGAGCGTCTTAAGAAACGGCGGGTCGCAGCAGCGGATCAACCGCGCGCGGCTGCCAGACGACAATCAGCAGGGCGTAAAGCGCCACCGAGACGACGCCGAGTCCCGCTTCGGTAAGCAGCATGGCGGTCGACCCAGATCGCGTTTGCACGGTGCCGATAATCATCGTGACCACGAGCACGGGAACGTTGGACAAACTATTCAGCGCGCCGTTGACCGTCGCCGCCCCTACGCTTTCAAGCCGCTCGAAGATCACGGCGGCCACACTGCCGTAGGCGAGGCCGGTGAACGCCGAGTTCACCAGTACGATGGCGGCAAAGCCCGCGGCGCTGCGCGGCGCCAATGTCACGAGGCCTTCGGCCACGGCGCCCGCCAGCGCGCAGCACATGAAAACCGTACGCCGCGGAAAGCGGTCGCAGAGATAGCCGGATGTGATGCAACCCGGGATGCACGCTATCCCGGACAATGCGCCAGTCACCGTGGCGACGACGTTTGCTGAAGCGTGCCAATCGCCGGCCACAGCCGGCATTAGATAGGCGGCCGCGCCGAGTCCGGCGGGGAGCGTCACAGCGATGGCCGCGAGTATGCCCGGGCGGGTGCTCAAGAGTTTCCACAATGCGACGACCGCCCCGCGCGCTGCGGCGGCGACGTTCGTTCCGCGGGGCGCGGCGGGCACTTTCACGATCAGGAATGGAAACGTACACAACATGTATAGCCCCGCCGATACCAAGGCGGCCGTGCGCAGACCGCCAGCGTGGGTGGCCAGCCAGAGTGCGCCGCCGCCGCCCAAGCCGATGCCTCCGAGCCAAGCGGTTTGGCGCCACCCGGCGCAAGCACCTCGCACAGCTTCAGTGGTCGTCAGCGGCAGAGTTGCGGTCGCAGCGCTGACACTCAACACCGACGTGATGCCGCTCGAGAGACAGAGTGCACCGAGCAGACCCGAATTTCCGGCTGCCAGCGGAAAGAACGCAATGCCCACGAAACACAGGACGAGTCCGGCGATGGCCACGATGTACCAGCGAACGCAAGTGAGGCAGGAGTCAATCAAGGGACCGGAAAGGAACATCCAGGTTTCGGGCAACAGCCGCAAGCCCACCAATGCGGCGATCTCAGCTGCGCCGACGCCGTGTTGCGACAATATGTAGCCGAGGACGACGGAGACGAATCCCTGGCACATGCCGGAGGGCACGAACAGCACGCCAAACATTGGCGGCGGCATGGTGGTGCGTCGCTGCACCTGCCTCAACCTGAAATGCCGGACTCGATCACGGAGATCGCGGTAAAGGGCAGCAGACGGGCTCCTCGAGCCTTTTGCCTTTTCCCAATTGCATCCCCGACATATGCGCTCCGTATTGTATCGGTCGTTATTAACACATCGCTCCCGTAAAATCACCAGGCGCTTTAGAACGCGCCGGTAAATGCACCGCCGTCGATGAGTACGTTCTGGCCGGTCATGTACCCGGCGTGCACGCTGCAGAGGAAGGCGCAGGTGTGGCCGAATTCCTCCGGGTTACCGAATCGCTTGGCGGGAATCCTCGCCAGAGTTTCCTTGGTCACTTCGTCCTCCGAGATTTTCGATCGTTGCGCGGAAGCTTTTCGTCCGGCCTGCAATCGTGCGGTGTCGAAACTGCCGGGCAGCAGGTTGTTGATGGTGACGTTGCTGGCGGCAACGCTGCGTGCCACGCCGGCCATGAACGCCGTCAAACCGGCACGCGCTCCGCTCGACAGATCGAGGCCTGCGATCGGCGCCTTGACGCTGGACGAAGTGATGTTGACGATGCGGCCGAAGCCGCGCTTGACCATGGGATCGATCACCTTCTGCACCAGCTCGATGGCGGTCACCATGTTCATGGTCACGCCTTGCAGGAGCGCGTCGCGATCCAATTCGCGAAAGTCTCGAAACGGCGGCCCGCCGTTGTTGTTGATCAAGATGTCCGGTGTCGGACATGCGCCGAGGAGTTTTGCCTGGCCCTCAGGCGTTGAAATGTCGGCGAGCACGGCGGTCACGCTGACGCCGGTGGACTGGCGAATGTGCTGCGCGGTTTGTTCGAGCAAGCTTTGATTGCGCCCGTTGAGCACCACCGACACGCCGGCCTCGGCGAGCGCCAGCGCGCAACCTCGCCCCAGACCTTGGCTCGATGCACATATAATAGCCGTGCGGCCGCCAATACCTAAGTCCATATTCGTCTCCGTCGCTGCAATTGTTACACTTCGAGTTTGGTCGCGGACCTTGCAATCCGGGCTAATGAACCGTATAGCCGGTATTTAGAAGTCGAGCAACGCAGGGAGTGACCATGGCGGTGGAAAGAATTCAAAGCGGGCCGCGCATGTCGCAGGCCGTGATTCATAACAAAACCGTGTACTTGGCCGGGCAAGTGGCTGATAACGCTCGCGGCGCCAGCGTCACGGCGCAGACGCGGGAAATTCTCGCGAGCATCGATCGGCTGCTGAGCCAGGCGGGCACGGACAAGAAGCACCTGTTGAGCGCCACGATCTGGCTCACCGACATGGGGGCGTTCGCCGAAATGAACAAGGTGTGGGAGTCGTGGGTGGTCCCCGGCTCAACGCCGGCACGTGCTACGGTGTTGAGCCCGCAGCTCGCCGGCGCGGACTACAAGATCGAAATCGCGGTGATCGCCGCGCAGCCCTGAGCGGGTACGAGATTGCCGCGGTTGGAAGATTCTCTATCACCAAGGCACCACGGCCCAGCCGTAGTCCTTAAGGTTGCAATACCGCCATGTTGATTCTGCAAAATATTTCCAAGACGTTCGAGAGCCGGCCGGCACTTACCGATGTGAATGTGCGCGTGGCCGAAGGGGCGACTCATGCGCTGATCGGCTCGAGTGGTTCGGGCAAGACCACGCTGTTGCGCATCACGCTCGGACTCATTCCCATGGACAAGGGCTACGTAAAGCTCAATGAGCAGCCGTTGTCGTCATTCACGCCAGCTCAGTGGGCGGATCGGATCGGCTATGTGCCGCAAGACGGCGGTCTGTTTCCGCACATCAGCGGCAGGAACAACGTGTCGCTGATCGCGAAGCTGCGCGGCTGGGATCGGGACAAGATCGATGCGCGCATCGAGGAGCTGGGCAATTTGGTGGATCTCGATGCCGGTGTGCTGGCGCGATTTCCCTCGGAACTCAGCGGCGGCCAGAAACAACGCGTAGCCATCATGCGTGCGGCCATGATGGATCCGGATGTGATGTTGCTCGATGAGCCGATGGCGGCGCTCGATCCGCTGATTCGCCGTAGTCTGCAGCAGGAGCTCAAATCCATTTTCCAGCGCTTGGAAAAGACGGTGTTGTTGGTGACTCATGATCTGGGCGAAGCGGCGTTTCTCGCCGAGCGGATCACGCTGCTGCATGATGGCAAGGTGGTGCAGAGCGGCTCGTTCGGCGAGTTGCTGCATCATCCCGCCGATGCCTTCGTGACCTCGTTCATCAACGCGCAGCGCGGCGTTCCGGACGCTGCCTCGGTGGCGGCGTGATGAGATTGCGCAGCCTGGTACGCGCCGTGTGGGCATTTCTCATGCCCGCATTGTTCGCGCCAGCATTGCTGATGCCGGCCGTTGGCCGCGCGGCTGACGCCATCATCGTCGGCGGCAAGATTTTCACCGAGAGCTACATCCTGGGTGAGATTGCGGCGCAGAGCATCGCCGCGCAGTCGTCGGTACCGGTGGAGCGCAAGTTGGGCATGGGCAGTACCGGGATACTGTTCGAGGCCTTGAAGAGCGGCGCCATCGATGTGTATCCGGATTACACCGGAACCTTGGCGGAAGCCATTTTGAAGCAACCGCAATTGAAGTCGGTGGATGAGATTCGTCGCGCACTGATCCCCGTGGATCTGGTGATTTCCGCGCCGCTGGGTTTCAACGACACCTACGCGATCGCCGTCAAGGATAGCTTCGCCACGGAGCATCAACTGCGCACCATCAGCGACTTACGGCGCGTGCAGTCGACGTTGCGCGCGGCGTTCAGCTACGAGTTCATGGACCGCAAAGATGGTTATCCGGGCATGGTGGATAACTATCAGCTGCATATGGATTCGCAGAAAGTGACGCGCATGGAACATAGCCTGTCGTTCCAGGCCATCGACGACAATGCGGTTGATTTGATCGATGTGTACTCGACCGACGCCAAGATCAAGAAATTCAACCTGCGCTTGCTGGAAGACGACCGTGGATATTTCCCCGTGTATCAGGCGGTGTGGGTGGCGCGCAAGGCGTTCGTGGACAAACATCCGCAGGAGTGGCAGATACTGCGCAAGCTGGAGGGTTCGATCAGCGAGACGGCCATGCAAGACATGAATGCGCAGGCGGACATCCAGAAACAGAGCTTCGCCAAGGTGGCTGCGCAATTCTTGGGAGCGACGGCGCCCGATGCGGAGAGCGGGGCGCAGAAAATCTGGCAGCGTACGCGTGAGCATTTGTGGTTGGTGGGTGTGTCGTTGTTGTTTTCGCTGATGGTTGGTATTCCATTGGGGATCATCGCGGTGCGCTTCCATGCGGCCGGACAGGGCATCCTCATCGTCAGCGCGCTGGTGCAGACGATTCCGTCGCTGGCGTTGTTGTGTTTTTTGATTCCTGTGTTCGGTGTCGGCACCAAGCCGGCGCTGGCGGCTCTGTGCTTGTACAGTTTGTTGCCGGTGGTGCTGAACACGTTCACGGGTGTGCGCGGCGTGGATCCTCGGCATCTGGAGAACGCGCGTGCATTCGGCTTGAACCGCCGGCAGGTGCTGTTGCGCATCGTTTTGCCGCTGGCGAGCCCCACGATGCTGGCTGGCATTAAGACAGCGACCATCGTCAGTATAGGCACGGCGACACTGGCGGCGCTCGTAGGGGCAGGTGGGTACGGCGCGCCGATCGTGTCGGGCCTGTCCTTGAACGACATTCCGACGATTCTCACCGGCGCGATTCCTGCGGCGCTCATGGCGCTGATCGCACACGCCATGTTCGAGTGGTTGGGTTGGGCGTTGATTCCGGCGGGACTGCGCAAAAATCAATAAAGCGCGTCGGTGCTGGGACTGCGCAATGGTGTCCTATCATTGTCGTTGTGTGAATAAGAATCGTTCGTGTTAGCATTATCAGATACTGGGTGACAGAGATCTTGAGATGCTTGCCGACGACGCCGCAGCGGAACAGCCAAACCTGCAAAGCATCGAGGTCATGGGCACCGCGATTCATGCCGAACATGACATATCGCAGTCGATCGACGATATCGACAAGAAGGAGCTCACGGAGCAACACATCACCCTGTTGACCGAGGCGCTGCGCAACGTACCGGGCGTGACGCTCAACTCCGGCGAGGGCGGGGCGCATGGTGATTCGGTAAATTTGCGCGGCTTGTCGATCCCGGACAGCTTTTTCCTGGATGGGGTGCGCGACATCGGGCAATACCAGCGCGATACCTTCAACACGGAGGCGATCAGTGTATTGCTGGGACCGGCGTCCGCGGTGTTCGGGCGTGGTTCGACCTCCGGCGTCATCAACTCGATCAGCAAGGTGCCGACGCTGGCGCCGTCGGCGGACTTGAGCATCGCGGCGGGTCAGGCAGATTA
>Ga0182030_10006547_pt1 | contig 24557 bp, 21 predicted proteins | sample 812S3MmetaG_FD_121299 | JGI IMG/M metagenome (GOLD analysis project Ga0182030, IMG submission 121299) | Permafrost microbial communities from Stordalen Mire, Sweden - 812S3M metaG (Illumina Assembly) | ecosystem: Environmental > Terrestrial > Soil > Wetlands > Permafrost | place: Sweden...
ATAATCTTAATTTTCAAATCTATATTTCTAAATTCTTAAATTTTGAATTTTCAATTTAAAATATTTAAATTCTTAATTCAAAATATTTAAATTCTCAATTGGCCGTTTGGTCGTTATTACCAATGGGACATAAGCAGAACCTTGCAGATGGAAAGATTGTGGCAGTCAAGCGAGGGGACATGGCATTTGAGGAATTGTGGAAATGGGAGCAACGTCGCATGAAGACAACTGATGGCACGATTTGATCATTGTTGCTGGATGGATAGTATCAGCGCTATGAGCTGTGTTGACTTATGCGACAGTGGAATTATTCAATTGCTGATTGATTTCTTCTGTTGAAGTGTGATTAAGGTTTTGGCTATCATGACGTGTACTGTACGTTGTTGACGGTGTGCCACATAGTAGAACGGGGATGCCTCCGGCCGACCCCAATCCTTTTGTTTCGGGCCCAGTGCGGGCTTATGGGGAAAAATCGTTTTTTTTGTTTTCGGTTTAGTGTTGATTTAGGGGGGAAAATCGTTTTTTTATTATTTTGAGGTAGCACTCAGGATCTAGCCTTAGACTGGAATAAATAAACAGATCTTTTGAAGGGTTGAGGAGGTCAAAACTCCTTGGGATGTGGGGTTTCTTTCGTTTGTACGTTTTTGATGAATTAATGGTCGTATTGTGTTTCGGGATGAGGTTGAAATTTTATATACATTTACGGCTGCTGCTCATGCAGTAGTCATTGCGGAGGCGGTTCATTCCTCCCAAGGATCTCAACTAGGATGTAACCCTTGAGATACACAGTTTCATTACCATGCACTTGTTATTCAACCCTTGGTAATACAGGATGGAAAGCTTGGAATTGAAAGGCGTGGTTGCAGTGATTGTGGAAGGGCCACTCTGTGCCTTGCATCTGTGCCTTGCATCTGGTCATCCCGATTTTCAATCAAGTCTCCGCTCATGCAATGTCCCTATTGAATTAAGCTTGTGGTGATAAGCATATATTACTTAAATGCAAGTGTATGGATCAGGTATATCTATGATGCTCAATGGGATTTGTCAATATTAGCGCCATTAGCCTGAGTTCTTGAATGGAGAGACTCTGACGTGATTTTGCGCGTTGCTTATATCTTTCACACCAGGATACGTACCAATCGCGTAGAGGGGGAGTAGAAATTATATGATGAGAAAGAAGGTTATATGCGTCGCCCCATGTATCCTTATTTCTTCTACTTGCCTACAACCATTCTGATTTAATTGGAACTCAACCTCCACCGAGACTTTACAGAGCAGGATCTATTATCACTATGCCTTGTACGATTAGGAAATGTACTAATCAGTAAGGGCGCCAGGAAGAGCGTTTGCCGTTGACATCAATAGCCAAACAATGGACGGCCGCATATGTACCCTAGTATCTTATTCTTGATCAAAGGTTACCAATCTAAGCATATATGCGCTAGGTATATCAACACCTCTTTACCTATTCGCCTGGGAATAGGACGATGTATGAGGCCCAGCTGGTATCTGATTCCGTATCGTTTTGGGGCGAACCAAAGTCGTGCTCGAGACCAAATTAGCCAGAATAAATCAGGTCGCAGCCATGTCGCGTTTTACAAGGACCTTTATTTTAAAATCTGGTTAAAGACTTGATTGCTTAGTTTTGATGGTCTTGGCGATGTCCACCTTTGAGTTGACCTGATTGGATATTCGGGATCCATTTATTTGTCTCCTATTAAGGCAATATCCTGAGACTGGAGTATGTTAGTATTTTAATGGTATCATTGGCACGTAGGAGTTCACGTCTGTGGCAGCGAATCACAAAACGATGTGCTGGGTCACGTAGATATCTTAATCTTTCAATATTTGATAATTTACGAATAGATTTTATTTACCAACACTACATTCTATCAAACTAATAGATATACGGATTGGGCATATCAATCAGAGAATTGGTGGATCTAGTGGATACATCGTCCAAGTGTTCGGGGGTCGTGGTTCTGTACCTATTGTGTTTTTCCGGCCTCGGCGATTTTTGGCCTCGTACTCTATTTTTTTTATTTTTTTTTTTAGCGCGTCTCTACATTCAGATTTAATATTTCGAGAATTGGCTATACAAATCGAATAAGTGAGTGTTTGAATAGCGTGTAGACCTGTATATGGGGTCTACATGTACATAAATATTTTAATCTTCGAGTCTTTGTATAAGTAGACATATGTTGCGTTTTCAAACTCAACATGTGGCCAAGTTTCCATTTGCAAAGATTCAATGTATCCTTCAACGGATTGATCGAATCAGTACTGATGTCTGTCTGCCCTTGCGCCTCTAATATAAGAGCTCCATAATATGAAAACAATGCAGACCCTTTACATTTTCGAGGTCTGTTTACCATTATTATCTAAATTCAATAGTTGCCCGCATTAATGTTAGATTTAGAGGAAGTGACCTGCTCTTTTGAGCATCGGGCTCGTCTCAAGGCCCCTAACCTTAATCAAATCAAATAATCCTGCGTCTATTGATAGTATGTCGTATTATGATTATACATCAGGGGATTAACGACACTAATCAAAGGACTGGCAAACAGGTCTCGGTGTCTCAGTGTTCAAATTTGGGAATTGAGGATAAGTACTGATCTCAAGTGTCATCATTTTATTCAATTAGGCCTGTATTCCAGTTCTGAGAAGTGTATACACTCAAGGTCAGACAAGTTAGGTTTTGGTGAGACAGTTCGTATTGTCGGACAAATTAGTATAATTGCCACTCCGTAGGATGGAGGAGAGAATTCATCTTAAACATTGGTACCGTGGTGATTAGACCCCAAAATGTGTTTTTGAGCTGCTCATACGATGAGAAGACTAGATCCAGACTGTTAAACCAAAATGCGATATTAATACTGGTGGATTAGTGGTGGTATACCGCTCATATTCAAGGTATGGACTGCCCTATTATCATCAAATAAGCTCCTTTACGTCTATAAATTTGAATTAAGACTTTACATATGTGAAGCCATGTCTGAATAAATTTACATACCTATGGTATGGGTTAACGCTCTCATTTTAATGAGGTGGCAAGGGGAATGCCATTAATGTAGGTCTACAAGTTACGTGCCATCAACGCAGTCATAGAATTGAAAATCAATGTTCTCGTTATGCTTATATAACTCTCTTGATAAATAAATATTAGTTTTGGATTTGAAAGGTATGGAAGGATCCTAAGGTAGATAATCTGCAGTGGACAGATGAAAATATCCGGCCACGCGAAGACAATATGCAGCTCATCAGGCTCTGCCCTTCCATTGATTTTAGGTAGACGATAGAAAGTAAGAAGGTTTCGTTGGGGTCCCACCCAAAAGCCAGAAAGCGCCCGGACCTAGCAGAACGCCATCCCACATTGTGATTGTAGACCCAGAAACAACCTCCACGTAGGCAATAGAATTGAGGGGAAGCAATGGAGGCTGTACGAAGCTTACCACATATAGTTAATTGTATCACTAAAGACTCTGTAAAGGCCCTATAAAGGCTTATTTCTAGTAATGTTATAGGGTCTTTAAAAACCACTAAAACTAAGTATTCTATTAAAGAACTTTTAAAATCTAAAATTATTTAAAAATGTAGTTTTAGCGTATTACAGGTCTATTATTATAGTGCATTTACAGAGCCTTTAGTGATGCAACTAACTTTGTGTGGTAAGCTTTGTACCGATGTTAACGCCCTTTACTAGTCATAAAAATCCGGATATTCTACTGAGTAACATTCCAATTACTATTTAAGACTATTGATCTATACGCACACTTCATTGCTACAAGTGCGTGTAGATTTACATGGACTACTTGCAGAACAACTCCAACCTTCACAACCCCACGAGCAGGGTTTACATACTCCATTAATGCACTCGTTATCTCCTTTACAAGGGCTGCTAGCAGAGCAACTCCATCCTAAACAACCCCAAGTACAAGCACTACAGGACCCATTGATACACTCCCCATCGCCTTGGCAAGGCTGGGATGTACTGCATGACCACCCGGGGCAGCCCCACTGACAAGACTCACAGACAGCATTGTTGCACTGATTGACCATTTTACAGGGACTGCTCGACGAGCAACTCCAACCTAGGCAACCCCAAGTACAAGCACTGCACACGCCATTTGTGCATTCGAGCTCACCTTGACATGGTTGCAATGCACTGCAAGCCCACCCTTCACAACCCCATGTGCATGCACTGCAGATGCCGTTGGTGCACTGGTTTGTGTCCTTACATGGAGACGTAGTGCTACAATCCCAGCCTAAACAACCCCAAGTACATGCGCTGCAGACGCCATTTTTGCACTCTTGATCACCTTGACAAGGTGAAGAGGAGGAGCAGGACCAACCTGGACACCCCCATGTACAAGAACTGCCTGTGGAGCCGCATGTACCATCAGTGATTTCTACAGCATCGGTATTCGTCCCAAAGTAGCCACTCCAATCGAAAGCCGATGTTGTACTAGAAGCTTCCTTCATCATATTACTGAGAACACCGAAGGCTCCTGAAGCGTTGTCGATAGAAACTTCATTATAACCGCAACCGGAACAGGACTCACTGCCCTGCATGACATCCCAGTAACTCCATGGAATGCCAAGCGCATTCAAAGCATGAGCTTGCGCTTGAATATCACCGGATTTTGACCCAGAGCCGCCATTATAGACCCATTCCTCGGCCATAATCAACTTACCATACTTTAATGCTTCTGGTACTAACACGCCGGCTTGACTAAGTAGATCGCACCATGGTTGGCCGGCATTTGAGGTGCCTGACTGAGCATAATAGCCATGTAGCGAAATGATATCGATGGAAGAACACTTGAAAACCTCAGATGGCCAATTCTGGCCGCTCGTCGCAGGTGGTGCATCGCCCGAATCTGAACCACCGATGGCTCCTGTAGCTACAGCAATACCTTGTAGCCCAACTGTTTGTTTGAGATATGCAGCTATATCACAGATCCATCCTGTCCCAGTCACCACCGATGGATTACTAACTCCAGGCTCATTCTGCAGATCGATGGCTAGGATAACTTCTGAAAGTTGACTCCAAGGTTTTCCACCAAAATTTTTGGATGGGTAGTTGTTCAAAATCTGGGAGAGGCGCGCCTTATACGCATTGCGGATCGTTCCATCTGTATAAAAACTTGCCCAGTCCATACCATTCTGTCGCAGATAGGTACAATAGGCATCACAGGGTGAGGTAAACTCAGCAATCATGTTTGCGTCATGAAGACTGAGGATGACTTTCGTTTGGCCCCCGCTACGAGTGTAGATAGAGTAGAGCATATCATCATAGTTATCCATGAAAGTGCTCAGCGGGTTGGCGAAATTGCCCATAGGACTTTCAATGTCGGGCCATGTGTTCTTAGTATCTCCTTTTTCGGTGCCGTATGCTTCGGGGCGGAGAAAGGTTCGAATGACCTTCGCACCGCCGTTGATGGTGCTCTGGATTACTATATCTCGCTCGGTAGCGTCCAGACTGGCTAAGAAATAGTGGTTCACACCAGCAAAACTGTTTTTAGCTGCTATTTGGGTCGATGCTGCAATAATAGCACCGACTAGGAGATGATATCGAAGAGAGAACATTTTGTGATGCGATGCAAGAGAATTACAGAAGAATAAGTTCTTGTGTTTTTAGAGAGAGGGGAAATGTGATAATGAAAAGTTCAGAGCAACCCTATATCCTTTTAGAAGAAGGCCTCGAGATAAAAAGATCAAGGTCTAGGCTGCATGTCTGAATTTTGTTTTATTGGAAGACTTCGGCTTTACGAAATGAAGTGCATAGGTTTCAGCTCATCATTTGTGCCCTTATTCAAGTTGTATTCAGGCCTCAGTATAGGTGGGGAAATATTGGTCTAAAGTTGCCCACCGTTTCATAGCGAGTTATCTGCTTCCAGGTATGTTGGAATTATACGCAGAGATTTTCCTGGGATGATCCAGATGCAAATTAATTACAGCCATTTTTTTTACGATGGAGCGTAAATGAAATTAATGTGCTGCTTCCTTGTAATTTCAGAAGGACCGTACATAGAATGACCGTTTACGCATGTTATTTGACGCACGACCTTGTCATACCTGGGGCTGACACCGAGGAACGGCCTCTCCGTACAGTCAAGCCACATTAATATGCGCCATATTATACATAAATTTTTACCGAGGTACATAGTTGGTATATGTATATTAGCCAATTTCAAGTAGTGTTAAATAGATAAAATGAGGTTATGAGGAGCTGGGCTTTGAATATAGTGCAGATATACTTAGTCAACTGACACATGAGACGAGAAATATTAGGAGAATACAATCATCGCACAGAAAATACCCACGCTCCTCTCCTTATTTTCCAGCTTACGTGAGGCCAGTCTAAGGGGCAAGCAAGGGCTTTTTCTCTATGCCCAGCTAGCGGCCCGCATAAGCAAATAAAAAATGTGGCGTCTCAATGGCTTGTGAGCGGTGAACAGCCGCAACGGATGATGCCTGAATGACCAGGAATATAAGCTTACTTATAAGCTTGCGGCGCATTCTAATAGAGTCAGCTTGTCAAGCCTTAACGGATCCTTCGAAGTATCTCAATATCATTTTCTACAACGTTCGCTCACTCTAACTGAATTGAAATACCTACACTATACAGTGTTGGAATTAATTAGATTGGATTAGATTAAAAGGTATTAATCTAATCTAATATATTAATAAATAGATTAAATATATTAATTACTAATGTATATTAATCTTATCTATCCTGACGCCACATCATCCGATTTCCCTTGGTCCTTTAAAGCCTTCAACTAATCCACGCAGACTACTGTAGCGCCACTATAACAAAGTCGGTCCGTAGTCCGCTCCACATTAGCTAAAAAGGTACCGCTTATACAGCCACAGGAGACATCTTCCGAAACAGTGACATACCAACAATGAAAAATACCTCTACTTTTACACGTTGGACAGTCTCATGATACGCTTAAGTTGACGGTCGTGTGACTTTGATCCATGGCGCCTTCTAGCTGTGCTCAAAGGAATGCACCTAGCTGAAGATTTAGCTTCGGAGATGACCTCAAGTATGACTGTGCTACGAACTAGAGCAAAACTAGCTATCAACTTTATTCATTATTACACAATGTTTAAGACGGAGGATCATGTATAAATTCTCATGTCAAATGCATAGGTTTATCATCAGTTATCGCAGCCTTCTCTCATCCACTCTCAAATCCTTTCAATCTTCAAAATTTTCCCCAAGCTTTACCTTTAACTGTCCTTGTTAAAGAAAAAAATATGGTTTCCGTAACCAGCCTCCTCCTATCCTTCGGCCTCGCAGCGACAACCCTCAGCACCGCAATCCCCAAACGCGATGGCTCCGAACGAGTCTTTCTCGCAAACTGCGCATACACAGGAGATTTCTCCGACGGAACAGAAATTACACCTTTCTCCGAAATGATATACTACAGCACTGACGCCGCGAGCTGGAGCGGGAATCCCGACGCCGTCGTGGCCTTGACCACCAGCTCATACATAACATGGGAAGGTGCCACTGTCAGCGGCACTTTTCAAGATGGTGATACCTTCGTCTCTAATATCAACGCTGGGGCGAATACGCTGGCGAATTTTGAGTTCGCAGGGACGGGCTATAATAATTATCGCGTCTTTAATTGTTATAAGGATGATGGACGCGTTTTGACCGAGGTGGAGAGCCCGAATGGGTTGTTTACTAGGGTTTGTAATAGTATTTATTACTGTGAAGATGTAAGTTGAAACTTGCTCTCCCTTGTAGAAAAGAATGTTGTTTCTGACATTATTTTAGGCTTGATTATTGAGCAGATACACTCTGGTACAAAAACCCGGGACAGGGCGTTGATCGTTAAGAACGGGTTCTATATAGATTACTTTCAGACAATTCATTATTTTGACTTTAATACGGACAGCCTTGTTAGGAGTTGTTGACTAGTCATTGAATTTCTAAATGTGTTCTGAAAGACTACACCTACTTCATCTAATCATCAATTCCATCACTGATTCCTAGAACCTATTAAAACCATTAAAATATTCCAATTGTACTAATTATTGCTCCAGTAACATACAGAACCTAGCATATCTTACACCCTGTAGTAATTGTAATTTTCGACGGTCTTATTATGAACACAATATGATGACGCGTATGCTAAATCTACAAACTCACTATCAACGAGAGAAATATATAAAATAATTCCTCACAACTACTGATTTGCTCGTGGGTAATTTCTATAAAGAATGAGCTTAATGAAACTATTTTATAATTCTGTAATATTCACAGATCTACTGTGGGTTTTAACAACACTTTCATCAACTCTACAATTTAATAGTTAAAGACCAAATAAGTATACTTATTTCTAATAAACACTTGTTAAGCACACTATTAATATAAAAAGACTAGATAAGTATACTTTTTTTATTTCTATAGAATATCTGGTATTTAGAAATATTAAACAGAAAAAAGATATATCAAACAAAGAGTATTAAATAATAAGAATAAAATAGAAAGTATATAATTTTGTATATATAATAGAAAATAAGTTCTCTTCTATAATAATCAATCACTTTTATCTCAAAAAATACCGATGTTGATATATTATATAATTTTTAATTTCGAATTTAAATTATTAATTCTTTGTAAAATTATAAAGTGTAAAAATTTGTATTTTCTAGTGTAAAAAGCGGTCTACTTCAGAGGGGGTCGTCGACTACTATAGAGGATAACTTATTCAAAAGAAAAGGTAAGTATACAACAAAAAACATAGAACAAAGAGTATGGAACAGGGAGCGTAGATATTACAAAATACACTACATATCATATATAGATTATTTACACCTCTAGGATACCAACATTCCTTAATATATTCATGGACTATACTATAGAGCTTTACATTCTCCTAACAGTAGAACAGAGAGTGTAGAACACGGAGAATCGGACACGAAGTATTGGACAGAAAACGTAGAATAAAAAATATTAAATAGAGAGTATAGGAATAAGAAACAGGAAATAAAGAGTATACAATTTAAGGAATAGAGAGCACAAAATAGAGTATTATAGCCTATAAAATTTAAAAGTGTGCTTATCTAGTCGTTATATATTAATAGTATGCTTAGTAAGTCTTTTCTAAAATAAATGTATTCATTCAATCTTTAACCAAAAATTTAATCATAGCTTACCTGCAATTGAATTATATAAATGTAAAAACAGTGTTTAATTGTTTATATATAAATAACTGTATTTCATTTTTATTTTCATTAAATATAGTGATAAACTCTGGGTAGCAGACTACTATCTAGAATTGTCTTAATCATCCAGAATTTTGCCAGGCTCACTCTTTTTGAACTGCTACTGCACTTGTCCCCTGGGCTCAAAACTGTTGCTTTTCATCAAACACTGGAAGTTTTCCATGCTCTGCATAGTGTAAAGCCTGATCCACTCATCCATCAAGATTTGAAACCTATCAATATCATCATACAATGATCAAAGGTTTGAAATTGTATTCCTCGACTACAGGCACACAATACAGGTGCAGCCATCCAGACTAATCCGAGAAACGACAGGCACTTCTAAATACCAACCACCGCAAATAAAGCATTAGCTCTATAGCCCATCTCTCAACAATTGGTCTTGTGAAATTGTTGGTCTTGTCATGTTTGTTCCAAAATGGCAGCATTCTTCCAAAATAAGAACAAACTTCCAAAAAGATATAGCAATACCTGAAGCTAACAACCAAGCTGTACCTCAATATCTGCTTGCGTAGATACTGGCTTAGAGGCCTAAAGAACGCATCTCTGCTTCTAACTCGTTACTTTATCCTTGCTTTTCTACTATCATCAAAGATTCAAGCTCTCTAAATAGAAAAAGACATGAACAAAAAGAAAATAGTGGATAACTGACTGCCCACCACCCATACATGGCTCTTCTCAATACTACATACCGAGACTTCTTACATCTTCTCATTCAATCTCTTAAATACACAACAGTCATGTTCTCTCTACTTCAACCAACAAAGCTCGAAACTCGGTATTCTCCCTGTTCTTCGACTCTGTCTCTACTTGAGCAAGGCAATCAAATTTAATTACGGGCCCTTTTCATACCTTGCCACCAGCAAAACCTAATCGCTCCCGCTGTCGCCACTCAGTTGCATGGTCAGCCTCATCCCGCCAGATTCTGCACACCAGCACTTGCTAATTCATATTTCAGCTTCTCCCTTGTCTTCCAGTAAATCCCCACCCAGCCTTGCGGGCATTTTTCTTGTAGACAACATTTATTGGCAACCCATTCTCCACTCAGTGAATAGCTCGCCAATTATGCTCCTAGTATCGTCATATGCCCTTCATGAGCATATATCTTACGGCTTCTTTTCAATGCTTATTACCACCCCTGGAAGCTGCGATGACTCTGACATGGGTGTCTACCAGCCTTCGCTAGGAAGTACCTCGCGCAAGAGAAGTCTGGCGCTGACATTGCTGTTTCAGTTCAACATTTCACATGCCCTTTCTCAGTGTCCATCATATGATTGCTTTACAATGGTGTTCTCGTAAAACCAGTTGAGCTAGGAATTTGTTCGATAACGAATCGAAATCATTGCGGTCAAACTTCGCGTTTGTCGATCTTGACCGCAAGTAGCTCTCTTTTACAAAGAGTCAGCGAAAGCCGTTCCACAGAAGTTAGCCAACTCACCATGTTTGATGACATGCGCCCTCATCTCAGTCAACGTATCATGCAATTCATTAGTCTGGTTATATAAGCGATAAACATGAGTGCTGGTATCCCACTCTTCGAATCGTGGCAGCTTCAGCGAAATAGCACAAAAAAGGCCTATCAAGACGCTGACAGGAATTACTTCCATATACCTGCAGAATTTCCGGACGACTTCTTCGTCGGGGACGCGGTAGTGGCAGTCAAACTGCATTTCTTCCCATACGGCCAGGATAGCCAGAGTAATGAAGAATATCTTGTCCTAATTCTTCCATCTGTCGCCTCTATACGCTGAGATGTAGAGTGCATCGAGTTCCTCCAGGAGCTCCTTATGGATATCGCGCCAGATGTCAGCGAGGCAGCGCTTGACCTGGAAATTGATCATGACCGGTGCCGCAGTCTTGCCGAAGAGTTTACTGTCCGGATTTTGAACACGGCCGGTCTCGTCGAACCCCTCTTTCATCATCACTAAGTTTAGTGTCAGATTATACGCGATGATTAATCGAAGTGCTTTGCGTAGGAGGATCGATTGATGTTTCAGGAATTGGCTGTACATTGTCTTTAGACATTCTGTTAGGAAGAGTGTTCCCTCAAAATGCTCGTCAACGAAGTTTTCGAAACCTCCGTCAATGTGCCTGTCGAGGTATTCCACCATGAATGCGGAGTTTACACCTTCCATGTTAGCGCTAAGCTTGGCTGTCTCAACTTCGAACTGTTGATTGCTGCGAGTACCAGGTTCAGTTCCCTTGGCTTCGACCCAGTCGACTCCTAGAACGCTATCGTCTTCCAGATAGATTTCACGAGCAGATAGCGGAAGCCAATGACCATAGCCATGCGTGATGTAAATAGTCCGCCTTCCAGTTTTCAAAAAAATGTCCCAAGTCTTTGATGGCTATGCGAGTGCAAGGAGTTTGCCACAGGCGAGCATGGCTTGGCGTACACCCACCACAAGGCTCGCCTTTATCACATATCTTTTTCAGGAGTCTGCAGCGGAGACACGCTCGTAATTTCCGGGTTTCTTGCGCCTGTTGTCTTTGCTCCGGTCGCAGAGGGCCTTTCCGTCGACCAACACGCTTCTCACCAGGGGTTCTCTCTGTGTTCTTTGAATGCTTCCTAATGACTCTCTTTGGTGAGGTCCCGCTTGGCGCGTTAGGCCTGCGTGAAAAGCCATGGGATTGCAAGCCGGCTAAACCAGCGCTAAGATAGTCTATAGGATAAGGATCTCTCAGACCTGAATTTGCACTAGAAGCTGGTGAAGTGGCTGTCATATCCCCGGTCCAGAAGTTCATTTCATATTGGATATCTTCCTGTGGATACTGTAGATCTGTCCAGGGGGTTGCGAAATTCTCAGGTGCATGCGTGCTATCGTTTGTAGGCACGGAAAAGCCGTTGCCAGTGTAATTCGAAGATTGTAAGTTATTTACGCACTCCGTGAGAACGGGGGTGTAAAAGTCGAGAGGATTCAGATCCGATCCCAACTCATCGTACGACCAATTCTCATATGCAGTGCTTACAACACCAAAAGCTATTTCTTCCATATGGTGCCCTATATGCTTGATATAGGGGCGACCTCCTCTTTCCAATGGCCCGAGAAGATTAGTAACGTCACAAAATGGACACCAAACGCTCTCGCCCGCGCTGTGAAAAACCTTAATATGCCGCCTGATATGCTGCAAAAGGCTGCTTCTGCGGGAGAATGTAGCCTTTACATCACTACAGTCAGCGAGAGGGCACATGTATGGCTCTAGGTCATCCATAACATGGTGTCTGTACGTCATCAGCATTATGACAGGCTATTGCTAATAATTACTAACCTCCAAGTCTGCTTGTTTCGGATATGGACCTGAGAGTAACAAAGGTAGCACAACATCGAGGTAGTTGTAATACTAATCTCCGATAGCGGTGATGGCAAGGGAGGAAGACTACAGAATCGTCTCTCTTTGGCCTTCGTTGTGTTCGGGAAAAGATTATAACTTTGGTAGGGAGGTCCTTGCTGAAAATCTGGGAGAGAGAAGGCATGAAATGTTGGAGCCCCAGAAACTGGATGCTCCTGCCATTGCCAATGCTGCGGAGCTAGGATGTAGGGTGTACACGGGTTTGCAATCGCATCGATCGAAAAGCCTGCCGCTTGTAAATATTGTCCAGGTAGAGGCCAGGAAGGCAGGGTTTCAATGTCATGACCAAATGCCGGATGTACATTGTCCTCTCCGGGTTCAGTTCGACGGTGCGGATCCATTGCTGGCCATGCACGCTCCTCACCCTTCTCATCAATATCTTCCCAGTCATCCGCTTCGGGGATCACGCCTTCCGCTTGCGTTTTTGAATGATTCGATTTCCTTTTACGTCGGCCTTCTGGAGCGATATTCCGTGATTCTGCTCGAATCTTAGCTCGTTCTGCTTCACTCTGCTTCGCTGTCAAGCGCTTCTGCCTTTCTAAGTTTTCCATCGCTAAGCGGCGAGCAAGAAGACGCTCGATCTGCGGATACCGATCCAAGATGTTGCGATAATAAATACGGGCACCAACGTCCAGGTCACTCTCCTCTGAATGAGCCACAGATGCTTCGTTTAGACCTAGCGCTGCTACTTCCGCTGGCATCACGAGCTGCACATTGCGAAAGACCTCCAAGTCCTTAACTTCGCGTTCTTTAAGCTCAAACTGCTCGGCCTCGGCGGCATCGCACCATTCACGAACAGAGTCGGGATTCTTGGGGGGCACGGTCTGCGATAACCACGATATTATCGGAGGTTCAAGGTTTTGAGAGGAGGCTAAAGGTGATGTGATGGCCTTTTCAATATTCATTAATGAGCCAGTGAGAAACTTGCTGTGGGGGTCTATGTGTGGAGTCCGGCTTTCTGATGAATCTGCCCTTCCATCACCGGACACATCCATCATGTCGATGTCCTCTGTGACATCAAGTATCTGCCTTGAAAGATCTGGGTCTTCGGTTTCCTCGCTCATACTAAACAGCTTGGAATCTTCAATACGCTGCAACCGGGCAACCTCATCGGCGTCGGCGCTGTCTGTATGAGCCATTTCCGGGATAAAATGCAGGCCGCATTCTGGACAAGTCACCAGGCCTGCAATACCAGCTTTAGACACGACCTTGCCTGTACATGATCGTCTTGGGCATGAAGAATCTCGAAAAGCGATATTCGTTATCAGCATGAGCAGGACGATTCGTGCGCCCGGACTAATAGTTCCGGACCATGAGTCCTTATTAAGAGAGATAGAAGGGCGCTTTGCATACACGAGGCGGAATTCGCCGTTCTCAATCTTCTGGCGTCCGGTCACGTTATTGAATCGAGCTTTCAACAAACCTTCAAAGGTCTAGTAGCGGTCAGTGTATGCGCTTCTTTATGCAGGCGATATCTTTACCTCCCAATATTGGAACCATTCGAAGGGTATGTCAGCATGGATTCTGCCAAGCGCGTCTTCTAATTGTATGTTCGTTTCAAGCGATAAAGATGGTGAAGCTGCTATTTTCTGATTCATGCTCAGCAAAGTTGATTCAACCCTAGCATTCGAACGAATAACGTTTTGGATCAGACTACCGAGATTTGCCGGTATAATGCGAAGTAGTGACAGTATCTGTGAGCGAAGGTCCCGGATACCAAATACCGAGTTCTTAATGGAGCCAATCCCGCAGACAAGCTTGAGAGCCCTTGAGTCAGGGTGGCAGTATTTGCTTCAGCCTTATTCGAAAGTTCCTGTGTTTGGCTGGCAGGACTTAGCGACTCCTGTCGTGCTTCGTCTCGGGCTGCAATCGCTTCTGCCTTCATCCCCGCAATTTCCTTGATGATTTTAGCCATATCTTCTCTTAGATCTTAAAATCTCTCCGTTAGATCTTGATGATGGGTTGCCAGCCGGTCTTCAGTCTTGGATAAAGTCTCCGACGCATGGGTCGCAAGCAGCACGTTGATTCGAATGACATTTCCGTAGATGACAGCTCGCATCTTCTTAATCTCATCGGCCATGAACAGCGCGTATTGCGTTTGCCTTCCAGCTCGGCTCATAGTGAAAGTCTTCTTGGTAGCAAAAGGCGACATTGATTGTTCGAACTTCTCCAGCTTCCACAAGAATTCCTGTAAAGAAAGAGTACTAGCTAGTGCAGCCCCTCGAATCACGTTGACATGTTGAATGTTACTCTCCGTCGGCTCAAGCGCTGCCAAACGAGTAAGGATATTCTGGAGTCCCTGCAATTCAAGGACAACCTGTTGATATTCTGCTGCTGCGGCTCCAGAGTCTTTGAGGGCCTTCGCTAATTTAGTGCACAGTTCTGCACAGCAATCAGCATAATAGAAAGGTCATGGCAGCCTAAAGACGTACCTATAGCAGCGATGAAATCCCCAACGCCGAAGCCGAAGGCTGGGGTCATGATGGCGGACTATTCCTTATTGCGCCTACCCTACGAACATCCAGAGCTCCAGCAGGCATAGATGAATTTTGACCTTTGAGTATGGAATTTCTGAAAGCAAGCGGCATGTTACATTCATGATTGACCCTCCAAGGTTGAGGTTGACGTGCGGCTGAGAAGTGCAAATCGAGCTAACTGAATTGATCGTTGGCCGTTACATAATCTGCAGAGAAAGTCCATTGCACTGCTCAGAAATCGCTCTACCTTCTAATACTCGATCCGATATTTCTACTTGACAATCATAGAAATATAGAACTTCGTCAACCACCAGCGTAATTGCTTATATAGCTTCTATAACACCTCTTATCTTCTAACAAATTTTAAAATAATCACTTGATTCTGCGTAAATGGTTGGACATGACTGTCAAAACCTGGATGTTTCATATACAAACAAAGAAGCGCGTTATAACGCTCGTCTAATGAGAAAGTGTTCCTGATAAATGTTGGAATAAAAAAGTCCAAATTCAGCATCGAGGGAAGAGATCACTACCTATCATGAAACAGCGGCCTTATTCCGAATTAGACCAAAATTTCACCCGTTTGAATACGCAAACAACGGTGACGACAACTTAACGAGATTTAAATCATGTTACAAACATGTTTTCAGCGATCAGACAGTACCTTGATCGGTCCACGGTTCCAGAGTTCCTACTCCATCTCCTGACCAAGTTGGTGAAGACTATTTCAATTGCCCTTCATCCGTTCCGATCAATGGTTGGACGACTCTGGGATGAATCTTCTCCAATATATCCACTTAGTGTATGGTTGCTGCATACCTTTCGAATCACTTTTCTCGGATATCAAGTATTGATGTAAGTGTTACCTATTCATAAAGTACGAGCGGATCCTCTCAGTAACCAAAAGCAACGGAGCGTTTGTGGTGACCCTGATATTCCTTTACGATCTCACCGCGAAGCATGATAGAGAGAAGAAAAGCATTTAGGATAACCCTAAATAACGATAATCTGTAAATCTCATAATTAATTACGTGTTTCAAAATTTACTTTTGTTATTTTACATTATGTCTAAATTAATTAATTACTATCAACTCGGTCACAACACCAAGCCCAATAAACACATCCAAAAAATCAGCAAAAGGCCCCTCCTGCTCCGACAACTTCTTTCCCCATCACTAGCCTGCACATACCCCGTCCCATTCCCTCCTCCACCAACATCCGTCGGTCCCGCCCCTGATCCCCCTCCCCCACTTGCACTTGCACTTGCGCTCACAGCCTTCGTCGTCCCTCCTTGCAAGATAACCGTACTCCCACCCACCACCGTTGTCGTGCCTGCTTTATTTACACCCCCAACATTCGCACCAACCATACTTAAAATCGCACTCGCTACCACCGCGTCACTCCGTGCACTACTTATTAATCCCTCCGCACTCGCGACAGGAACCGTGCTCGTGCCTCCATCTCCATATATTACTACACTCCCAGCTGACCCTGAAGCTTGGCTGAATGTCAACGCTCCGAGAGTAACTGCTGGGCCGCCCGGTGTTAACGCTCCATCGGGTGCACCTGCGTTTGTAACAGCAGCAGCAGCAGAAGATATAATCCTCTGGGCACTAGACAAAGGGATAGTAGACGTCCCATCTGGACTAGCAATTACCACGCTCCCACCTGAAGCTTGAGGTTGTAGACTTAATGTCTGCCCTGCGATCGTGACTGGTACACCACCGGGTATAAGTTGTGTTTGTGTTTCTGATTGGTAGAATGTAGCGGATGAGAGGATGGCTGTGAGGGAGGAAAGTGGAATTGTGGATGGGGATGCGGAGGGACCGGAGCCAGGGTTTAGGATTACATTCGAGGGGTTTGTGGGGTCGAGGGAGAGGACAAGGGAGGGGGCGAGGGTGAGGGCTGAGGAGGGAGCGAGGGTTGCGGTGCCGATTATGAGGGGTGGTGGGTTCGTCGAGGAATCGGAGGGGGTAGATGGATTTGGTGAAGGCTGTTGGTTGGAAGGGTTTGTAGGCGGCGATTTAGTGGTTTCGGGAGATTGAGTGGTGATGGGAATCGCGGGATCTTGGGCTGGGGAGGCAGCAGGATTCGTGGTGGGTTGAGGAGCAGTGGTTGGGTTTTGGGATGGCTCTGGATGGGTGGTTGACGTGACTGGGTCAACATTTGCATTGGGCTCGGAATTGGCATTTGTGTTCGGATCCGGACTTGGGTCCGGGTTGTCTATCGGTATTGAAGTGGTTGGTTCGCTACCTGAATTTGGGTTCGGATTAGGATTAGGTATATCTGTCGGCGTTGGCGTTCGCGTAGGCGTAGACGTACTAGTAGGACTCTGAATCGGCTGTGGTGTAGGTGCTGGAGATGCGGTAGTAGTCAAACTACTGAACGGCTGTAAAGCACCTTGGAGAGCAGTAAATGCGTAAGGTGGGTCATAGAAACCCCCAATGAGGTTGTTCCTAGATGATCTCTCCGTCAGTGACGATATTTTGAAAAGAAATGTACCCTGCAAATGGATACTTACACACAAGTCGCCCAAGCAGGATCTACAGTCTTGACTCTATTAGGTAGGACAATCGTGGGATGACAAGGGTCATAGGCTAGATCCCAGTGAGTCCTTAGTCTAGACAACTTGATTTCAAGTCACACTTACTCGCGAAGTCAAGCTTTAGCGGCATGCTTGCCAAAAACGAATATCCCGAAATAGTCGAACAATTCTGACCCAAATCACGATAATCGATAGCAGAGGCCGGTCCACCAACAGCCTCTGTGCCGGTTGTAGTAATCGTTGTATCAATTGTTGCAAAGGTGTTGATTTCCGTATTGGTTTCGGTATATGTTGATGGCACGGGAGACCCAACACTAGAAAGTTCGCTTGCACCAAATTCCATGGTGGTTGAGTAAACACCACCTATCGCGGCACTACAAAGGTCGAATGCATAAAGTGACGAGAAGCCTATGTAGACGCTTGGTGAGACGCTGCGTTTCGTTAGAGAAGAAGGCCAGTTTCAAGTTAGGATCACGTACAATGTATATCCATTTGAGACGAAGGATGTGGCCTGTGAGGGTATGGCAGCTGTTGGGTCAGCGATGGGTCGATATGAAGAGAAGAAAACTAACGAGTTGGCCAGTAGAACAGATTGACCGTTTGAGCAGCAATTGTGCAGGAGCTACACTGTATCGATCGTCAATCTTTCATGTCCCCCAAGAAATGTTCTTAGGTAACTCACGCACGGAGGCTCTGCAGTCCCATAGTAATCGAATTCACCATCACCCACAATATTGATTGTAACAGTGAACACCTCTGTGGAGACATATTGAAACGAGGTGGTCACTGTGCTTCCCCCTGTAACAATTGTTTGAGTTGTTACTCCGATGGGCTGGTCGCGAGTAATTGTTCTTGTCGGTGGATTGGAAGTGGTATACCAGTTCATGAATGTAGTAGCGCACGCGCATTGAACCGCTAGATCTGTCGAGTATCCCGAATACACCTCGACTCCGATTTCGAGATCATAATCAGATTGGCAAGTAGCATTACCAGAGCCTGTCGTAAGACTGGAACTTGTTGTGGTTAGAGGAAGAGCAGAGGAGTCATTGAAGTTGCGGACTGTAGAGAGCGGGGAAATTAGCTTTGCGTTTCGACGCCAAGATTCATTAACGACATACTTCTGATTCCTGAAACATTTTGAAAAGATACAAACAGGCACAAAATAACAGTGATAATCATCGTTGACCGCGCTGAACGGACGTGACAGAAAGACGGAAGAAATCCTACACATATCAACCCAAGGCCGCACTCTTGAGGGGAAATCCGATAAACGGGACATCTCTACCTTTAATTTTGCACCATACCTCCACAGCCTCCACAGAAGGAATGAATTACTATAAATCAAGCCACTCTACCTCTTGATAGGCCAATGTCAAAGTCTGCATACACAGATGACAATTTGTCCCCCAAAATTTCAAACTCCCCCAGTAATGCGGCTAGTAATCTGCCACTCAAACGCCAATTCTCACCCTCTGCAACCCCTCGAAACATGCGGCTGAGACTTCTGCAACCATTATAGCGAATCGGGTCGATCAAGATGACAGATGCGGGATCTTGCAGCTCGGGTAACCTTGAAAGGAATATTTTCGCCCCATTTCTTGGTTATTTACTGCAAGGACTTTCCGTGCTGACGCTGACGATGATCGTGGCTGATAGATAAGCATAATATTGGCTGCATGGCGATGAATTGGAAAGGAGGATTTAGTGGCTGATTCAGGCTCAGATGATGCCCGATATCAGCCAGCCTTGTGCTGATGTCCCGCCTCGCCCGCACCAGGTGCTTCTTTTATTCTAGAAGGCCGATGAGTGGGTATATTGCGGGGGAAGCCTTGGCAATATCACGTCTCCTTTGTCGAAGCCTTTCTTGTCAGCTTGGGAATTGCGATCAAGGCCTGGTTGACGTTGTCGAGTATGCGGCATCGCTCGAGGCACATTCTCCTAAGCGATGTAACCAAAATGCGGGCTTGCGTAGTGCAAAGACGCTTCGCCATCTCAGTAGTATCCTTAATCCTGTCTCCACTAGATCCATCATTCTTGTCACGAATATTAGCTATTGCATTCAAGTCTTTTAATGTGTTCATATTCGCTGCTCTTGTCATGATTGTGTCTATACCCCTGTTCGTCGATCACATGGCCCTTGTGTCAGCTGATACAGTACCGTCGAGTTCATTGCTCTCTATCTCGTCACAGCCTTGCACCCAATCCTTGACCGCGTTTACACACTACAAACAACTCCATATCTCAAGCTCAAACACTCAACCCCTCCAAGATCCCGACAACATCCAAAACAACCCCAAACCCTGCCCTCAGATACGCACAGAGATTGAGGGTGCTTCCTGGAAGAATGTCTATGTTGACTTGAATCATTGTGAGTACTTATTCGTGGAGGATCAAGCTGCAACACACAAAGCGATCATGAGAGTCTGTATGGAGGTTGAATGTAATGATGACCCATCAGATCTCGACGACATGATCTTCAACTTTTGCGCCTAAGTCGAAGAAAATCTTGTCCATAATGAGCTGAGACTCTTTTGATGCTCTAGCCCGAGAATTTCCCCAGAGATACTTGCTACTAAGGATGATCTTACTTGGGTGGGAGGCTTTGGGAGGATTGATATCAAGAAAATCAAATTCAAGCTGTGTCTGGTCGACGGCGAAGGGAAACATCCTGACAAGTCAGATGGAGGGAACCGCAATAGGCTGGACGACGATGATGACGACTCTGTCGGAAGACTTTGACGGAGGAAGATTATATATGATGGCGCCATTTGGGGGGAAAGATGCATTATAGCTGAATTTACTTCTCTTGATGTTGATTTCAGAACTTGTGTAGGTGAGTCATAGAATTCCAATTTCATTAAAACAAACGTCTGTTCAGCCAATGGGCCATTTCAGAGAGGTGCACTTGAAACGCGTCGCCCAATCCTAACCAGGTCATCATTCATCAGAGATTCTTGATCAAACCCATTGGCAACCTGGTCAAGCATTGTTGCGGATATCTCGCTGACCGATACGCTGGGTAATCCTATAGTCCATCTCACCACGAAAGCCATGATCGACCTGTTGGTGAAGGTAGCAGCAGTGATCCATCCGGGTTTTGCCACACACACTTCCAGATATCCTTTGGTCTCTGCGGCAACTGCAAGTAGTCGGTTCTCAGCCTCGCCCTGAAATTCCCTTAGTACGCGAAGAAAAAAAATAAAACTATTCTACAGACTCACGCGCATCAATAGGTACCTTGGCAGGACAAAGGGCTTCTTGGTCTGATCGCGCTCGGCTGCAATGCCGCTGATGTAAATGAACCGGAACGGGCGATTGACCCCAGCTTCGTGCATTGTTCTCAAGCCCATGACCGGGTTTTCCTGACATACTCGTTTTACTTCCTGGAAGTCGATGCCATTGGCTTTGGTGGGAGTGATGGCGACTGTCCTATTGGAGAAATTAGCTTAGTGATGCGCAGGCGCGTCACACTTACCAAATGCATGCGTCAGCTCCGGCGAATTCTTTCTTAACACTCTCTGGATAGTCTCCATAGTCTTTGATGATGACATTTCGAAGCTTCGACACATCTGATCCGTCTTCGAGCGATGGCGGCGACAAAGGTGTTCTGGACAACGCAATCACTGTTGTAATGTCCGCCCGTTTCAAGCTCAGCCGTATGACTTCTGTTCCGACAAACCCAGTGGCTCCTGCAACAATGAGTTTCATGATCAGGGTACAGAATTCTGGCTTGATTGTTGAAGGGAATTTGAGGCCGAACCCTCTGATGGCCCGCGTTTTAAAGTGATGATGACTGGAGACTCGGGATTCGATCTAGAATCCGACTACGCGCGCTCAAAGCCGATCATAACAACGCGCGTATAGGATTTTCTTCCAAGAAAACCCTTTTCTAGCATCTTGACTAGTACTGGTTGACAGCTGATTCAGAAGTTGGATCACAGCGTCTAACTCGTCCTAACTTCTACCTTTAGAATTTTTGCTAGCTCGGCGTTCAGTTGAGAAATATATTTCTTAGTTTGTAGCGCGCATTTGCATTAGATCGAATAATATTTAAGTGAAGAGATTGATTTTAGATGCCCGGAATCCTGGGGACTCAGAGATCAAGGCCACTATCTTTTAGTAAAGTCTACAGGGGCTTAACTTGCGCAATTTACCCTTCGCTGATAACTCGGGTGAGACAGCGCTTGGTCGCTGTGACTGCACTGCTAACAGCGCTAAATAGATTTCTACAGGATTTAAGGTTAGCGACTATAATAAGTGTGTTGATTGTGCTTTAACCTATCCACTTTGCAGGGCTTAACAAAAGGCTAGGGCTTTGAAGGCTTGATCCCCTGAGGCCGGTTACCTACTGTTGGAACCTCCGTATCTCAGCAAATTTGATATACCATCAAATTTCAGAGTTTTCAATTCTGTATTTCATCGAACCTATCAATACTTAAATTTCAATACTCCTCCGTAAGCTGAAATTAATTTAGCTTGCAGTTCCCCACCAGGAATTATTCAGTGGGTGATTCATTGGCTGTAGTGAATCCTTCCACTGAAACTCGGGTGCGCGGGCGGTGGCAGTGCAATTGTTGCACCATTACTAAATGCCCCGCTTCCTTTTCCATCTTGAAATTCTCGCAGTGTCTCGAATTCTCACACACAGTTAATATCAAAATTTTCGGGGATGGATTTTATCAGCCATCCGAAGTCTAAGTTCGACGAGCTGAAGTCAAAGCTGAGGGATGATGAAGTAGAGGTTAAGGAGATGTTGACCGGGCAGGCATTGAGCCACGGTCACCGCAATCGCTTTCAAAGCTTTGCGCCCACGCGGCAAGCGAATGATGCCAAATGGTTTGTGGATGGATGTGGTTACATGTGGGCGGTGTCTGTGGCCCTTGAGGAGGCCAAAGAAACCATCTGGATTTTAGACTGGTGGTTGAGCCCTGAGTTATATCTGAGGAGGCCTCCTAGTGCAAATGAGAAGTACAGACTCGATCGCATGCTGTTGTCGGCCGCAGAAAGAGGCGTCAAGGTGAATGTCATCATTTATAAGGAGGTTTCGAGTGTTCTGTCATGTGAGTAGGATTCTTCACGGCGGAACTCCTATGAGATGGAGCTGATATTTTGTACAGTGTGCTCCGAACACACCAAGAAAGCTCTACAAATCCACCCCAACATTGCAGTGTTCCGGCATCCAGACCATCTTGTCAGTGGACAAGCACTTGAGTCTCAGTTTGTAACGGACATCAGAGCGGGTAGCCTTGACTTTTTCAAACTACCAGAAGAAGGTTTGAAATCATTGTACGGAGCTACTGACGACGTCATTCTGTACTGGGCTCATCATGAAAAGCTTTGTCTGGTTGATGGCAAAATCGCTTTCATGGGCGGTTTAGATCTTTGCTTTGGGCGATGGGACGTCAACTCACATCCTATCGCTGATGTTCATCCTACCGATGTAGATGATATTCTATTTCCAGGGCAGGACTACAACAACGCGCGGATATACGACTTCGAGGATGTGACCAAATTTGATGCCAACAAGCTCGATCGGAAAGTGAGCTCACGCATGGGATGGTCAGATCTCTCCATTTGTCTAGAGGGTCCAGTTGTAGAAGATCTTCGAGCTCATTTTGTTCAACGGTGGAACTACATCTTTAACGAGAAATACGATGTGATAAAGGACGATAGATACAAGCCACTCTCACTTACACCTCGTGACGTGCCTGATGGCTATTATGAGGCAGACGGAAAGGGTGCTGGGAGAGCTCAAGCAGAATCCGGAGGAATTAGCGAGAATCTTGCACAGCGCATTCGCCATTTTCAGCCTCTAAGAGGCGAAACAGAGCGCGGCTCAGATCAGGATAAAGTATATATAACTACTCGAGACAACCGGATGTCAATTCAGCTCGTCAGAAGTTGTACCAAGTGGAGTAATGGCGTCCCCACGGAGGTAAACAGGCCCAATGCATAAACAAAACCATGCTAACTTGTGTAGAACTCAATTGTCGATGCATATATACAAGTCATTCGGGACAGCCAGTACTTTATCTACATTGAGAATCAGTTTTTTATCACTGCTACAGATGAGTCTCAGCATCCCGTGAAGAACAGGATCGGGTCAGCAATTGTGGAACGTGTCCTTCGCGCACATGAATCGGGAGAACCGTTCAGAGTCATTGTCTGTATTCCAGCAGTACCTGCCTTTGCTGGAGATCTTCACGCGGACGATTCTCTCGGGACCCGGGCTATCATGAAGTACCAGTGGGCAAGCATTTGCCGCGGTGAGCACAGTATCATCGGAGCGATCAAAAAAGCTGGCGTTCCGGACCCTTCGGTGTACATTCGCTTCTACAATCTACGAAACTACGATAGGCTCAACGTAAACGCTACAATGTCTAACGTCGAAGAAGCAAGCAATGTCAACTACGAAGATGCCCGAAAGGACCACGATGACATCGTTGGTGCTGGATATGACGGAAGTGGAGAAGGGACCGCAGCCTCGGCAGGCCAAGCAAATCAAAAATACGACGACTACCAGCAAGCGGGATCCAAAGTCAAAGATAGCCAGGTTGATACCGTCAGCGGTTGCTACATGGATAAAGGGTCTTCTATCATGGATATCCCCTGGGTCGGTAGTGAAGAAGATGAGATGAACGCGTTCGTCAGTGAAGAACTCTACATACACTCCAAAGTCTTGATCTCGGATGACCGTGTAGTAATCTGTGGGAGTGCCAACCTGAACGATCGATCCCAACTGGGATACCGCGACTCAGAGATGGCTGTGGTCATCGAGGATTCCGCAACCATCGATTCCGTTATGGCAGGGCATCCCGTTGGTAATAACGACCAAACGGCCAATTGAGAATTTAAATATTTTGAATTAAGAATTTAAATATTTTGAATTGAAAATTCAAAATTTAAGAATTTAGAAATATAGATTTGAAAATTAA
>Ga0182030_10006550_pt1 | contig 24550 bp, 17 predicted proteins | sample 812S3MmetaG_FD_121299 | JGI IMG/M metagenome (GOLD analysis project Ga0182030, IMG submission 121299) | Permafrost microbial communities from Stordalen Mire, Sweden - 812S3M metaG (Illumina Assembly) | ecosystem: Environmental > Terrestrial > Soil > Wetlands > Permafrost | place: Sweden...
CCAGGTTACCGCGAACGCGCGGTCGTAAATATTGACACAGGTCACTGGCGTGCCGCCTATGAAGACTTGAAGAAATCAATTCAGTTGAATCCGAAATCAATATTGACGCTTTCATATCTTGCAGCTGTCGAGTCGCACCTCGGCATGAAAAAAGCCGCCGACGAACATATTGTTGCGGCGTTTAATGCTAAATCAATTCCGCCGCTTGTTTATCTCAACCGAGCCTCACTGAAGCTTGATCAAGGCGATCAAAAAGCTGCTCTGGACGATACGAATAAAGCGTTAGCACAAGATCCATTTTTGAAAGAAGGGTATCTGCTCAGGTCAGCTCTGCAACAAAAAGCAGGCAATGCCTCAGCTGCTGCCGATGATAAGAAGAAAGCGGCCTCGCTCGTTTCTCACCTGGATCTCTAATCTCGACTATTTAGGATTTCGCTCCAGTTTTCTTGCTAATCCAATCGCTAATGGTGCTTAAAACCACTGGCGACATCGTTTCCTCTATCTGCGCATATTCGCTGGGAGCGCCAGTCTTACAGGTTTGGAACAAATGATTCAAGCCGGGAAAGACGACCTCGGTATAGTCTTCGTTGCCACCCTTCTTAAGCGCCGCTTTTATCTCAGGAAGATTTTCAGTGGCAACAACTTGCAAATCGCGACTCCCGTTGAGCGCAAGAACGGGACAATGCACCTTGCTCCAGGCTTCTCGCGGGTCGAATGAAAGAAAGTAACGATACCATGCACCAGTCATTAGCTTGAGAGACTCTTCAAGCTGACCGAGCGCCACAGATTGTGCAGCAGCCGGCAATGCATATTCCGGCGCCTTCAGGCGCTTGCGCATCTCCATAATTTTCTCGATGGCTATTTTATTATCGGGTTCAGCCTTTATAATTGCGTAGGTTTCTCGCGCAATGTCGATAGACTCATCTTGCCCTTTTTCAGGCGCTGCGTGCAAGGCATCCAGCCCCTTTACTTGCGCCATCAAAATTTGATCTCCCGGCAAAGCAGTGCCGGCAAGTGACACAATGAAATGCACATCAGGAGTCTCGCTTGCCACCATTGGCGCTACCAACCCGCCTTCGCTATGGCCAAGTAAACCAATCTTCGAAGCGTCAATATCCGATCGCGTTTTTAAAAACTGCAGCGCGCTAAGAGCATCCGCAGCAAAATCTTTGGAGCTGGACTCTTTGTAATGCCCGGTCGACTTAGCACAGCCGCGTTTGTCATAGCGTAAAACAGCAACTCCATGCCTGCTCAGATAATCAGCAAGCAGCAAAAACGGCTTGTGCTCCAGAAGCGTTTCATCGCGATCATGGGGTCCTGAGCCGTGAATCAAGACGACGGCAGGAAAAGGTCCCTTCCCAGGAGGCATTGTGAGCGTCGCAGCAAGCTGATTACCGGCGCTAGGTATAGAGAGCTCTTGGACTTTATATGGAAATGGCGGCTTGGGCTCTTGCGGGCGGTGGGCCCCCACATATTTTTCAATGGCGTTCAAGTTCAGCGCAGTCTGACCTGCGCCTTGATACCAGGTTCCACTAATATGCAATTTCGACTTATCGAGAACGCCGACATAACGCGCACTCAACTTACTCATAACTGCAACAAGTTTGCCATCGGCGCTCAAGCTAACGCTGTCAAAGCCCATACCTTTCATGCCCTGGGCTGGGCTGTCGAGACTTCCACTGTAAAGTGCCCCTGAATGCTTGAAGTGAAAAACGAGAGGTAAATCAAGACCGTTGGCACCATGTATTGCACCCTGCCACATTTCAGCCAATGCTTTGCCCGAAACTGTAGAACTCGTGCCTTCGGGCGACGCAGCTTTACTTTCATTTGAACTCATCGCGCCTTCTCCTGCCCGCGAACTTGCATTGCAATTCACGAACAACAAACTCACTAAACTCACGAGCGCAAAAGCAATTTCCGAGCCGCCGCGGCGACCCAGAAATTTAACGGTATTTGCTTTTGTTAGCTGTGGCACTCTGGCATCCTGCAAACGAACGAGAGCCGCTGAAAATCAGGCTCCAGCGCCAACCGGTTGCATAGCCTGAATGCTGACTTGAGCCGCGAGTTTTTTGGCGATTTCCAAAAATGCTTGAGATGCAGGCGATTCACGATCGGCGTCGCTGATTGGATGCCCCGAATCACCGCCGACACGCACTTCAGTATCAAGCGGAACTTCACCTAGGAAAGGCACCTTAAGTTCTTCAGCCAGAGCCTTTCCGCCGCCATGACCAAAAATGTCGAGGCGCTCGCCCTGAGGGCTGACGAAGAAACTCATATTTTCCACCATGCCCAAAACAGGCACATGCATTTGCAGGAACATCGCTACACCCTTGCGAGCATCGAGGCAGGCAACACCCTGCGGCGTCGTCACAACGACACCACCGGCAAGGTTGGTAGCCTGACACATGGTCAACTGAGCGTCGCCTGTGCCTGGTGGCATGTCAACGATGAGATAATCGAGCTCGCCCCACTCGACGTCGCGCAAGAATTGTCTGATTGCTTTATCAAGCATTGGCCCGCGCCAAATTACCGGCGTGTCGTTTGAGACAAAGAATGCCATCGAGATGCACTTCACACCATAATTTTCAGCCGGCATAATTTTATTGTCACGCGTGGTCGGCTCGTATCCAGACACACCGAGCATGAGTGGCGCATTAGGACCGGTAATATCAGCATCGAGCAAACCGACCTTGGCGCCCAGCTGAGTTAGAGCTACAGCAAGGTTGATCGAAACCGTGGTCTTGCCAACGCCGCCCTTACCTGAAGTAACAGCGATAATCTGGCGAATGCCCGGCACATCTTCTTTGCCATTGACTTTACCGCGCGGAGTAACACTGGCGGTGGATTCCATGGTCACTTCATCGACGCCTGGCAAAGACATAACGACTTCTCGTGATTCTTGCTCGAGTTTTTCTTTTACCGGGCAGGCTGGCGTCGTCAGCGTCAGCTTGAAGTGTACTTTGCCACCATTAATGCTTATGTCCGAAATCATACCGAGAGTGACGATGTCTGTATGCAAATCGGGATCCATAACTTTGGACAGCGCCGCAAGTACCTGTTCTGTGCTGAGCTTGTCGTCTTTTTTCTTGCCAAACATGCAGATTGAGTCCTGTGAAAGTTCTTTAACCAACACAGATCATAGAACCTTTTTCAGTGGCAATACGCTGTTCTTCTGAAATTATTCGCATTGAATTGTTATAAGGCTAAGAATAGTCCTAGGATGGTCGAGCAAGCGCTCCGCTCTGACTCTCTCTAATTGCTCGAGCCTGCTGACTATATTTGTTGGCTGCCGACTCGTCTTTCTTGGACGAATACAGCGCGGCAAGCGCATCTAAGGTGCGAATCAAAGCCGGATGCGAAGTTCCCAGAGTCTTTTCCTGTATTGCTTTAGAACTCAAGAACAGCGGCTCAGCTTTGGCATACATGTTCTGCGCGCGATAAATTTCAGCTTCGTTACATAAAGCCTCAGCCAGATCTGGATGCTCGGGCACCAGGAGTTGTTCACGAATTTTCAGACAGCGCTGGATATAACTCAGAGCTTGCGCATATTGCCCCTCTTTACGAGCACAAACAGAGAGCCCATTCAAGCAATCGGCACAGTCAGGATGATTCTCAGTGGCATAGACCTTTTTGTCGATCGAAAGCGCCTGAGCAAATAAAGCGCGAGCGTCTTCGTATCGCCTTTGAGCCAGACGCAGCTCAGCTAGACCAAGCATACTTTTGGCCGTCTCCGGATGCTGCTTTCCCAGCAACAAAACGCGGGTGTTGAGCGAGCGAATATTGAGCGGCTCAGCCTCAGCATAATACCCCATATCGCGATAAAGACCAGCCAGACTGTTTTCATCGAGAGCTGTATCGGGATGTTGGTAGCCGAAGTTTTTCAAATCGATGTTGAGGGCTCGTTTATAGAATTGCTCAGCTTGCGCGTACTTGCCCTCTTTTCTATACAGCCCGCCCATACTGCTCAAAACAGCAGCGACATCGGCGTGATTTTTGCCCTGCGACTTTTCTCTGATGGCAAGCGCCTGAGTAAGAAGGGGTTCAGCAGCGGCATAACGGGCTTCTTCACGATAATCACGAGCCAGACCGGCTAGAATTGCCGCATAATTGGGGTCTTGCAGCTTCTTAACTTCCTTTTCCCAGATCTTTCGCGATTGCTTGTATATGCCTTCTGCGCCAGCATAGTCGCCTTTGTCGCGGTAGAAAGCCGCCACGTTATTGAGTAGAACAGCAGCCTCCTGCCGTTTTTTGGAGAGATTATTGTCTGCAATGCTTTGCAAGCGCTTGTAAATCGGAGCAGCCAGCGCATATTTTGCTTGCTTGCGGTATAGCTCGCCGAGGTTGTTAAGCGCGTTTGCCAATCTTGGGTCAGAAATATCGTCATGTTCCGACTCTTTTACAGCTAGCTGGAAAAGCTCTTCCGCCTCACCAAATTGCCCTTGCAAAAACGCAGCCTTGCCGTCGCCAATATAGATATAGTAAGGAATGCTCTGCGCCACGATTGTAACTGCCCATATCATACACACAGCCCAGACCAATTTTTGAGCAAACTTGTACTTGGGATGATTCAAGAAAAGCAATAAGCATTGTCTTGCCGCCAGAACTTTAGTTTTTAGAGACTCACTAGGTTTCGCTTCAGTCATAGTAATACGAGCACCATATTTAGTGGCTACTTCCAGGAAAACGGCTGGCGGCAAGCCCTTGCCAGCAGATTCATAATGCCAGCTTAATGGTCTGAAAGTCATTGTGTCAATCTGACTTAAGTCATGAGGAGGCAAAAGTGTTCAAAACGGTTGAAATCTGGCACAATATTGTCGTGGGGCAATGGAGGGCGCTATGTTATCCGGTCTGCTTTTGGCGGTCAGAAGGTTGAGATTTTTCGCATTTTTTGTAGCAGCGGTCTCAACAATAGAAATTGCAACTGAGGCGGCGGAGAATCCGCTTGAAACAAGCAGTGCGACTAAAGCGCCAGACAGTGCCGCTGCGGCGTCCAACGACCCGAAAGCTGCCAGCAGCGCAGAACAGAAAAGTGCTAGCGCTGCTCCCGACGCAGGAGAGAAGCGCACTCCGTTCGATTATGAATATTTTGAAGAGCTGATGAATTCAATTCATGCAGTCAGCAACCCTAACGAGGCAAAAGAAAGCGAACGTCTTTGCGGTCTCGATAGCTATTGCATCACCCTGTGGAAGAAGGGTCAACTTCAAGTCTACAAAGACGGGCGTCTTATTTCAGGCGACTTTAACGGAGATGGAATCAGCGACGATGCCTTCATAACCGAACGCGATAAAAACGGCGGTGCATCAGGCAAAGAGTACGCGATTTCGATCACTACCAAAGTTAACGGCAAGGGTAAAATTCTCATGCACCAAACTTTGCGGGAAGCAAACAACATAGTAGAATTTTTCTGGGACGCCGACAAAAAAGCAATTGTCATTGATACGGGCAAGCGGGTCGTTAAAACAGCAACAGTTACAAATGTCACAGGTTCGGGCTTTAAGAACGAGTCGAATCAAAACTTTAAGGTAGTCGCGACGGTAACATGGAATCCAAAAACTGAAAAATTCGATCTGCTTTATCCGGTAAATCGAAAATTTACCGGAAAAGAAAAATCCGAGAGCCGAATTTAATCTGGCAGAATGGTAAGGTTATTTGTCAAAGGATGGAATTCATGATCATGCAAAAGGCTAGAGTGCTTTTTCTGGCGTCAATCGTCTCGATTTGCCTGACAGGTCTTGCGTTAACGACCTGCTTCGCTGAGGAAAGCAGTACGAAGCTGGCACAGCTTACGCCTTTTGATTACGATTCTTACACTGACCTGATGTCGCCCATTCCCAATAGCAGTGATGAACGCTTGCAAGGTCTAGACAAAAGCTTGATGAACCTCTGGCGTCAGGAAAAATTGCAAGTACAAAAAGAAGGTCACATGCTCAGTGGCGATTTCAACGGCGACGGCGTTGCCGATGACTCCATCTTGCTGGAAAAAGATAGCGACGAAGATCCCGCGGGCAAAGACGTTTGGATTGCCATCACGACCAAAAAAGATGGCACGCGCAAGCTTTTGTGTCACAAGAAACTGCCAGGGGCACACGCTTCTATCATTTCCTTTAGCTGGGATGCAGACAAACATGAATTTGCTATCGATACAGGAAAGCGTGTTACTCAAACAGAAACATTGTCATCGGTAGGTGGTTCCGGCTTCAAGACACAAACAGACCAAACAAGGAAAGAAATCATCCTCGTTTCTTGGAATCCGAAGAAAGAAGAGTTTGACGTTCATCTGCCTTCTACAGCAAAAACAAAGCACAAGAGTTCCTAATTCTATTCTCAGCAGCTCGTCCGCATTTTGGCGAAGCCCGCTTTCCCTGGGTTAGAACTCGCTAGTGTGTCGTGAAGGCGGCAACTGAAGTTCTATTTAATACAGACAAATCGGGGCTAAGGCTTATCTTCTAATTGGTAGAATAGCAATCCATTGCATATATCGGAGTAAGCGTCAGCATGAAATCGAGTGGCACCATATTTAGTATCACAAAACTGAGCCTCAGTATGGCAATCGGATTTGCCGTCTCGGCGCAAGCGTTATTTGCTTGTCCTTGCTCCGAAATAAAAATACCTGCGCTGGGAAAAGACTTCTCAATCAGCGAGGGTCTGGCATTCATGAAAACAGATGGCTACAAAAAAGAATTCGACAAGGCGATTGCCGATGCTCGTGAAATATGCGAGAAACACAAAGGCGAGAAAAACCTGGCCATTGTTTCAGACATTGACGAAACAGTCTTGGACAACAGCAAATTCTTCGCCACGCAAAAACAACCGGGCTGGGAAGGTTGGGATAAATGGGTCGATTCGGCTGACGACATGACACTGAAGCCGACCGCCGAATTTCTTGGCTGGGCACGCAAAAACGGTATAGCAGTTTTCTTTATTACAGGCCGCTCTGAAAACGAACGGAAGGATACCATCGCCAATCTGGTCAAAGCAGGAATTGCCTATGACGGCTTGTACATGCGTCCAGACAACGACCATTCGCCGGCCGAGGACATGAAAACAATATATCGTAAGCAAATTGCTGAGATGGGTTTCAAAACGATCGTAAGTATTGGCGATCAATTCTCCGATTTAGCCGGCGGTTATGCTGAAGATTGCGAGAAACTGCCTAACAAAATGTATTTCATTCCTTAGCCCATTTCATCTGGCGCTTTCACAATTCTAGCGCCAGAAATAGCTCCAGGTGTAAGAAAGGTCGAGATCATCGTTTGGCTTCAAGGTATTGTGCCAGGTGATTTTGCCGACGCCGTTAAAGCGACTCCACCAATTAGGCCAGCTATACCAGCCCCACCAGATCGGATAGGGGCTGCCATTTGGCATATAGTCGCTGTTCTCGAATATGTTGACCATGTCGCATTTGCCGTCATGATCGGCTGTGCCAGTTTTACCAAGAATATATCTGGTGATTTCCAATTCTGCAGGCTGTGCACTATAGTTTTTCACAGTAAGGGTGCCTGCTAAATCGACACGCCCGTATTGCTCGTTTCTCCAGCTAACCGCGTTTGGCACTCGCTGTGTTTCTTTGTCTTGCTTAGTTACCTTCAGATCGACAGCGGTGGTCAAAGCCAGATCACTTGACGCACCAGCGGCGGTGTAAGTCATCATACCCTGGCAAATCACTTTGTCATTCCTAAAAATCAGTGCCGGAGCCGTCGTAAGCGGCGAATCAGCTTTGTTGCTCAGCCTGATCTTATGCGTAAACTTTGGCGCGCGCATTAGCTTATCAATTTCACTTTGTTGATTTTGATTGAACTGCTGCATAATTTCTTGCGGTGGAGTAAACGGCAAGGCGATCGTATAAATGTCTTTGTATTTCAAATCGAATTCGCGAACAGGCACAACCATGCGCTGCCCCTTGGACAGAGTGATGTGCTTTACCGTGTAGACAAAGAGATCCTCATTTTTCTCCGCAGATGTAACAGTAGGAGATGACGATTCAGCAGCTGCCCCTTCATCTCGCATCATTGGAGCTTGCGACATAATGGAGTTGCTGAGCATCGAAGCGGTTCTATATTGTCCCTGCAATTGGTCGAGGGTAGCCACGATAGCTCCCTGCAGAGCGATGGGGTCAGTATTGTCCTTGAAGGAAAACGTTGGCACTCCCACGACTAGATGAAACGTAACGTCTTTCAGATCAACCAGATCATTAACGATGGTCGCCTGCATTTTCACATGCGCAAGACCGTTGCCATCAATATTGATTTTGTATTCGGGAACCCAGCGAATGCCTTGTTGCAAATACATCATTCCGACTTCGGCGTTTTTTGCTGCTTGCCCCTTGCTCCAATCTAACTTCAAAGTTAGAAGATTGCGAAATTCCTCGCGCGAAAGCTTGGAGTCGTAATTTCCCTTGAAGGTAACATACTCGATTTTACTCAAAGGCACAGTCGAGACGCCGGTCGCTGTCTTCAGCAAAACGCACTCGCCATAAACCGGCAACTTCTCTCCCGAGTTGGGCGGCGAATTATGTTCTAATTCTTCAGAGCTGCGAACTGGTATGCCAAGAATTTGAGCATCATATGTAATGGAAGAAGGATTATTGGCTCCCGCATTCTTTAATTCTGTCACAACAACTTGAGCCCCAGGATTTGCCTGAATAAACTCCTGCACATTTAAGGCCGACTGGGGCACCATCACTTTATGCTGACTTGCCACAACCGAGCTGAGCTTCGCATCTTTATCTGCTGAGTAAGGCCAAAACGTACCGAGCACAGGGGCAGGCAAATAATCGAGCACGACATTGCCTGCCTCGTCAGTTGGCATACTGCCTTCGTGCAGCACAAAAGCATGACCATCCTTAAAGCTAGTCACCTCTTTCACCGGCATCTGCGCCAACGCGCTGAGTGGCTCAGCCTTATCGGCAAAAGCTGCCGGAATGAAGATAAAAGCGACACCGAATAAAAGCGGATACGCTGAGCGCAGCGAAAGCATAGTGAACTCCTGGGATTATACGTGCGATAACCTCGCCAGTGTATCAACTATAGTCGAGATGATCTCCAGGTAATTGAGGCGGATTATTTCCGGGTTATCCCTACTGAATTTCATTTTTGTTCTATTCACTAAGCTGAGTGTACGGAGTAGAATGAATCAACCGATTTGCGATTGACAGAAATAGCTCTGGTTCTTCCAGAGAAAACATTAACCCATGCGCATGCGCGAAAAACGCCTGGTTTGGCGAACGCTTTGGCATTGTGTCCAAAAAAGAGAGAAAGAGCGTGCGCGAGCGAAAGAAAGAGAAAAGGGGGCGTGTTTTGGCATTGCATCCAGGTAAAAGGAAGCCACACCATCCAGATCCAAAATTGTTGCAGGAGTAGCTTGATGGAAGTGCAGATAAAAGAACTCAGTCCTGAACTCTGGCAAGATTTTGAAAAACTCTTCGGCGGCAACGGTGCCTGTGGCGGCTGCTGGTGCATGTCCTGGCGCATTGAGAAGCACGAGAAATGGAAAGATATTAAAGGCGACAATGCGAAAAATCGCATGAAAGAAATGATCGCCAGCGGAAAGGCGCTTGGGCTGCTGGCATACGTTGGCGATGAACCTGTGGGCTGGTGCTCTTTTGATAAACGCACAGAATATTCGCGATTGGATCGCGCGCCAAGCTTAAAGTGTGACGACGCTCATCAGGTTTGGTCGATACCGTGCTTTTTTATCAAGCGCGGTTATCGCGGCAAATCGATCGGCACAATGCTCATGCAACAAGCGCTAAAATCGATCGCTGCGCATGGGGGCAAGGTTGCTGAAGGTTATCCGGCCAGCCCGTTGAAGAATGGCGAGCGCACGCCTGATGCATTTGCATGGACAGGCACATTGCGCATGTTTGAGAAGAATGGCTTTGCGAAAGCTGATGATAAGTGTAAGGGGAAGATTCGCATGCGCAGGACTTTGTGTGATTGATAGAAAAGCCGTGCGGGACGGCCGCGCTCCCGGGAATGGGATTCATCAAGATGACGGCACAAGACTTTGTAATGTCTTGTTGGCGCGATCTACGATAAACAAGTTTTCGTCAAAGCTCAACTTCTGCAAAATATGCACAGGCAATTTAGGATTGCTGGCAAGTTCAAAACGAACATCATCATGCGCATCGGTGATCAACTGTTCCAGAACACTAACAGGCAAGTTTGGGTTCTCGGCGACAGCCAGACGGACCTCTGGATTCTCATCTTTGGCCAGATTCAACAAGGTCGCTTCAGGCGTGCGCGGATTCTCTGCGACACTGGTACGAATATGCGCACTCGGTTCCTCCGCCAGACGTGCCAGGATTTCAGGCATGGTGTGCGGATTACCAGCCATAACATAACGAACGTGAGCATCTTCACCAGTGAGCCCGCCTTCGCGAAGACGAGGCGCAGACTCGTTGAGATCGTGAATTGCTTTCAACAGCACGTTCAGTTTTTCCGATGTGACCGGTTTGCACACGTAATAGTTCATTTTCAAATGAAGGGCTTTCAAAATATCCTGCTCATCTTGCGACACTGTCATGAGAATAACCGGCACAGGGTCAAGCCACGGAGCCAATTTCATCCCTTCCAAAACCTCATGACCATTTTTCTTCGGCATGTTTAAATCGAGCAAAATCAAATCTGGAACTTTTGATTTATCGTTTTCGCTCTTCATGAGCAAATCTAATGCGGCTTCGCCATCAGTAACAGTTCTCAGAGAGTACGGAAAACCCGAATCTTTGAGTGCTTCTTCCGTCAGGCGAATGTCAGACGGCGAATCTTCCACTAAAAGAATATGCATAGTTCGATCCATTTTAAGTACTCTCCTTACTTATTGGGCGGCTTTAGGATGCGTTAACGTAAACAAAAAGATTGAACCTTTTCCAGGCTCGGACTGTACCCAAATTCGGCCTCCGTGTGTCTCCACAATTTTTCGGCAAATGGCCAAACCGATTCCAGTGCCTGAATATGAGGTTTTACCATGCAAGCGTGCGAACATATCAAATATTTTTTCCGTATAGCGCGGGTCAATTCCAATTCCGTTGTCCTCTACTGAGAATACCCACTCATGCGCATTTTGCTCTGCGTGTATGTTTATTTCTGGTGCTTCGTCAGCGCAATATTTCAACGCGTTGCCGATCAAATTTTGGAAAAGTTGTATAAGTTCGATTTTGTGACCACTAATTACTGGAAGCTTACCAACCTTGATTCTAGCGCGACTTTCCAGAACCAGCGGATGCAACAATTCAAGTACCTCTTTGACGACGAGATTGCAGTCTACATCCTGCATCGTCTTTATTTCGGCGCTGCCAATTGAAGCATGCGCCAGAACTGATTGGATCAACTGCACCATTCTATCAACACCATCAAGAATGTAATCGATAAACTCGTCGCCGTCTTTGTCCAGCTGGCCTTTATAGCGTTTCGCCAGTAAACGAGCGTAGCCTTCCATTGCCCGCAACGGCTCTTGCAGATCATGCGAGGCGACCTTTGCGAACTGGTGCAGCTCGGCATTTGAGCGTGCCAGCTCTGCGGTGCGTTCATCGACACGTCGCTCAAGTTCTTCATTCAAATGTTTCATGCGCAATTCTATTTGCTTGCGATAAGTGATGTCATGAATGAAGGCGCAGAGTTCATCACTGTTGTCTCCCATGTGAATGGGAAAGAGTCCAAGTTCAACTGGAATCTCGTGACCGTCTCGATGCAGCATCGTCAGTTCAGCGCGGCGGCGAAACAACTTGTCTTTGTCCGCGCTAGCCAAGCGTAGCAAATCATGACGATGCGTTTCCTGCAAGTAAGCCGGGATAATAGTTTCAGCAAGAGTGAGCCCGATAATCTCACCAGCGCGCCAGCCAAACATATTTTCGGCTTGACGATTCCAGCCTTTAACCATTCCATGGCTGTCACAAGTGACGAATGCGTCGGTTGAGTTTTCGAGAATAAGACGTGTGCGCTTGTCGCTTTCGCGCAATTTGGTTTCGGCGCGATTTCGTTCAACAGCGTAGAGCAGACAGCGAGCGATTTCAGCGTCAAAAGCTTGCCCTTTGATCAGATAATCTTGAGCCCCTCCTTGCAATGCCAGAATCGCATTATTCTCATCTGCCAAAGACGTGACTATTACTATCGGAACACCGGTAACCTCTGGTTTAACGCGATAGAAAGTATCTATGCCTTGAGAATCCGGCAAGTTCAGATCAAGCAAGACCGCGTCAATTTTATCGCTTTGCTCGATTGCAGCAAGTGCCTGTGCGAGGCTATTGGCACGCGTCACGTCAAAGCCGTGACGTGTGAGATTAAGCTCGTGAATTCGGGCCAGGGTATAGCTATCTTCGACTACAAGTACGCGCATTGCGGCCTCGGCGGCAGCTGCATGCTTTCTCATGCAGGGCTGCTTTTCATTGTATTTAAGTAGTTTGAAGATCATCCCACAAAAAGGCGACAGGCATCAAACCTCGACGCAGTTTTTATAATCGAGTTTTTTCTGCGTGGCATAAGTTTGTGCGTGGCATAAGCTTGAACGATCGAGACTTCGTAGCCGCAGCGATCGACTATTGTCATTTGCTAGACAGCTTCTGAAGCGCATCGATTCTTTCATACGCGTGCTTGTAGGTAGGGTCTGATTCGATGGCTTTTTTGTAATCGGCGATAGCTTCTTTTGTCATGCCGAGCTTCTCCTCCCAATCGGCACGATTTGAATAAGGACCAGGTCGTTGTTCATTCATTCGGGCAATCGCTTCCGAACTATCTTTCAAAGCATTCTTGTAATCGCCCATACTTCCATAAACGATTGCGCGGTTTTGATAGCAATCATAATTTGGCGATCGGCGCAGAATCTCTGCGAAATCTTTGAGCGCGTCTTCATTTTTTCCAGCATGCCAATAAACCATGGCGCGCGTTTCTCGCAAATCTAAATTGCTCGGATCCATTTCCAGGCAGCGATCACAATCTGCAATTGCCAAATCAAATTGTTTCAGGCGATCATGTACCCTCGCCCTCTCACGAAACTCCGATGCGCTATTATTGCCCAAACCAATTGCACGAGTATAATAGGCAAGACTTTCTCTCAATTCCGATTCGGGTGGTGAACTAAGAGTATAGACCACATTTTGCTGATTGGAAATCAGGGCACCAACAGGCTTTCCCATTAGCATCGCCATCTCTGACAATTGTTCAAGGCTTATTTTGCTTGGGATGTCCCTCAACAAGTCGGAAATTACTTGCGGGTCGACATGAAGATTTTTCGCAGCCTCAGAATCACTCCACTCATTTTCCGCAATTGCATTGGCGACAACGACTCTTGCGCGAAGTTTCAACTTGTATTTCTGGATTCCCGCAGAGGAGTGCATGTAGTCAGTGGGCTTTGCGGGAAACTTGATTTTAAGAGCCACCGCTGGCTGACCAGGTTTGTGCGACTGCGCAAAATAAAAGCCACAAGCGATGCCTGTGGCTAGAATAATTGCGGAAATAGCAACGAAAAGCCCCACAGTGTTACCGCTCTTTTTGTCCTTAGAGGGCACTGGCGGGAGCTGTTCGCGGCGATTTAATTCCGCGCAAGCCTTGAGCCAGTCAGACTCTGACGCATGCGGATGCATCGCGAGCCCGAGAAGCTCTTGCTCGGAGATATGAGATGGATGACTTGAGCTTAGAGCTTCAGAAGAAGTGTTTGAACTGTCAGGCGGGAGCGGTTCAACATTGTTTTCGGGCATTGTTACAGAAGCGCTTCGCCCATCGCTCTCGGTCGACGCTTCTGGCTTTGGGTCGACTAACTTGGACGGCTCTGCGCCAGCCTCAGATTCATCGGCCACCCTTATTGTCGGATGTTCGCTTTCTTCCTTTAGCTTCAGGTGATCTTTCTCTAGCATTTGGAAAGTTTCTCAAGTTACAGAGCATGGATATTATAGTTCATCTCAGGGAAAAGAGAATACCGGCGCCGTCGAGGCCCACCGGCTACGGCAAAAGCAGAAACGCACCGGAGCAGGCATTGCTTTCGGTGCGTTTCTACATCGGGTTGGTTGGGCTGGTGAGTACAATATAGAAAACGCGTCTGACATCTTTGTGGAAACTCTCTTCAAGTTCAATCCGGATTCGGAATTAGCTCTGGCAGCTCGTCTGCATAACCCAGAGTCGCAAAATCCCTACAGAAGCAGAAACGCACCAAAGACAACATCGTCACCGGATATTCAGAACACCAGATTTGACAAAAACTCATCTAAGAAATGTCCGCTCCCAATGGTGGTTTCACCATTGGGAGCCAATTTGAATTGACGAGAAATTGACCATTCAGAGCCCAGGATGTCTTAGAGTAAAGGTCCTTAAATTAGTTAGGGATGGTTTGTGAGTTTTTCAATTCGACAAAGTAACGGAGAGAACAAATGAGCCTCGAAATCGGTATAGAAACGCAAACCGCAGCAAAAGCAGTAAACAGCGATGCAGCAGAGCCATTGCTCGCCTGCGTCAACCACGAAAAGGTAGACAAGGAATGGGGACACTTCAGCATAGATAGGCTCAAAGACAATCAAGCCTCACGTGTTACAACGACACAGGGAGTAGAACCGTATTCAAAAACTGGCGACCAGGACTTCTACATCAGCCTTAACGGCAAAAACTACTACGACCAAACTAACCCTAATGGCACAGAATCAATACAGGAAGTGCCGAAAGAAATGGGCAAGGTGTTCCGTCCGGTTACACCAGACACCGATGAATATAAAGATGTGAAAAAAGCATTGGATGACCTAAACGCAAAGGACGTCTGGGATAAGCTCCCCAACTGCGAAATCAAATAAGCGCAATATCCGGACCAGCTGCCTGCTGGAGTTGCTGGTCAGCGACGTGAGAAGCTACGAAGAACTCAAAATTAGGATGTGCCCGGCTTTCTCAAAAGGTACATCAATGTCGGAGTGTGGCGGAAACTTGTCACATGATATAGAGCTGATTGTTCGGCAATACCTTGATCTCGGCATCTACAGCTTCCTCCTTGCCCGCTACTTTCCGACTCAACACCATATAGAAAACACGTCTGACAATTAGAGTCTAAGTCGGGCAGTCAAGAAAGGATATGGTGTGCCTCGTAGGCTATTTTGCACACTAATACAGCATCTTCCGTCTAAGAATGCGCCTTGGTCGATGTTGAGAAAACTAGCCGTAATTCAAATTGAACTTGGGGGCTTCGATAGAATTGCAATCACCTAAATCGGGCGACGCATGCGTCGCACCCTACGATGTAAATCGGTGCTTCACATAAGTATCTAATGAAAGAGATTCTTGAAGAAGTGTCCGACCGAGCCGAAGACTCCGCGCTTATGGTGCTCGGGTTCGGGCGCAGCGCCGGGATCGTGATCAGGATCATGATGATCAGAATCATGATCATCACGCACATGATTACGGCTAAAGGGCGGAGCGAAGCCTGGTGCTTCGTCACTGTGCACAGAGCTTCCATCGGGCGAGGGGGCAAGATCGGTTGCTGGTACATACTGTGAAAGCACGCGATCCATCGGCGTCGCTGGCTCGAGGAAACGACCGGGTGCAGTCGGGTGCAACTTGTAATACGAGAGCATGTAATTGCGCCAGACTGAAGCCATAACAAGCCCGCCAGTCGCGCGAGATCCACTAATTGGCTGATTGTCATCATTACCGCCCCAGGTGGCTGTCACCATATCTGGTGTGAAGCCCACGAACCACAAATCTTTAGCTTGATCTGCCGTACCGGTTTTTCCTGCAACGGGGCGTCCGGGCAACTGGGCGCCGGTGCCCGTGCCTGATTGAACTACATCCTGCAACATGTCGACGAGCTCGGCGACTGGTTCTTTATCGAAAGCTTGCGTCGTTGAAACTTCTGTTCGAGCTAAAATGTGCCCGTGAAAATCTTCAACGCGGCGCAAAAGTTGGGGATGAATCGCAGTTCCAAATCTTGCAAGAGTCGAATAAGCTCCAGCCATTTCGATGGGCGAAACAGCGCAACTGCCCAACGCCAACGCAGCGTCTGGATTCATTGGAGCTGTGATCCCCGCTAGCTGAGCCACTTTTATAACTTTGTCGATTCCCGTGTCGACACCGACTTTCACAGCGCAAACGTTGCGCGATTCAGCTAGAGCTTTGCGCACAGTGATAGGACCCATAAATTGACGGTCGAAGTTGCGCGGACTATATGGCTGCGCGCCCGGCTGATTGATAGTTATAGGTTCATCGTTCAAAACGGTTTGCGGATTGATTGTGCCAGAAATCAACGCAGCCAAATAGACGAATGGTTTGAAGGAAGAACCAACCGTGTGGGGATTGGTGGCACGATTGAATTGGTGCTTCCAGAAATCTCCAGCGCCACCAACTAACGCCTCAACGCCCCCGTCTTTTACAGAGATTGACACTAACGCAGCCTGGCTCACACCGCGCGGCGCACGCGCCACGCCTTTGTTGATCGCCAGAACAGCGCTGCGTTGAGCATCAGCATCCATATTGGTAAAAATGCTCAAGCCATCTTTATCAAGAGTGAGCGAAGGAAAACGATCGTGCAGTTCGTTCATCACCGCATCGACATAATAAAGGTAGTACGCATCTGCAGCTGAGCTAGCACGAATATGCAATGGTGCCAATTTGGCATTACTTGCATCAGCCGCGGTTATGAATCCACAGGTCACCATCGCATCGAGAACAACACCCTGACGTGCAAGCGCATTTGTGCGATGTGCCTGTTGCGAAAGAAACGAGGGCGAATTGATTAGCCCTGCCAGGAACGCAGATTCTGCGACGTTGAGCTTGGCGGCAGGCTTGCCGAAATACAATTCGGCAGCACGCTCAACACCGTAAGCACCACGCCCGAAATAGACCTGATTCAAATAGGCTTCCAGCAATTTCTCTTTAGAATAGTGGCTCTCTAACTGCCAGGCAATCATGGCTTCTTTGATTTTCTGCCCGAAGCCGCGCTTCTCGCCTTTGGAATAAAGAATCTTCGCCAACTGCTGCGTGATTGTCGAACCGCCTTCTACAACACGTCCGGACTTAACATCAACAAACGCCGCCCGCGCCACGCTTTCCGGATTGATTCCATGATGCGAATAAAACGAATGATCCTCCGCAGCGATCAGCGCGTGTTGCATATTTGTCGATACTTGCGTCAATTGCACCGGAATGCGGTCCTCGTTTCCGCAGATCGTGCAGACAATCTTGTCGCGCCGATCGTATATGCGAACAGTATCGCTGCTTCCCGCCTCAAGCGGCGCTACCATCGCGGAAACACCTTTCCATATGGCAACCGCTTTGACCAAGCAAAAGCCCAGCAACACCAGAAGTGTCACGGCAAAGACTACAAGAATTTTTTTCTGAGAAGGAAACAGTCGTGCTCTACGAGCGACTCTCGAATGGCGAGTCGGCTTGGGAATCACTGACGGCATTTTTTGCTCCAAAGAGAAAGTCTGTATCAATAAATCTCAAGATGAGACGTATTAATGCAGACTAGGTTCCTCAATAATAGTCGATTTTTAGATGAAAATTAGATTTAAATTCTATTCGCCGTCGTCCGAATTTCCAGGTGCGCCGCCCGGCTTTCGGAGCAACAACACTTAACGGAACAACAAAGCCTGACGTCGAATCAAAGTATTGTGACACACATCTTTGCGCCGACGGATATCGCCCGCCAAACCATTAGGTCAAATCAAGCGGCTTTATGAGCCGACTTAATTATTCTTGCACACTCTTCAACTTCAGCAGCCTCATCAATTTTGTTTTGTGCACCCAAAGATGCAGCAAGTTTGTGAAGAGCCTTCGCCATTTCGATGTGCTCGGAGCCTAAAAGCTCCCCGACACCCTCTACCAGCTTCTTATAAAGCTGCTCAGCTTCATTGAAACGGTCATGCAAGAACATTTCGTCGGCTCTTTCCAAAATACTTTTGCAAGTTTCCAGAGTGTCCTTGGCTTTGGCGTAGACGAAAGGATTCTCGTCTTCTGTTAAAGTTTCCAGAACAGTGACGGGGGTGTTCGGATTCTCAGCCAAACGCAAGCGCACGTCAGGATTTTCGTCGCTAGCCAATTCCTGCAAAGTTTCAGCTGGCGTATTGGCGTTTTCAGTCACAGCAATGCGGACGTCCGCAGATTCGTGAGTTGAAAGCTTTTGAAGAGTTTCAGGCGGAGTGCTCGGATTTTCCGCCACACGTTCTGCCATGTTGGGATGCTCGTGCTCCGACAACCTAACCAGAACCACTGGTAGTGTCTCCGGATTCGATGCCAGCTGGCTGTGAGCTTGCCCAGGCGTCAACTTGGGATTGGCAGCATCTGATGATTGAGTATTTCTTTGCGTCATTGAAAATCTAGCTCCTATTAGCCAGGTGAGGTGATGCATTTTAGTTACTTCGGTTCCAGCTTTGAGTACTATGGGCTTATTTTCAGAGACGTGCATGCCAAACCGTGAGACCGGCTTCGGCAAAAGGCGCCAGCTGCTCAAGCGGTGCGTCTGTTACAGCGGCGTCCGCCGAGCGTCAATGTACAAATAAATAATGACGAAGTGCAAATATGTGCAAAGTGACATCAGGATTGGCACGCTTCTGGCACGCTTTCTAAAATATTGTTTCCCGAAAGGCTTGGGATGATTGTACGAGTGTTCGATGTTGTCCGTTAAAAGCAATGAGGTTGATGTGCAAGATACGAAGGTTGAAACAAGAGAAGCGGTTATCGGGTAGACAATCTTAAAGATATGTTTGAGCAGCTCAAACAAAACGGCGTGCCAATTGTGAACCCCATTACGGGCAAGGTTGATGCCGATGTGAAGGAACCTGATTGTTACTCGTTTGGTAAGTTTCTGTGGGTGATGGACCCCGATGGAAATAAGGTCGAACTCTGGGAGCCGCACGAGGATCTTAAGTGCGACACCAATAACGGTGGCAAGTGACATATGGCAAAAATTACTGGAATCGGCGGTGTGTTTTTTAAGTCGCAAAAAGATCCAAAAGCGCTAGCTGCATGGTATGAGAAGAACTTGGGATTGCCTCTTGAACCATGGGGTGGTGCAGTACTCAGGGGGGGCGGTGACCAATCTGCCAAAGGTATGGGTACTGCCTGGAGGGTAACCGAAAAAGACTCTGATTTTTACGCGCCGAGTCAATCGAACTTCATGATCAATTATCGAATCGACAATATGGATGAAATGGTGGCCCAGCTCAAACACAATCAAGTGACCATCGTTAAAGGTCCAGAATCTCACGAGAATGGTAAATTCCTCGAGCTGCTCGATCTTGAAGGCAATAAAGTCGCGTTGTGGGAACCCATGATCTGGGATGAGAAGAACAAGAAACCTTAAATCCACACGCCCCGCGACCAGTACTCAGCTCCGCTTCTAAAGTCACATCGTGCACACCAACCAGGCTCAAATCTGGTTTAAAACGGCTTGATTGCCAAACCATAAACGCAACGGAATGACTAGACGGCATGATTGCGACACCATAGTATTTGCAGCCGCGCGGGTATCTCTATCTAAACGGCTATGCAAACTCCGCAGCAACCGAGTGCGGGTTTTAGCTGGGTTTAGCGTCCTTGTTGGCTGCCATCCGTGCCTGAAGCAACCTGAATTTGGCTAGGACCCACGAATTTAAATTCACCGAAATTAGCCGGGACTGTCGGATTAGCCTTCAGCGCTTCCAGCATCTTGGTACCATCGATAGAGCCCCAACCTGTGACAGCATCCCATCCTGGTCCAGCCTTATAGGCATTGTTGTCGCCTAGAACGATATCGTTAAAGATACCCGTGTTCTTGTACAACCAGGGATTCAAATTCGAAACCGGCTTACCGAGTGCTTCGTTTACACGCATCATCAATGCCGAATAAAGCGGCGCGACAGCGCTGGTGCCACCAGTAATAGTTTCATTGCCACCAACACGTATACGATATCCCGTCAAAGGATCCGCGTTGGCGGCTATGTCAGGCACACCACGTCCAGGCAATTGAGTAGTTGCATTCAGCGGAACTTTTGCATCTTTCTGGAAATCCTGCACCGGATAGACCTGACTCACGCCACCACCTGTAGCATCATCCTGACGATGATTGTTCCAGGCGACTTCGTCTTTGCGCGCACCATTTTCGATTGTTAATCGCGTGCCACCGGCCCCGGTGACACCGGGATTCGAAGCCGGGAAGTCGGCTTGCCATTTTCCGCTGCGAGCACGGTCAAGCGCGCCATCATCACCGGATGCTGCGAAAACTGAAATGCCTTTCAATGCCGCCTTCTTCACGGCAAGGCCCATACCTTCGATAGCCTGCTGAGACCACATTTCTTCAGGTCCGCCCCAGCTAATACTGATCGAGGAATTCTGCATCTCGCCTTCTTGGGCGAAAGTCCCACGAGTAACTCCGTCGATAAAGCCCTTGTCGTTGTTTGGTGCAAAAATGAGATTCTGCGTCGCTTCGGGCGCAACCGTGCCGATGACTTGTGAGTCGAGCGCGACCTCTCCATCGAAACGCGAATTAACGCCCGGTTTATTCTTCGCATTGCCGATTTCAATTACATTGATCTTGGGCTCAGGCAAATTGCGGTCCTGATAGTATTTGGCATTATCAGCTTTATCTAGCCCGCCACCCAGTTCAACGATACCAACAGCCTGACCTTTTCCGGTTGTATTCTTCGGATAATTGTAAGCATCAGCAACTTCATTGGGATAGTAACCGCGAACTTTCTTTCCACCAGGCTCAATCGGCGGGGGAGGATCAGTCGGCGCGGGACCATCAGCCGCCTCTGCCTTTCCGACAATGGATTGCGGTCTATCATTAGCAATATCATCCAAAAACACCACATGCGCACGCGCTTGCGGACGGTCATCCACACCAAGAACATTAGCGATATGAGGAGCAATCTCTTTAGGTATGGTCAAAGCGCCTTCGCGTCCGCGGAAGACAACGCCGTTATCCTCATACTGCGACAGCTTAGTTTCAAACGCTTTCGAGAATTGCTCGGTTTTGCCACTGAGAACGACGCGTCCAGAAATCAGATCTGACTCTGTGACATTAATGCCATAGTCATTTGCAAACTTGGAAACCGCATCTAGCGACTCTTTCGTCGCGCCAAATGTCTTTGAAAAGTCAGTATCATTCAGTGGCGCCTGACGCCCCTGCGCAATTCTAGCCAGGGTACGATCCATGCGTAAATCGCTGCCTTTGGATTTAAGCATGACGCTAACTTCCATCGGCGCATTTGGATCAACTTCGCCCGTAATATTACCAGTCGGAGCCTGTCGTTCCGATCCTTCGACTCGAACACGAGGGTTTGCTGAATTTGCTTCAAAAATTTGCGGCGAGCCTTTGGGCGTTGTAATGCCAATGCGGTCTGTCATCGCCGTGCTCGATTCACTGAGCTGATCGTAAAATTTCACTTTCGCATCGGCGAATCCATCCATCGACGCGGAACTCAACCAGCGATCTGTCACCATCGAACCAGCTTTGTAGCCCACAGCCGCAACCGCAGAATTAACCACGAAAGATCCACCAGCATCACCGAATTGCCGGGAGGCAAGATCTAGTTGATCCATGGTTTGAGCGTTGTTGGCCTTCTTGTACGAATCGATAATCGGCTCAGCGGCTCGGTATGTGAAATACGCACCAATTGCAGCGCTGGCAATTTTTCCAGCCATTCCGCTTTCGGGCAATACTGTTTTCAAAACGAAAGCCATTCCCGCGGCTGAGCCCAGCGTTTCAGCAGTCTCCAGCGGATTCTTAAAATCATGAACAACGGCGTTCAACATACCCTCAGGCACGTGCGCCAATCCTTTGAAAGTGACAAGTCCAAGGCGTGCGGCTGCACTATTTGGTGCCAGCTCGGGCGTATTCGGGATGCCCTTCTCGTTAAGTTCTTTAAGTACTAGACTATTCAATAAAGCATCATGTGCAGCGGCAGCCTGATCTTTGTTAGAGTCGTGCTTCCCAACTGAATCCGTACCGAATTCCATAGATACCGTCCATTTCGTAACGTGGACCTACGCACCACACATGCCCGCAGCTTCCTGCAACGCCAAGCCCTGCTCCGACTGTAGTCGAGCGTATAGGCGAAGTCTAATTCAGAGAATTTAAGAGTGCCGCCTTCAGTGCGGTAATTACTTAGGGACTTTAGTGTCTTCTAAGCACAAAGTTGAAAAATGTTACGAAAAGCCGGACTTGACGGGGGCTGACACGCAGGAGAATCTCCGGGGACGGCAATCGGATGGTTAGTGTATAAGACACTGCTTCATCTGCGCTTTGAGTTTCTGCAAATCTTCGAGCGAACATTTCAAATCTCCCAAGCCTAAGCTTTTCAGCGACCGTATTTTGGCGAAGTAGGTAAACGACGCCGCTGTGATATTCGTATTAGAGAATGCCATGGTCTCAATGTTCTTTAGTGCTTGAAGTTTCTTGATGGAGTCGTCGCTTAGTTCCGTATAGCAAAAATCAATATTCTTCAGACTGGGAACACCCGCGATATAGGCGGCGCCTTTTGTTGTTATGGGGCATCTCGATACATTCAAAAGCTCCAGGTGTGTTTGCCTGGAAATATTCCGCAAACCGTCGTCGGTTACCTGAGTTGCATGAACCTCAAGCTTCTTCAAGTTCTTCGCCAGCAAAATACGATTTAGCCATTCGTCACTTAAGTTAGTTGCATTCAAACTCAACTCAGTCAGATTCGGCATTTTGCAAATTGCATCTATCATTTCGCTAGTAAGATCACCGTCCTTCAGGAGAACACTGCTTGCTAACGAACTTGCTTTCAACAACAGGAGATTCGCACCTTCGTCAACCGACCTGCTATCGAGCGATTTCAATTTGAGAAATCGCAGCGAAGGAAGGTTGGCGAAGGTGACGTTCAACAACTCCAAATCTTCAAGCAGTTTCATCTTGCCCAGAGCGCGCAACCCGGGCGCAGAGATGGTTTCGTCTTTCAGATAAATTGCTTTCAAGGGCGCTGTGGCTAAAGACTCCAAAATTTCATCGCAGTTTTTCGATTCTGCAATGGAAACTCCGTCGAAGCCCCGCACCATAGACAGTGGCACTGGATGATCAATTTCGGCCATGAGATAGCCCTCTTCAGGCACCTTCAGCTCAGTCCGACCATTGGGAACAGCTATGTGCAACTCAGTCCTGAAGAACGAAGCAGAAAAGCCTTCTCGCCAGAATTCAGGAGAAATGTGCCGCACTATTTTCCCATCAGAAACAGATGACCAGGAATCTCTTTGCGATTCAGGATCGACAAAATTATCAAATAAAGCGACGATCTGTCCACGCGAACTGCGATTTTTGCTGGTATCTTCATCAAGGTCTGATTCACCTTGCGTGCAACCGTGGAGCAAGAGCAACAAGGGGACGAGCGGCAGAGTCCAGCGCAACAGAGGACAACGCAACAGAAGCCAGAGCCTCAAGGAAAGCCCGGACGACCGACGGGCGGTCCCGTGATATTCGATTGTTCGCTTCTGCTGCCTTTGAAGATTGACCACGAATTCATTTCCTTCAAGCAAGCTGCGCGCTGTTATTCTCTGACACAGTACCTGAATCCACCAGGGGCTTTGCGTCACTATCGGATTCTTCTATGGGTTGCGGAGCATCCGGCACTTCAAACCAGAAGCTAGTGCCCTCCTCGTTTACTTCAGCGCCAATATGCCCAAAATGCGAATCGATAATAGTCTTCGCCACCGCAAGCCCCAAACCGAAGCCTTTCATCTGCCCCGCCTTTTGATTTTTCGCCTGCACATATGGCTCAAAAATCTGCTTACAATCTTCGTTGGTCAGATTATGCCCTTCATCTTGAACCACGACGCGACGAAAATTGTCTCGCTTAGCAATTGTGATCTTGACGGTACCGCCCTCAGGCGAAAACTTGATGGCGTTGCTGAGGAAATTAGCGAGCACCTGCTTCAGCCTCAAGAAATCAGCAATCATGGCTTCTTCCGATTTTACCTGCACGTCTAATTTGATCTGCCGACTTTGAAACAAGACTTCCAACATCGAGCAACATTCAAGAACCAGTGCCGCGGGATCGAATGGCTCAGGCTTCAAAATGAGATTTTTGGTTTGCATACGCGAAAGCTCTAGCAAATCGTTTGTAAGACTAGTCAGGAAATCAACGCTACCGTCGAGTTTTCCGATTCGATCAACGCCAGCCTTAGTAAGCTCACCATAGGCACCGTTTCGCAACATGTCCAGAAATAATTTGATATTAGCCAGGGGTGTTCGCAAATCATGCGTAACCATGGCGTAAAATTGCTTTTGCAGTTTTTCCAGCCGACGTTCCTCACCTACGTCTCTAATGATGGCGAAAAACGATTGCTCTCGCTCCGACCAGAGAACAGACCAGCGCACTTCACTAATAGAGCCATCGCGCCGCAGCATCGAGCATTCGAATGAATGTTCACCCGGCGCTCGACGCACAGCATCAAGCGAATTAAGAAACGCCTGTCGATGCTCTGCCAAAACCAACTGCACAAAATTCGTGGATATCAGCGCATCGGGTTCCCAACCCCATTGCTTAACAGCCGCGGCGTTCACCGCAGTGATTTTGTGCGACTCGGACAGCGAGACAATTACTTCAGCAGTATTATCAACTAAAGCGAGTTCGCGCTTGCTTGA
>Ga0182030_10006551_pt1 | contig 24550 bp, 20 predicted proteins | sample 812S3MmetaG_FD_121299 | JGI IMG/M metagenome (GOLD analysis project Ga0182030, IMG submission 121299) | Permafrost microbial communities from Stordalen Mire, Sweden - 812S3M metaG (Illumina Assembly) | ecosystem: Environmental > Terrestrial > Soil > Wetlands > Permafrost | place: Sweden...
AGGTTCCGAATATCGAAGCCGAATTGAAGAAGGACTTCGGCATCGTTGCGAAGTTCGAACGCGCAAAACACCTGCTCGAAGCTAACGATGGAGCCGGCAATACGTTCAAGGCTACGGCAAAGCCGGTGCTCATCGGCACTGCCGTCGTCGGCGCAACCACCATGACCTTCTCGATCATCATGGCGCTGACCCACGGACTGACAACCGATGTGTATAAACTCTCCCTGCTGCACGCTCCCTTCATGCTCGGGTTGATCTGCGGTGGAGCAGTAATCTTCTGGTTCGCGGGAGCTTCCACACAGGCGGTCTCCACCGGCGCTTACCGCGCGGTCGAGTTCATCAAGGCGAACATCCACCTGGAAGGCGCGGAGAAAGCGTCGGTCAGCGACAGTAAGAAGGTAGTTGAAATCTGCACCAAGTACGCGCAGAAGGGCATGTTCAACATCTTCCTCGCCGTCTTCTTCTCGACCCTTGCGTTTGCGTTCATGGAGCCGTTCCTGTTTATCGGCTACCTGTTCTCGATTGCGATCTTCGGTCTGTACGAGGCCATCTTTATGGCCAATGCCGGCGGTGCCTGGGACAATGCGAAGAAAATCGTAGAGGTCGACATGAAACAGAAAGGGACGCCTCTGCACGACGCAACCGTAATTGGAGACACCGTAGGCGATCCGTTCAAAGACACCTCGTCGGTGGCAATGAATCCGGTCATCAAGTTCACCACGCTGTTCGGATTGCTTGCGGTCGAGCTTGCAGTGACGCTCAGCTCGAGCAATCCGATGCTCACACACATACTGGCAGTTGCGTTCTTCCTGGTGTCAGTGTTCTTCGTGCACAAGTCGTTCTACGGCATGAGGATTGAGTCCAAGGGATAGCAACTGATTTTTGTCTTCAAAGAATCGAAGAAAACGTCGCCTGGAAACGGGCGACGTTTTCTTTTGCGCACAATGGCGGAAGGCGCTCAGCAAGCTCCATTGCGAGCGGCCGCTGCGGCTTTTCTTTCTGATCGCTTTCGGTCAGCCTTCTGTTGCCGCAATAGCGGACAGGGGCCGTCGCTGCCGCCCGGCTTCATCGAAGTTTTCAGGCTCCAGCCAGGCCTCGAACGCTCGCTTGCGCGCCGGCCACTCGTGGTCCAGCATGGCGAACCACGCGGTGTCGCGGCTTTGGCCTTTTATCACCATGTGCTGGCGGAAGATGCCCTCGAAGGTGAAGCCGAGGCGCTCGGCGGCGCGGCGGCTGGCAAGGTTCAGCGCGTTGCACTTCCACTCATAGCGGCGGTAGCCCAGGTGCTCGAATACGTGGCTGGCCATCAGGTACATGGCCTCGGTGGCGGCGGCGGTGCGCTGCAGGGACGGCGAAAACAGAACGTTGCCCACTTCGATGACCCCGTGCCCGGGCTTGATGCGCATGTAGCTTGCCCAGCCTGCCGCGCGCCCGCCCGGCAGACCGTGGCCTCTCCGCTGAGACCCCGGATCCGCCGTTTCCGCAGGCACAATCGCCAGCAGCACTGCGCTCTCAGCCTGACGCCAGCGCTCGAGAGCTTCCATCATCGCGGTTTCGTTTGCGTGAGGTCCTGCCGCCAGCCATGCCCATAGCTCGTCGTGGCCGCGCACGGCTTCCCACAGGGCTTCGGCGTGGCGCTCGGCGTTTACGGGTTCAAGTGTGACGTTGCGGCCCCGGAGAGTGACCGGACCAGGCCTTGGCGGCGGCTTCCAGTCCAGAAGGGTTGGTGTGGATTCGGTCACAATGACAGATTACCAGCCACCCGGCACCGGATGAATGCTGGTGCGCGCCGAACTGCCGGCCCATCCAATTTGCATTTCGCTCAAGTGCCGTCTATTATCCTTTTATGGTCGGTATGCCCTGTTGTCGCCTCTGTACGCTGCTTCGCGCGCGCAGGTGACCTGGGTCCAATAAACCGATCGAAATTCAAGGTTCCCCAAACGCCCGCGACGCAGCCATGCTGCCGCGGGTTTTCTGTGTCTGCCGAAAAGGAAAAAATGACTCAAGCTGTCCAGGAAAAAGAGACAAAGGCCCAGCGTGCCGAGCGCCTCAAGCGCGAAAAGGATCCGTGGAAGGCCTTTGACGAGGTTCGCGCCTTTGCGCGCGAGGGCCGCTCGAGCGTAGTTCCCGAGTGGGCCTCCTACTACTTCAAATGGTGGGGCATCTACACGCAAGGCGATGGCGTTGGCGCAACCGGCGGCAAGGGCGGCGAGGGACTCGCAACTGAGTACTTCATGATGCGCATCGCCATCCCCAACGGCATCCTCTCCTCCAGCCAGCTTCGCGTCATCGGCAACCTCACGCGCAAATACGCGCGCAACCTCGCCGACATTACCGTCCGCCAGGCCATCCAGCTTCATTGGCTCACCATCGAATCGCTCCCCGAGGTGGTGGACGCACTGAACGCTGTGGGACTGTCGCCTGCAGGGGCCTGCGGCGACGTGGTGCGCAACGTAACCGGCTGCCCGCTGGCCGGTGTCGCGGGCGATGAGCTCATCGACGCCTCTCCGCTGGCGCTCGAAGTCGCTCACCTGCTCAACGGAAATTCGGAATTTTTCAACCTGCCCCGGAAGTTCAAAATCTCCATCACCGGTTGCGAGTCCTGGTGCTCCAATCCGGAGATCAACGACATTGGCCTCACGGCGGTTAAACACGAGGGCGAAGTCGGCTACACGCTGCGCGTCGGAGGCGGTCTGTCCGCCGACCCGCATCTCGCCGTTCGCCTCGACGCCTTCATATTGCCGCATCAGGCTGTGCGCGTGGTTCGCGCCGTCGTTGAGATCTTCCGCGACCAGGAGGGCCTGCGCGAAAGCCGCGACCGCGCCCGCCTCAAGCACCTCTTCCTCAGAGAGGGTTGGACATCCGAAAGCTTTCTGGCCGCACTCCAATCCAGGCTCGACTTCACGCTGCTGCCCGGCGTGGCGGAGCAGATCCCCGACGACGTCTTCCGCGACCACGCCGGCGTCCATCCGCAGCGCCAGGCCGGCCTCAGCTATGTCGGCGCCTCGGTCCTCCGCGGCCGGCTGACCGGAGAACAGTTGGAAGCCGCCGCCGACCTGGCCGAACGCTTCGGGAGCGGCTCCCTCAGAACCACCGTCTCCCAGAATCTGATCTTTATCGACATCCCCAACAGCAAGGCCGTCGAATTGGTCCATGAACTCGGGCTGCTCGGGCTGCATGTGGAAGGGTCGATGTTCTGGCGCGGCGCTATCGCCTGCACAGGAACTGAGTTCTGCAAGCTTGCAATCAGTGAGACCAAGGCGTTTACGCGCTGGCTTGTCGACGAACTCGAAGAACGCCTGCCGGGATTCGATCAGCAACTGAAGCTCAACGTAACCGGCTGCCCAAACAGTTGCGGGCAGCATTGGGTGGCCGACATCGGCATTGAAGGCAAGAAGATCAAGCACAACGGACAGCTCACAGACGCTTTCTACTTCTGCCTTGGAGGAGCGGTGGGGCTGAACGCAGCCATCGCTCGTCCGGTCGGCTATCGCTGCCCTGCTCCGCTGGTGCCGGACGCCATTGAACGCCTGCTCCGCCATTACCTGGCCGACCGGCAGCCCGGGGAGAACCTCCGCGCCTGGTTCAGCCGCCACCCCAACGACGAACTCCGGGCCTACCTCGCCGGCGAGATTCTCGCCCCGGTTGAGCGCGATGTCCCCGCCGGCCGAGTGCCGCACGGAGTAGCCGATTGACGAGTGATGAGAAACAATCCGCGAGCATGTTGCCGATCTTTCTCAAACTCCACGACCGCCGCTGCCTGCTGGTGGGCGCAGGCAACGTTGCATTGGACAAGATTGGAAGTCTGCTCAAGACAGGCCTTCAACTGCGTGTTGTTGCTCCTGAAGCGCGTGCTGAGGTACGGCAGTTGGCCGATGAGGGCAAGCTTGAATGGGTTCAGCGTGCGTTTGAGCCTTCCGACCTCGACGGCAACTTCCTGGCCATAGCCGCCACCGATTCGCCGGACGTAAACACAGCCGTCTATCGGGCATCGGTCGAGCGCAACATTCTGTGCAACAGCGTCGACGACATTCCCAATTGCGATTTCTTCTTCGGCTCGGTGGTCAGCCGCGGCGACTTGCAGATCGCGATCTCCACCGCTGGGCAAAGCCCCGCTGTTGCTCAGCGCCTGCGCCGCGAAATTGATGACCAACTCCCCGATGACCTGGGTCCGTGGCTTCAGCAGCTAGGCCAGCTCCGCCGCGAAGTCCTCGAAGTGCATCCCAGCGGCGAGGCCCGCAAGTCCCTTCTGCATCGTTTGGCCCAGCGCAATGTGTGCGAGTCTGAATCCTGCCCATCGCGCCAAATTGCCCAACTGGATCGATCCCGATCGACCAAGAAGGCTGTCATTTCCAACGGCACGGTCTACCTCGTCGGCGCTGGTCCTGGCGACCCCGATCTGCTCACGGTTAAAGCGCTGCGCCTCATCCAAACCGCCGATGTGATCCTCCATGACGATCTCGTCCCGCAGGCGATTCTCGCGCTCGCCTTGCCCAGCGCCGAGATTGTCAACGTGGGCAAGCGCTGCGGCACAAAGACCATTTCGCAGGATGAAATCAACGCGCTGATGATCGAACACGCCCGCGAGCTTCGCAGCGTGGTTCGCCTCAAGAGCGGCGACCCGCTCATCTTCGGACGCGCCGCCGAAGAGATGGCAGCGTTGAGGGAAGCGGGCGTGTCGTTCCAGGTTGTCCCCGGGGTCACCACGGCCCTGGCCGCGGCCGCAGCCATCGGTTGCTCACTTACCGACCGTAACAGCGCGTCGAATGTGATCTTCTCGAGCGGCCATCACGCGAGTTCGCACAACCAGTCGCCGCTGCCGGAACTGGAGGACGCAACACGCGTGGTCTACATGCCTGGGCGCGACCTGCATCTGCTTGCGCAGGAATGGCTGCAGCAAGGCCTGCCACCTGACTTCCCCTGCGCCGTCGTCTCGCATGCCGCTCAGCCCGGCCAGCAAGTCCGATGTTCCACGCTCGCCGCCCTTGGCGACGCCGAACCGACTCTCGCTCCCAGCTTGCTGATCGCCGGCTGGGCCGTACGAGAGATAGCTGCTGAGAATCAACTGACTGCGAACGCCGTTCCAGTTACCGCCTGAGAATCAACTTACTGGTTGGGAGATACAACATGTCCAAGGCCAATTCCTCGCCCCGGCTCGCCATCTCGCTCGACATTTACGCCGTCGCGCTCGCGCTTGCACTCGCTTTGCTCGTGCGCCTCAACCTGATTCCGCCAGTCAAATGGTGAATCCAATCCGGCTTGCACGAATCTGCGCCGGCCGAGGGCAGCCATGTTGAATGATCCGAGTTACAAGTTACCTGATCTGAGTTACTAGTTACGCGCTCCGAGTTATAAATTACCGCGCACGGAGTAACTCCTCTTCGATTCAACAGTTTTTGAACCACGCAAGGAGAACGAAATGGCCACTGCCGCCATCGCCACGAACACTTCCACGGGCCTGGTCCGTCGCACCGTCGGTCTCATTCCCGGCCTGCTGCTGCTGGCAGCCGTGGGCTTCGCCGGAAAGTTCATCGAGCAATCCATCGCCGCCTACACCAAGTCCCACCACATCACCTTCCCCAATATTGAATACGTGCTATGGGCCATCGTCATCGGGCTCATCATCGCCAACACCATCGGCATCCCGCGCATCTTTCAGGCCGGCGTCGCCACCTACGAATTCTGGCTCAAGGCCGGCATCGTCCTGCTTGGGTCGCGCTTTTTGCTTGGGGATGTACTGCATCTCGGCGGCATTTCCCTGCTGCTGGTCGCCGTTGCGCTTACACTTTCGCTCACCTTCATGCACCTGCTTGGGCGCACATTCAAACTCCGGCCCAAGCTCACTTCCCTGCTGGCCATCGGCTCGGCCATCTGCGGCGTGTCTGCCATTATTGCCGCCAAACCATCCATCGACGCGGACGATGAAGACGCCTCATATGCCATCGCCGCTATCCTGGCACTGGGCGCAATCTCGCTGTTTACGTTTCCGCTTATCGGCCACTCGCTCCACTTAAGCGACAAAGCCTACGGTCTGTGGGCCGGCCTGGCCGTGGACAACACCGCGGAAGCCACTGCCGCCGGCGCGCTCTATTCCGACGCTGCCGGCAAGGTAGCAGTTCTTGCCAAGACAACCCGCAACGCCCTCATCGGGTTTGTGGTGCTGGCTTATGCAATTTACTGGGCGTCCCGCGGCGAGGCACAGGTAATTGGTAACAAGGCTGCGTTCCTGTGGCGAAAATTCCCCAAATTCGTTCTCGGATTCCTGCTGATCTCGCTGCTCGCAACACTCGGAGTCTTTGCCAAACCCCAGTTGACGAGCCTTGCCAACCTATCCCGCTGGGCGTTCCTGCTTACGTTTGCGGGAGTGGGCCTGCGCACCAACCTCCGCGAGCTCGGAAGACAAGGCTGGCGGCCCTTTGCCGTTGGGGCCATCGGCGAAGTCTTCATCGCAGTTATAACGCTTGGATTGGTCTACGGCGCGGATCGTTTTCTGCATCTATGACTTGATGGTAAGCCTGTGGTCTTCATCTCCCATAAGGCTGAAGAGTTATGCAGCGGTCGCAAAACATCCCGCCGGCAGCATCGAAAAACCTGGATGAATTTGACGATTGAGTGACGTCCCGCCTGGAACCGAACAACGTTCCAGGCCGTTACCGCGCGCACGGATTCGTATCCGGGAGGTCATCAGGGAATCTGTGAAGCGTTCCCCATTGAAGGAGTATCTTCAAAGGATGCCCCAGGAAAAGCCAGGTCGCCTCAACCCCGCCCGGCTGGAAGCATTCTCCGACGGCGTCGTCGCCGTCATCATCACCATCATGGTCCTGGAGCTCCATGTCCCCGGCAAAGAGATAGACAACTTCGATGCCCTTCGCCAAGCCCTCCCGATCCTCCTCGTCTATCTCCTCAGCTTCATCCAGACCGGCATCTACTGGGTCAACCATCACTATCTTGTCGACGATCTCGACCAGGTCACCCACGGCATCCTCTGGTCCAATCTCGCCCTCCTCTTCTCTCTCTCGCTCATTCCCGCAGCCACCAACTGGGTCGCCGTCCGCGGTATCTCGTCATTCTCAATCGCTCTTTACGGGGCCGTTTGCGCCTTCCCGGGCGTCCCCTGGATGGTCCTCTCCGCCCTCATTCAACGCCGCAGCAATATGCCTCCCGCCAGTGGCTTCGTCAAGCAGGCTGCCTCATTTTGCCTGTACCTGGGCTCCATCCCCATGGCTTTCGTATCTCCCTGGATCGCCATCGGCATGATCGTCATTGTCGCCGTCATCTGGCTCCTGCCGCCCCGAAAGATCGTACTGATGTCATCGGCGAAGGCCGTGGCTGGGCGACCTGATCATAAGCAATGACGCGAAGCTCGATTCAAGTGAATTGAGTCATTTGCCGGTTTGAAGGATAGGGGCATCCGCGTGAAGGGTATGGGTTCAAGCATGCGACAAGTAAAAGTCGCAAAAATGGGGCACGGGGCATTTTGGAGGCAATTTTACACCGGTTCAATCCAGCCGTAACCCGCCGACGCAGGTCAGGATACTTCTATTCCCTGTTCCCTATTCCCTGGTCCCTGGTCCCTGTTTTGCGATGTTTTCCGGCGATTTTTCCCTGAGACGAATTCCGGCCTCCCTTATCCACAAGAACCGGGTTTCCCGCCGTTGACCCTGCTCGCCGCGCTCCGTAGAGTCTGTAATCGGGTGGCAATATTTTCCCCGATCCCAGTGCGCGGGAACGGGTGCGCCGCCTTCTTGAGCCGTACTTGTCTTGTTGGCCGGAACCCGGAGAGAAAATGCTGAAACTAAAGAAGATCCACATCCTCGGCTTCAAGAGCTTTTGCGACCGAACCGAGTTGACTGTTCCGGGCACTGGCATAGCCGTAGTGGTGGGGCCAAATGGATGCGGCAAGTCAAACATCCTTGACGGGGTAAGCTGGGTGCTGGGCGAGCAGAGCGCCAAGTCCTTGCGCGGCAGCAACATGCAGGACGTGATCTTCGCCGGAACGCGCGATCGCAAAGCTCTCGGCATGGCTGAGGTGACACTTACCCTGGTCGATCCGGAGGCCTACGAAGGCCCAGTCCCCGTTGAGGCCGATGTCGAAGTCGAGCACGATGAACCGTCCGACTGGGACGAAGATGAGATGCGCCGGGTGCGCGCCAGCGAGGCCGAAGAAATCATCGCCGCCGAGCAGCCTGGCCAGGTTCTCGAGAATCCCCCTGCCGGCAACGAAGCTTCCCCGCCGCCCCAATCCTCGACTGCCAGCGAAGGACCACAGGCTGTCGTGCTGCGGATTCGGCGTCGAAAGTTTCAGCATGCGCCCCAGAAGGGCGAAATCATGATCACCCGGCGTCTGTTTCGAACCGGTGAGAGCGAGTACCTGCTGAATGGAAAGCTGTGCCGGCTGCGCGACATCCAGGACATCTTCATGGGTACCGGCCTGGGGCCGGAAAGCTACGCGATCATCGGCCAGGAGCGCATCGGCCAACTGCTCAGTTCCAAGCCGCACGAACGTCGAGCCATCATCGAAGAAGCCGCCGGAATCACGCGCTTCAAGACCAGGAAACGGCTGGCCGAACTGCGCCTCGAAAGCGCCAAACAGAATCTTGCCCGCGTCGACGACATTTTTGAAGAGGTTACCCGCCAGATGAACAGCCTGAAGCGGCAGGCGGCCAAGGCGGAGCGATTTGCCGCCGTTCGCGACGAGTTGCGCTCGCGTCTGCGCGTGGTTCTGGCCAGCCGCATGTCTCTGATGGACGCCGATCAGGCCCGGCTCGACAGTGAAATTGCCGCACTGACCGAGCAGATCAACGGTGCGGCCGCGGAGATTGCAACCCTGGAAGCCAGCCAGCACCTACTCACGGAGCGCGGCTATGAACTGGACCGGAACGGTCAGCAGGCGCAGAATCGCGCCAACGATTCGGCCGTCGAACTGGAGCGCGCCACAGCGCGGGTGCGCAGCAATAGTGAGCGCGTCGGTGAACTGGAGGCGCGAATCGCCGCGGCGGCTTCGGAAATCGAGGTTACCCGGACGCAGTTGAAGGGCATCGCCGAAGAGCGGACCCAGCAGCGCGCCTTTCTCGATTCCGCGGCCGGGGAGGCAAAGGCTTTTCGGCAAAACGTGGAAGCGCGTCAACTTGAGGCCCGAACGGCAGCCGAAGAGGTTTTCACCGCGGAGCGGCAGTTGGAAGCAAGCCGCCGCCATGCCATGCACCTGCTTACCCTGGCTGCCAACGCCCGTAACCACACCGCGCAGGGAGAAGAGAGCCTTGCAGCGCTGGAACGCGAAGCCGATCGCCTCGAAGCCGAGATAGGCCAGGCGCGAAATGAACTGGAAAACCTGGGAGTGCAGAGCGGACAGGCCCGGATGCGCTTCGAGTCCGCGGCTGAGTCTCTTGCTCGGCTGGAAGCAGAGATTTCGGCTCTTCGAGCGCAACTGCAGGCCAGCCGCGCCGAAGAAAGCCAGCAGCGCACACAGGCCAATCAATTGCGCAGCGAGCAGGCAACCGTGGCTGGGCGGCAAAACTCGCTCGAAGCCCTCATCCGCAACCACAGCTACTCCACCGATACGGTTCGCCGGCTGCTGAAGCCGGGTGCGCTGGGGGCGAATATGACCCCGGTGGGCACGCTCGCGGACTTTCTCGAGGTCTCGGGCGCGCATGAGGGGGTTGTCGACGAGTTTCTGCGCGAAGAGCTTAATTACGTCGTGGTCGAGAGCTGGGGAGCTGCCGAAGAAGGCGTCCGTCTGCTTAAATCCGGCGTGGAGGGCCGGGCCACTTTCCTCATTCATTCCGCCGCCGAAAGCGGGGCAGCTGCCGAGAGCCAGGCATTGAACGCGGTCGAGGACGGAATCGGCGGCCCCGGCCTGACGCCGCTCAAGGACTCCATCCGCATGCTGAACGGCTTCGGAAAAACGCTCGAGTCAATCCTGCCCAAGCTGCGGCACGGCTACCTCGTCGAGGACTCCAACGATGCCGTGCGGCTGGCCGCGCTGCACCCATACGCCTTCTTCCTCACGCCCGGGGGGGAATGCTTCCACAATGCAACTGTGAGCGGCGGAAAACCCTCGAGCGAAGGTCCTCTGGCGCTGAAGCGCGAGTTGCGCGAAACCCGGAGCCGCCTGGCAAAAATTGAGACCGGCGTGGCGCAGGCGGAGACGCAGGCCGAATTGCTGATCGGAACCATTCAGGATCTGACCGCCCAACTGGAGCAGCGCAGCGCGGAGCGCCGCGAGGCCGAAACCGGCGCAGCCAACCAGGGCGCGGCGCTGAAGCAAATGGAGGGCGAGGTTCAGCGCATCGAGCGCAGGCTGCAGGAGTGGGCGGCTCAGGCAGCCCGCAACCAGGATGCTAGAGAAGCCAAGCGCAACTCTATCCTGCAGAAGCGCGAAGAGACTACGCGCCTGGAGGCCGAACACTTGAGCGCCGAGACCGCTCTGGATGCCTTGCAGGTACAACTGGCCACCCTGCGCCAGAACCGCGAAGGCTTGCAGCAGCAGGCGGCTCAGGTTACCGCGGAGCTGGCCGGCCTGGAGGAGCGGCGTCGCGGCGCCGAGGCTGCCTTCCAGCGCATCGACCGCATGTATGCCGACCTGGAGCGCCGGGTGCTGGCAATTGAGCAGCAGAGCGCGTCTGCGCAGGCTGAGCGGCAACAGCGCATCTCAGAAAGCGCGGCGCTGGCTGTCAGGCAGGAAGAGCTTGCCAATGCGCGTGCGGAGGCGCTTGCTTTGGCGCAGGCGTTCGCCCTGGAGGCACAAGCCCTGCGGCAGCAGTTGGCCAACATGGAGACCCAACTGAAGACTGGGCGCGCAGGCCTGGACCAGTTGCGGGATAACCGCGCCGGTTGCTCCACCCAAGTGGCAAAGCTTCGTTCCGATCTTGAGCATCTTGAGGCAAGCTGCCTGACTGAAGTCAACGTCGAGGCCCAGGCGTTGCGCGCCGACCAGTCGATTGAACACATCGAAGGAGACGCGCTCGCAGTTGAGGAAGAAACCTGCCTCACACTGCGCCAGCGCATTGAGCAGATGGGCCCGGTGAACATGATGGCCCTGGAAGAGTACAAAGAGACGGCCGATCGCCACGGATTTCTCGAAGCCCAGCGCAACGATCTCATCGAGTCCATCGCCAACACGCAGGAGACGATCAAGGAGATCGATCAGATTTCGCGCACCAAGTTCGACGAGGCGTTTGCGAAAATCAACGAGAACTTTGCCCAGGTCTTCTCGCGCCTGTTCCAGGGCGGGCAGGCCTTCCTGCGGCTCACAGACCAAGAAAACCAGGCTGAGAGCGGGCTGGACATTGTCGCCTCGCCGCCGGGAAAAAAGCTGCAAAACGTACTGCTGCTTTCAGGCGGCGAAAAGGCGCTGACCGCTCTGGCGCTGCTGGTGGGCATCTTCCAATTCCAGCCCAGCCCCTTCTGCGTGCTCGACGAAGTGGACGCGCCGCTGGACGAGACCAACGTGGGCCGGTTTGCCGACCTCATGCACTCCTTGAGCAAGGACACGCAGTTCCTGGTGGTAACCCACTCCAAGCGCATGATGGAGTCCGCCGACATGATTTACGGCGTCACCATGCAGGAACCCGGCGTCTCCAAAGTGGTGAGCGTGCGTCTGGGAAACCGCGAGCGTCACCGCGCTACGGCGTAGGGCGCGCCGGTCGCTACCTTCTCCACGGCGTTTGCACTTTATACTCAGGCGTCGCTGTCACGGTGGCTTTCGCGGCATGGACCAGTTTGCGGCGAACCAGCCACGCTATGGCGGCCTGTGCCGAACTCTTCGACACTCCAATCGACTCTGCCAGCTCCCGGTAACTGATCTGAACGGCTGATTGCATGCGCTGCTCTTCGGCGGCAAGCCAGACATAGACAAGAAAACTCACCGGCCTCTTGTCATGCCCCACGAGGTCGCGCATCAGAACGCCCGTCACATAATCGTCAATCACCGGCATCGCTATACCGATGAATGCTATAGCAATCCTTAACTGATTGCAACGCATGGACATTAGGGTTATATTCCGAGCATCTCAACGAGGAGGTCCGCCATGATTCGCGGAATTAAACTTGTCAGCATTCCAGTCAGCAATCAGGATGTCTCACTCAAGTTCTACACGGAGAAAATGGGATTCAAGGTCGCAACCGATCAACACTTTGGGCCTGGCCAGCGGTGGATTGAGATGCTCATCCCAGGCTCCGATGTGAACCTCGCTCTGTTCACCCCGCCGGGCCACGAAAATCGCATCGGTGGGTTTCAACCCCTCACCTTCTGGTGCGACGACGTCTTTGCGACGGCCGAGCTTCTGAAGTCAAAAGGGGTGGAACTCGCCGCGGAACCCAAGAAGGAAGTATGGGGAACGATGGCCAAATTCAAAGATCCCGATGGCAATGAGTTCGTGTTTTCGAGCCGTTGAGGCAGCAAACCGGGCGCGAATCCCGCAAGGCACTCCCCAGATTCACACCGGCTGTGATTCGGCTCGCGGACGCACAAAAAAATCGCCCCCGAAGGATCACTTCTCTTCGGAGGCGCTTGTATTGATGATGACAAGATAATGTGGGGGTACCAGTAGCCGGCGCTGGAGGTCGGTAGCGCGCGACTACTGGTGATCCCTATTCAAACGAGACTAGCCGCGGCTTCCCCTTTCCACTGCTGCCTCGTGTCGCCCGGCTCTAAGAGGGTTTTCTTACTCACCCTCTGAACCATGTTGACAACTGAAGTTTCTCCCATGTTGCCTGATCGTTCCGTGACGGCTGTCACAGAGGTCAAACGTTTTTTTCCACATGCTTGCGCCTCTTGCATTCAATCACTTCTCCCACCCCAGCCGACGGTCAATTCGGTACACTCGCTCCGATTCTCCTTGCAAAGGCGAACCGTCTTGAACCGCTTCTCGCGCGCACATTGACAAACCTCGCCCCGCGTCCGAGAATCGGAGATTCAATTCCCGCCTAGGAAAGTCTTCCGGTGACAGTTCTCCTGACTACCAATCTGGGCTCGATTCCTCTGCTTGGCAGGGGCAAGGTCCGGGACCTCTATGCGGTCGATGGTGCGCTGCTGATGGTGGCCACCGACCGGATTTCCGCCTTCGATCATGTCCTCGCCACCGGCATTCCCGGAAAGGGGAAAATCCTCACCCAGATCTCGCTCTTCTGGTTCGATCTGCTCAGGAATCTTGTTCCCAACCACCTGATCGAGACCGATGCCGCCAACTTCCCCGCCGCGTTGCAACCCTATCGCGGCCAGTTGGAAGACCGATCCATGCTGGTGAAGCGCGCAGCCATGTTTCCCGTGGAGTGCGTGGCGCGCGGCTACCTGGCCGGCTCCGGCTGGAAGGAGTATCAGGCCACTGGAACCGTCTGCGGCATTCCGCTCCCCAGTGGCCTGCTCGACGGATCGCGCCTCCCCGAGCCGGTATTCACACCCGCAACCAAGAGCCAGGACGGCGCGCACGACGAGAACATCTCCTTTGCCGCCACCGAGGCGTTGCTGGGCGAGCACGATGCGGCAGAGTTGAAGCGGCTCACGCTGGCCCTCTACAACCGGGCCGCCGAACATGCGGAGTCCCGCGGCCTCATTCTGGCCGACACAAAATTTGAGTTTGGTAAAACCCCGGAAGGGATTATCCTTGCTGATGAAGTCCTGACACCGGACTCTTCGCGCTTTTGGGAACGTTCGGCCTGGAAGCCCGGTGGCGCTCAGCCATCCTTCGACAAACAGTTTGTTCGCGATTATCTTGAGTCAATCCATTGGAACAAGCAGGCGCCCGCGCCGGGTCTTCCGGAAGAAGTGGCGGAGCGCACACAAGAGAAGTATCTTGAGGCCTTCCGCCGCTTGACGGGACGGCATCTGAATCTGTAAAGGGTACACGCGATGCAGAACATGCAATGGGTAGATGTAGCGATCGTGGTCATCATGGCGGCAGCCGTGATAACCGGGGCGGCGGAGGGATTCTTCCGTTCAGCCTGCTCGCTGGGCGGGCTGGTGCTTGGCCTGGCGGTTGCGGCATGGAATTACGGCCGCTTCTCGCCTCTTTTCATGCCCGTGGTCCGCAACAAGGCAATCGCCGACACGATTGCCTTTCTGCTCGTCGCGCTGCTGGTGATGGCGGTGGCCGGCATGATCGGCGCCATTCTGGCAAAGGCGTTCAAGTTATTGGGATTGGGTTGTCTCGATGGATTGGCAGGGGCAATCTTCGGGTTCTTTCAGGGTGTGATTCTGGTTACGCTGGGCATTCTCGCAATCGTCGCTTTTTTTCCCCAAGCGCACTGGCTCGAAGATGCTAAACTTCCCAAGATGTTTTTCGGGTTTTGTCACCTCAGCACGCACATAAGTCCCGACGAGTTGGCGCACCGCGTCCGCGACGGCCTGAAGATACTGGAGCATGAGACGCCCCAGTGGTTGCATCCCAAGCAAAGCGGATCGTAATATCGGGCCATTGCGCAGCCCAATGGAAACCAAGTCAAGCTGATAAAGCACCAAGAGGTGAACGTGAGACGAGAACTGGACAGCCTGGTGACGCAAATGCATTCCAGCGGCATCCGCTATGAAGATGCCGTGCGCGATTTCAAAAGGCAATATCTGCGCGAAGTTCTGGAGGCACATCGGGGAAACCAGTGTAAGGCGGCCGAAGAGTTGGGAATCCATCGCAACACGCTGAGCCGCACCATGGCGGATCTGGACCTGGATCTGGCAGAAGTGCGCGCGGGCCTCAAGCGTCCGGTGCGCAGCGAACGTCCTGTATTCAGCGCGGGTCGGCAGAGCTACCGCCAAGGCTGATGATTCAAATCAAGAGATGCTGACAACTCTACCTACCAACGAAGCGCGGGTCGCCATTGAGCCAGGCTTTGCCTGGGATACGCAGGATGCCTATCTGTTCGACATCGACGGCACGCTGTTGCGCAGCCGCGACCGCATACACGTGGACTCGTTCGCTTCAAGCGTGCAGCGGGTAACCGGCTTTGAAGTCACGCTGGCCGGCATTCTGCTGCACGGCAGCACCGATACGGCCATCCTGCGCGAGGCCTGCAATCAGGCCGGGATTCCCGCCAGAATCCTTGAAGATCGCATCGAGGCCATCCTGGAAGCGATGCGCAACACGGTTGCCGAACGCCGCCATGAGATGGACCTGGTGCGCATGCCGGGAGTGGAGCAGGTTCTAAACCATCTGGCGCAAAAAGGCGCGCTGCTGGGCGTGGCCACCGGCAACCTGGAAATGATTGGCTGGATCAAGGTGGAGCAAGCCGGCCTGCGGGAGTGGTTCCGCTTCGGCGGCTTCAGCGACCACTTCCCCATCCGCGCGGAGCTCATCGGCCAGGCAGCTAATAAAGCCAGAGAGCTGGCGGGCAAATCAGCCGGCATCTGCGTTGTGGGCGACACGCCGAACGACATTGAAGCTGCGCGCGCTAACTTCCTCTCAGTCATCGCCGTGGCCACGGGCAACTACAGCTTCGACGAGTTGCTCAAGCATCAGCCGGAGGTCTGCGCGTCGTCGCTGGCCGACCTGCTCGCGCTGACACGGACCGCGCCGTGATGCTGCCTCGCTTCCCATTGGCGGGAATATTGCTGGCGCTCGTTGCATGCGCTGGAGAGGCGCAGACGGTTCAAGCCCCACCGGCTCAAACGCAGCCGTCCATGCAAACCGCTGAACCGCCCGCAGCGCCAGCCATCGATGCCAAACCAGCCAGCCTCCCCAGCGGCAAGGACCGTCGCCGTGCCGCAAAGCTGTTTCTTGCAGCCACCAAGCTGTTTGAGGCCGAAGAATTTGAGGAGGCGATGAAAGGCTTTCAACAAGCGGCCGCGCTTGACCCCACCAATGCCAACTACGGCTTATCGGCCAACCTGGCCCGCAGTCACGCCGTCACAGCGCTGATTGAAGCTGCGGCCAAAGCCCGCCTCCGCAGCGATCGAAATTCCGCGCGCGACGCCCTGGCGCATGCTCTCGAACTCGACCCCGATAACATCCAGGTCACGCAGCACATTTACGAACTGGGCGACGACGCCCTGCTCGCGCAGCCAAAGCCCATTTATGACCGGGACGAAGGCTCCAACGGCGAACCTGTTGCGCTTGCTCCCACTAGCGGCGTGCACAGCTTTCACGTGCGCACTGACCAGCGCCAGGTCATCCAGCAGGTCTTCAAGGCTTTCGGGCTTACGGCCATCATCGACGAGAGCGTCCACAGCCAGCAGACCCGGCTGGACATGGATGACGCAAGCTTTGCGGAGGCCACCAGAGTCATTTGTCAGTTAACCAAGTCCTTTTACGTCCCTTTGGACCCACACCGCGCTCTTGTAGCCCGCGACACCCCCGAGAATCGTCAGCAGTTCGTGCGCCAGGATCTGGAGACGGTTTACCTGCCCGGGTTAAGCTCCACCGATCTCACCGACCTGGGGACGATGGCCAAGAATCTCTTCGATGTGCGGCAATCGGTGGTGCAGCCGTCCACGGGAACCATAACGATTCGCGCGCCTGCCCAAACGCTCGCCGCCTTCAACGCCACCATCCGTGGGCTGGTGGACGGGCAAAGCCAGGTGCTGCTCGAAGTGCGCCTGATTCAGATTGCGCACACCAGCACCCGCAATACCGGCGTCCAGCCGCCGCAGCAGGTCACGGCGTTCAACGTCTATGCCGAGGAACAGAGCATCCTGAATGCGAATCAGAGCCTGGTGCAGCAAATCATCTCTTCCGGGCTGGCCGCGCCAGGCGACACGCTGGCGATCCTCGGCATTCTGCTGGCCTCCGGACAGGTCTCGAACTCGATCTTCTCCAACGGCATCGCCTTGTTTGGCGGCGGGCTTACGCAATCCGCGCTGGCTCCGGGATCGATGTCGGCAAACTTCAATCTGAACTCTTCCGACTCGCGCGAACTGGACCAGATGGAGCTGCGCCTGGGAGACGGCGAGGCCAGCACCATGCGCCTGGGCACCCGCTATCCCATCCAGACCTCATCCTTCTCGAGTCTGTCGGGCAGCATTCCAAACATTCCTGGGTTGACCGGCGCGGGAAGCTCCAGTTCCCTTGCGTCGTTGCTCTCCTCGTTGAGCAGCAGCGTGCCCAACGTTCCCCAGGTGGAATATCAGGATTTGGGCCTGACCCTCAAGGCCACTCCAAAGGTGATGCGCAATAACGATGTAGCGCTGACTATCGACATGAAAATCGTTGCGCTCTCCGGTTCGTCCGCCAATGGAAATCCCATCCTCGACAACCAAGCCTATACCGGGGTGGTCACGATGAGGCAGGGCGAGGCCGCGATCCTGCTCAGCGACCTGAGCAAGCAGGAGAGCCGCGCCATCAGCGGAGTGCCGGGACTCAGCGAGATTCCCGGCCTGAACAACGTGACGGGCAACGACACGCAGAAGAACTATTCATCCCTGCTGGTGGTCATTACGCCGCACGTCATTCGCGGAACCCAGGCCGCCGGCCACTCGCCCATGATGCGCATTGAGAAAAGCGCGACCGCGCGTTGATGCGGGCGTGCAATTGCCGCGCTCGCTCAACCCGACCGGCGCCCACAACCTACGGCGTCACACCGTCCAGCTTCTCCTGAAACTCGACAATCTTCTTCAGCGTGTCGTAGGGAGCATTCGCTGAAACCACGCGCCCGTTGATCATCAGTATCGGCGTCTCATTGATTTCCAGATCCCGCGCCAGCTTCACTGAGGCTTCCACCGCGGCTGAGGTTGCCGGCGTGGCTGCGCAGGCTGCAATCTTCGCCGGATCCTGGCCGGCCTTTACCACCGCGGCGTTCAGAGTCAGAATGGCGGCGTCATCGGATTGGTTCAACCCTTCCTGACCGTCAAAAACGGCCGCTGCAAACTGGAAGAAGGCGTTGCTGCCGCCCTGCTTCCCCACGCAGTAACCGTAGGAGGCCGCCTTCTTGGCCGCGGGATGAATCTTCTCCAGAGGATAGAACTGGAAGACGATGCGCGCCTTGGGGAAATCCACCGCCAGTTTGTCCATGTTCGGCTGCGCTTCCTTGCAATGCGGGCACTGAAAATCGGCAAACTCCACAATCTCCAGGTCCTTCAAGGCTGATCCGACATACGGACCGTCGGCTCTCTGCACCAGTTGCGCACGATTATCCGCATACGGATTCGCGCCGAAGTTGACAATTTCGTCGCCGGCAATGAGGTGCTTGCCGTCGGCCAGAGTAAAGAAGCCGATAGGCTGCGGCTTGCCGGTTTTGTCGGCCACAAGAATGATTACCTTGCTGATGCCTTCCACCGGAGTTTTCAAAATCGCCTGCACCTGCCAGATTCTGGTCTCGTCGAAGCCCCAGCTTGCGTGCAGAAATGCGTTGACCGTCTCCCTGGTGGGAGATGTGGCTGTAAAGTTCGCCGGATCGGGCTTGGGGAAGACCGGCGCGGCAGACGGCGCGGGCGCGGATGGCTCCTCAGCGGGCGCCGGCGGAACCTGCTGCTGGCCAAAAGCATGGAAAGCGGGCGCAGAAATAAGAACCAGCGCTGCAAAACTGGCAAAACGGTTGGACAGACGGATCAATCGGATTCTCCTTGGTTGGCGGGAAAACTCCCAGGTTCTAGCTTATACCTGCACTTTGACGGCGATGGGAAATCTGCGCCCCAAGCCAAACGACTTTGAGGTCACCTTCAGCACCGGAGCTGCCTGCTGGCGCTTGTACTCGGAACGCTCCACCAGGCGCACAACCTGTTGGACGAGTTCGAGGGGAAATCCGTGTGCTTCGGCTATGTGCTCGGGCGTCTCGTAGCGCTCCACGTAGGCTTCCAGAATCGGATCCAGAACCTCGTAAGGCGGCAGCGAGTCGGTATCTTTCTGGTCCGGACGCAGTTCAGCCGAGGGCGGCTTCTCAAGAATCGCCTCCGGAATCACCTCATGGTCGCGATTCAGCCATCGGCACACCGCGTACACACGCGTCTTCACCAGGTCGCCGATCACCGCCAGAGCCCCCACCATATCGCCATAGAGCGTGCAGTATCCAACCGCCATCTCCGACTTGTTGCCGGTGGTCAGCACCAGGGCCGAAAACTTGTTTGACAGCGCCATCAGCAGGCAGCCGCGTATCCGGGACTGGATATTCTCCTCCGTGGTGTCGGTCTTCATTCCGGCAAACAGCGGTTCCAGAGCGCGGATATACTCTTGAAACAGGCCGCTGATGCCGATCTCCTCAAACTTGATCCCCAGGTTGGCGGCCAATCGGCGGCTGTCGTCGATCGAGCCGGCGGACGAGTACGGGCTCGGCATTCCTATGCCCAGCACGTTTTCCGCTCCCAATGCATCTTTGGCGATGGCCGCCACTAATGCCGAATCGATGCCGCCGCTCAACGCTACCAGCACCTTCTTAAAACCGCACTTGCGAACGTAGTCGCGCGTACCCAGCACCAACGCATGGTAGGCGGCGGCGGTGTCGCCGTCTTCCCCCGTCAAATTCGTCAAATTCAGGTCCTGTAGCCCAATACGAGCCAATATGAGGTCAATGTCAACCTCTTCCGTTTCAGGTAGAACAGGCGCATCGAATGGATCGACCACCACCAGGTCCTCCTCGAACGAGGCAGCCTGTGCAATCAATTCGCCGCGCGCGTTGAAGGCCAGCGAGGTGCCGTCGAAGATCAGGCTGTCGTCGCCGCCGACCTGATTGGACATCAGCACCGGCACGCCGTCCCGCCGCGCAATCGCGGCCAGCATCTTGCGGCGAATCTCACGCTTGCCGTGCCAGAAAGGCGACGAGGAGAGATTGATGTGCACATCCGGATGCTGCAGCATCAGTTCTTCCATCGGGTCAGATTTGTACAGACGGCGCGGCCAGAAGTTCTTATCGTTCCAGGCGTCTTCGCAGATGGTGATGGCCAGACGAACGCGATCCAGTTCCACCACCTGCTGTGGCCGGGAAGCGGAAAAGTAGCGCTGCTCGTCGAAGACATCGTAAAAAGGCAGCAGGCGCTTGTGCTGTTCCAGCAGCAGGCGGCCGCCGTCCAGCAGAACCGCGGCGTTCACGGCTGGCTTGCCTGTCTCACCTTCGGCCGGCAAAGCCACGCCCGCCAGTACAGCGGTTTGCAACTCGCGCGTGGCCTCGGCAAGTTCCTCGACGGCCGAGCGGCAGCGGGCCAGAAAGCTCGGCTTCTCAAGAAAATCGGCCGGCGGATAGCCACAGATTGCCAGCTCCGAGAACACCGTAACCCGCGCGCCCTGAACCGCTGCTTTCCGGCTGGTGGCAACAATCTTCTCAAGGTTTCCGGTGAAATCTCCCACAGTAGGGTTGATCTGAGCCAGTGCAATCTTCACATGTTTAGTTTAATCCCATGGGAAAGGCAAAGGCTGCTAGCTTCTAGCCTCCAGCTTTTAGCTCGCACCCGCTGAGCGCAACATTTCGGATTGGCGGTCAAAGGCTCGTAGCTAGAGGCTAGAAGCCAGAAGCTGCTCTCACGATCCCGTTCCCGCAAGCACCACGCCGATGGTGCGCGCAATGATCTTCAGGTCGAGCCATATGGTCCAGTTGTCGATGTAGGTCACATCGAGCGAAACATAGTTGTCGAACGAGGGATCCTGCCGGGCTTGCACCTGCCAAAGGCCGGTGATTCCCGGGGTCACGTCGAGGCGGCGAAGATGGCTGAGCTTGTACTCCCGCACTTCAGATGCGATGGGTGGCCGGGGACCGACGATGCTCATGTCTCCGCGCAGTACGTTGATGAATTGCGGCAGCTCATCAATGGAATACTTGCGCAGGAAGCGGCCCACCTTTGTAATCCGCGGATCGTTCGATATCTTGAACAACACCCCATCGCGCTCATTCATATGCATCACGTCCGCGCGGCGCTTTTCGGCGTCGCGGACCATGGTGCGGAACTTGACGCATCGGAACACATGGCCCTTCTTGCCGATGCGTTCTGAGAAGTAGAAAACCGGGCCGTGCGAATCCAGCTTGACCACGATAGCCGCCACCAGAAAAATCGGCGAGAGTATCACCAGAGTCAGAATTGAGAGCAGAATATCGAGTGCTCGCTTGAACACCAGGCCAATCTCGTTCACACTGCCTCGGTACAACGAAATAGTCGGAAACTGGCCAATGTATTCAATGGGACTGTTCCACGCCAGACCGTCGTACATATCGGGAACCACGCGCAGATCCACGCCGTGAATCCGTGCCTGGTCCAGCACGTCCTGCACAATTTCCCGCTCGCACGGGCTGGTGAAGAATATTTCGTCTACAAATTGCTTGCGCGCATGCTGAAACAGCGTGTCAATATTGCCCACAACGTCGCCGGAGGTCGATGTAAACCTGGAGTTGGAATCAGGAGACTGAATGAACCCTTTGAACGTATAACCAAGATGCCGGATGCTCTCCAGGTGGTGGCGAAGCGCATGCGCCTCGGGCCCGGTGCCCAGAATCAGCACGTTGCGCGTCCCCACGCCGCGCTCGAATCGCCGGTAGATCAACACGCGGTAGACGAATCGGCGCACGCTCAGCGAAACAATCACCAATCCCAGCGTAATCAGCACGATCCTGCGCGGGATGTCCGCCGCATGAACCAGATAGAGTGTGCCGGTTAGCAACAGGCCGGAAGTGAGGCAAGCCTGGACGCTGAGGCGCTGCTCGTGCAGAAAGCTCGAAATGCGGGTTGGGGTATATAAATGCAGCCGGCGGCTCGTCAGAATCAGCGAAACGGCAAATCCGCATAACAGGGCCAGCAAAATGCCCATCGATTGGCCATGTATGAGTGTGCCCTGCCAAAAGCCCTTTGCTCCGGCAACCGGCCCGGTATGCAAATCGTAAAGCGTGGCCAACACCGCAGATCCAAAGATCGTGACTAAATCCAGGATCATCCACAGCTTGCCAGTGCCACGTCCACTACGCGTCGAATTTGCTGTCGCACTCCCCACCACTTCAGGCGCAGGAGCTACGGAAGCTGAAACTCTTTGCCAGAAATCCGATGTCGCCATATACGTTCCGCAGACCTTAAAAAACCTTGAGACACTTCGGGGGTAGCGGGGGAGCGGTTATCCCACTAAGGAACCATGCAAGGAATCGAAACAAAGTGACAGGAAGCCATTGGCAGCAGGGCGCTGTTCTAATCGTTTTGATGACGTTTTTTCCCCATTGGTTGCTCTCGCTTGCCGCAACCAGCCCCGTTGCTTGTTTTTCATCATCTCTGCCGCGATCATGCCGCGGCAGTATTCACATTTCGCGTTACAATTCGCCGCAACCGCACAACTTCGGAAATAGAGCGTGTCGTTATGGGCTGACGGCGGACTTCATCGGCCATGAGTGGAATCGGCCTAAGGTATGAATGCTGAATGCGGTTAAGCGGCCCAATCAAGAACGTGCTTTGGGGAAAAACCTATGAACACAAAAAGATGATAACAAAGAATTCCCCCGATTATCACCCTGGCTTGCTCGGCTTGCCCTTCCCCTCATCTTCGCTTCCAGACCCAATGGGTAAGCTGACCGTTCCAGCATCAACCCAATAGCCGGGCTATGGCAAGAAAAATCGTAAAGGCTACCCATTACCAGATGATAAATCCTTTATTCCGAAGGTAATATGTAAGCATCCAAAGCCAGAAACTGCTGAATATGCGGGTCCGGCGATGCCAAAAAATCCTTGAGGCGTGGGAAAAAGCGCCCCTTCCCCTGATCCAGAAAAAGCACTACATCGGCAAGGCGCTCGGCAAACCGCATGTCGTGCGTCACCACGATGCTGGTAAAGCCGAGCTGCCTTTTCAGCCGCTGAATCAGGTCTCCAAGCCTTCGCGCAATGATGGGATCGACCATGGTGGTTGGCTCGTCGTAGAGCACCACCTCGGGTTGCGCGGCCAGCGCGCGCGCTATGGCGACGGCGCGCTTGCGCCCGGTGGAGAGGCTCGCCGGATAAGCATCCGCCACATCCTCGGCGCCCACCATCCCGATCAACCGATCCACAATCTGCTGGATCTGGTCCTCGGCCAGGCCGCCGTTCTCCCGCAACGGAAAGGCGACGTTCTCGCGCACGCTCAGCGAGTCGAACAGCGCGCCATTCTGGAAGACCATGGTGACGCGCTTGCGAATCGCGCGCATCCCCTCCTCGGTGAGGCCGTTGATCTCCTCGCCCTCCACGCGGATGGAGCCAACCTGCGGATGGAGAAAGCCCATTAGAATTCGCAGCGCCACCGACTTCCCCACCCCGCTCCTGCCCAATATGCATAGCGTCTGCCCACGCTTCACGGTGAAGCTCACGTCATCCAGAACCTTTCGCTCGCCAAACCACATGGAGACGTGGTTGAACGAGATAATCGGCCCGGCAGGCGCGGCAAGAACCTCTTCCGCGCGCTCTCTTGCACTCTCTACGCCGAGGCCAAGGTCGCGGATAAGCTCCATCGAAATCTCGGGTTCGGTGGGACGATCTTCCATCTCCATAAGATCACTTTACGCGATCGGCGCTGGCCGCAGGGCTTCTGCCCGCCGAAGATCCGCCGGGGAATTCACATTCAGAAACCATAGAGCCGGCGGCAAAGCGCAAGGGTGCGACACTTGCCCGCACTGCACCAGAGCCTCTACGCCCAGAACGCTCATGGGCTCACCAAGCGCGGCGCATGCTGCCTGAAACGCCGCAAAGCACCCCCCTCGGCCAGCCTCCAGTTCGCGCCGCAGCAACGGCAAGGCAGCCCGGTCCACCACCGCGGGAAAGCTCTGGAGAAAGCCGTTCACCGAGGGAACAGTGACCGCCCGTCCGGTAACCTTCGAGTGATGCAGCATATAGCGCAACAAGGAGGCGGGCAACAGAGGCAGATCGACGGGCAAGAAAACCGCCCGCCGCCGAGCGGTGGCGTCAAACGCAGCCACGATCCCGCCCAGAGGCCCCAGCCCGGCTTCCCGATCCTCAACGACGGGCGCAAAGGCCGCAAGCGATGAGAGGGTGCCTGCAATAAACGCTTCCAGCCCGGGCTGCCGCAGAACCCCGAGAGCAATTTCCACCAGTGGCCGGCCGGCAAACCGCACCAGCGCCTTGTCCTCGCCCATCCGGCTCGAGCGCCCCCCGGCAAGGACAAAGCCGGCGGCATCAGGCCAAACCGCAGCGTTTGCGGCTCCCGTCTTCCCCTCCATCGAAATCGATTGCCGCTCAGCCAAGGACTCCTCGTCGGTCTAATACTACATTTGAAGATCGAAGATTCCGGAAAAATCAGAGGGTTTCAACCCCCTGAAAAAGGAGCAACTCGACGATGCCTTCAGTCTTCCAGATTGACAAGTGTTAGCTTACAGGCTACAGTGGCTCAGATGAAGATTCGAGATTTCGTGCATAAGGGCCTGAAGAAGTTCTATGAAGAGGACAGCGCGAAAGGTGCTCCGGCAAGCTCGACCGACAAGCTACGAAAAATGCTTGCCTTTCTGGACGAGATGGACGACGCGGACGAGTTGAAGGGGCTTACCTCATGGAAGGCGCGCCGGTTGACCGGAGACCGCAAAGGAACGTGGACCTTGAGCGTGACCGCCAACCTGCGGCTGACCTTTCGCATCGATGCTGCCACGCGTGAAATCCGCGAAGTGAATCTGGAAGATTACCACTAGGAAGAAGGAGAAAAACGCCATGCCCATGAAGAATCCTCCCCATCCAGGGGATTTTATTCGG
>Ga0182030_10006552_pt1 | contig 24549 bp, 22 predicted proteins | sample 812S3MmetaG_FD_121299 | JGI IMG/M metagenome (GOLD analysis project Ga0182030, IMG submission 121299) | Permafrost microbial communities from Stordalen Mire, Sweden - 812S3M metaG (Illumina Assembly) | ecosystem: Environmental > Terrestrial > Soil > Wetlands > Permafrost | place: Sweden...
AATGCTGCGCCGTAAATGACGCTAAGGGTTTAGCCCGGCGTGACGTCGCCGCTCAGTTGCGCTGCTGGTCGCCCTGGCCTGGGCCTTCCAGGAATCCCGCATCGTCCGACTTGCAGCCGTAAGCGTGGCGTTCGTCTCTCGCGTGCGGATAGGATTCCGTGTGCGCGTTCGCTCCACATGAGCCGTAGTGCAGAGGTCCTGGCAGCGGGTAGGGGTTGCAGCCCGAAACTGTCACGGCCAAAGCGACCGCCGCAACGCACTTCACCCAATTTCTTGTCGGCATGTCCGATCCCCGTGAATCGATCTGCTAGCATGCGAAGCCGAGCGCGCCAAGCCGATCACGGAAGGATGAGCGCGTAGAGCGCCCGAGCCTCTGAGGCAGGACCCCGACGCTCGCCGACAACCTGAACGCGCAAGGTCGTCGTCCGGCCATTGAACGTGAGTGTGAGATCGTCGCCGGGGCGGATGTGGCGGCTCGGCTTGTCGATCACGACCCGCTCGCCCTGCCGGGCCACGGCAACCTCGCCATCGGCCACCCGCTTAGCCGCGAGCGCCCGCGTTTTGCAGAAGCGCGCCCGCCAGAGCCAGACGTCGATGCGGCAGGACTCGCTGTGGCTCCCCATCGGAGGCGCCGGCTGGGCCGGTCCAGGCAGGCCGTCTGCGGCCGGGGCTTCCTGGATAGGTGGCGGCCCTCTGCGCCGCCAAGTGGGGACTGCGCCAGACTCGGCCTTGCCGGCGGGTATGAAGCCGAGGCCGCGCAATATGCGCTCGCCGTCGGACGCGCTCCAACCGAATTCGGCGAGCATCGCCTGCGTGAGCGCAAATCCCCGCGAATCGGAGGTCCGCGCGAGATCGTCGATCCGCTCCAACGATTCGATGGGAGCGGCGAACTGACCCAGGGCGCGCAAGCCGCGAAAGGCCAGCGCCTCTCTTGCTGGCGCTTGGCGCAGGTCCGCGAGCCCCGCACCAGGTCGCCAATTTGGAGCTGCGAGCTCAGCGAAGATTTCGCGTATCCATTTCGTCTCGGGCGCGACGAGGTCCTCGACATATATGGTGAACGCGCCGAACCGCACGCCGAGCTCCCGCAGCGCCCTGCGCTCGGACCGGTAGAGGGCGCGCAGGAATTCCTCGGCGTCGCGGCGCGGTAGAGCGCCCGCGGCTTCGACGAGCTGGTACGCGAGACCGCGCGCAAGACCGCGCAACGCGTCGCCTTCGGTCGCCGCCTTGAGCCGCGCCAAATTCACGAAGGCAGGGGCCGCAACCCCGGCGACAAAAGCTTCAAGCCGCCGCATAGCGCGTGCACGCGCAGTCTGTGCTCCCATTTCGCCGTCAAGCCGGACCTGTGGCGCAAGCGGAGAGCCGCCGACGATCTCGCCGACGGCATGGCCGCGCCAGAGAATCGTGCGGCTCGGGCTCAATGAGAACTGCTCGTCGCTGTTGGCGGCGATCTCCGCGAGGCGGCGGGAAATCTCTGGGGCGACGACGCGATCGACTGCGCCTCGAAGCGCGCGCGCCTCCAAAGCCGAGGCCCCGCGCTCCGGCTTGAAATGCAAGCCGATGAGCCGCCCGACTTCGTGGCCTTCGACGATCACGGCGCCGTCGGGGGTTATGCCGCCGAGCGTCGGGCCGGAGGATTGCTCCAACCCGCGCATCAGCGCGCTGGTGCGCCGATCGACGAATCGCTGCATGAGCCGCACATGCAAGGTGTCGCTGAGCCGGTCCTCCAGGGCGCGGGTGCGGTCGGCCCAGCCGCCGGAGTCGTCGAGCCAGTCGCCGCGGTGCGCGACATAGGCGAGGGTGCGCACGCGCGCGAGGCGGCCCGACAGCGCGTCGATGTCGCCGTCGAGCCGGTCGAGCGCCGCGAACTGACCCTGCGCCCAGTCCTCCGGCAGGCGGCGGCGCCCTTGAGTCAGGTGTTCGAAAATCGCGCCGACGAGCCGAGTGTGGTCGTCCTGTGTGGTCTTGCGGAAATCGGGAGTCTGGCAAACCTGCCAGAGCCGGATCAGGTTGGACCGGTCGCGACTGCGCCGGGCGACCTGTTCGTCGGCCGACAGCAGGCGCAGCGTCGTCTCGTCCTGCGCCTCCTCGGCGAGACGAAGGCCGGCCCTAGGCGGCGGGACGCCGAGCGAGCGCAACAGCCCCTGAGCCGAGTCGAAATCGAGCCGCGCGTTGCGCCATTCGGCATGAGCCACCGGCGCGAAAGCATGGGCTTCGACCGCCGCCACCACATCGGCGTCCATGTCGGGCGCGTCGCTGGTGACGCCGAAGGTTCCGTCGCGGCGGTAACGGCCGGCGCGACCGCCAATCTGGCCGATTTCCTGAGGTTGCAGCCAACGCGTGCGCCGACCGTCGAACTTGCGAAGCCCCGCAAAAGCCACATGGTCGAGGTCCATGTTGAGGCCCATCCCGATCGCATCGGTCGCGACGAGAAAATCGACCTCGCCGGACTGAAACAATTCAACCTGAGCGTTGCGCGTGCGTGGGCTGAGCGACCCCATGACCACCGCCGCGCCGCCGCGTTGGCGGCGGATCAATTCGGCGATTGCGTAGACGTTCTCGGCCGAAAAGGCGACGACGGCGCTACGCTTAGGCAGCTTGGTCAGCTTCGCCGGACCGACATAAGAAAGAGTCGAGAGCCGCTCGCGGGTCTGGATCTCGGCGTGGGGAACGAGTTGGCGCACCAGCGGCGCCATCGTCGAGGCGCCCATGAACATCGTCTCGTGGCGGCCGCGGGCGCCCAGCAAACGTTCGGTGAACACATGGCCGCGCTCTCTGTCGGCGCAAAGCTGGATCTCGTCCACGGCGAGGAAGTCCACTTCGCGGTCGAGCGGCATCGCCTCGACAGTGCATATCCAGTAGCGGGGGTTGAGCGGGACGATCTTCTCCTCGCCGGTGACGAGCGCGACCGAGCGCTCGCCGCGCACCTTGACGATCCGGTCGAAGATTTCACGGGCCAGCAGGCGCAGCGGCAGACCAATCATGCCAGAGGCGTGGCCGAGCATCCGTTCGATGGCGAGGTGGGTCTTGCCGGTGTTTGTGGAGCCCAGAACCGCGATGACGCGGGGAAAACGTTCGTCGGTTCGCTCCCGCGCTACGTAAGGGCTGGGGTCGCTTGATAACGCGGGCCGCCGGAACATCTCGACTCAGAGATAGGGAGCAGGAGTGAGTAAGTCAAAGGCCTTGGCTATTGTTGATTACCATCATGTGTGGCGGAACGGCTAGACAGCCTAAGCATATGATTTTGAATAAATTTTGGCTGTCTATACCGATGCCGCTAGCTTCTCGCTGATTTCCCACAGCCTCTGTGCCGCCGCATCGTCGCGCGCAGCGCGCGACGGAACTTCGACTTTCCGCTCTGCAAAGTATTTGCCGCTGACGGCGCCGACTTCGGGCGAACTCACGAGATAAACCAGAGTGTCGGCGCCTTTTTCCGGCGAGATCGCAAACCACTTGGCGACGCCGGCAAGCGGCGCCGTTAGAGCTCCTGCTTCGTCGGCGAAGCGAGAAGCGACGAAGCCGGGATGAAAGCAGTTGGCGGTTACGGACGAGCCCGCAAGGCGCCGCGCGAGTTCACGCGTGAACAAGACGTTAGCAAGCTTCGAGCGCTGGTAGGCGCGAAAGCTGAAGTAACCTTTCCTGCATTGCAGGTCGTTGAAGTCGAGCACGGCGCTGCGATGCGCGCGCGAGGCGGTGGAGACGATGCGCCCTGCCCGCGCCGCCTTAAGCCGGTCGATGAGCGCCGCCGTCAACAGGAAATAGGACATGTGATTAAGCGCGAAGGTGCGCTCCAACCCTTCCGCGGTGACGCGGCAATCGGAGAACAGGGCGCCTGCGTTGTTGACCAGCGCGTCGAGCCGCGGTTCGGCGGCGGCGATTTCGGCGCCAACTCGTCTGGCCTCTCGCATGAGCGAAAGGTCGGCGAGGTGCGCCGTGTGATTGAGGCCGGGCGCAAGCGCCTCCAGCCGCCTCAGCGTTGCGTCGGCGCGGGTTCGATCGCGCGCGACAAATACTATGCGCGCTCCCTGACGCGCCAGCGCCTCGACGGCCTTTTCGCCGACGCCCGAGGTCGCGCCGGTCGCCGCCACGATCTTGCCCTGCATCATCGCCATGTCCCCCGTTAACCCGTTTCGGCTATTTAAGCAGCATCGTGAGTTCGCTCCGCAACATCGCCTTATTCGCCGCCGTGACCGCCGCAGGAGCCGCCTTCGCCGGGTCGGTGGAGGACGGATTCTCTGCGTACCGTAACGGCGAATACGCCAAGGCCTTACTGCTTTGGCGCCCCTATGCGGAAAACGGCGACCCCGCCGCGCAGGCGTTCCTTGGCGACCTCTATTTCGCTGGCCAGGGGGTCGCGCAGGATTTCAAGCAGGCTTTGTTCTGGTTCAAGCTCGCTGCGAACAAGGGAAACGTTGCGGCCGAGTTCAATCTTGGGCTGGCGGCGGAGCGGGGAATGGGCGCGCCCGCCTCCAATTTGCAAGCGCACGGCTGGTACAAAAAGGCGGCCGACGCCGGCCATGTTCCCGCCATGCTAGCGATGGCGCGGCTGTGTCGCGGGGGCGATAGCCCAGACCTCGCGCAGGCGACGCGATGGACCGAAAAGGCGGCGAAGACCGGCGATCCAGAGGCTGAGGACGCTCTGGCCGAGCTCTACCGCCTCGGTTCAGGGGTCGAGCCCAATCTCGCGCAGGCGCGCGAATGGTATCGCAAGGCGGCCGAACAGGGCTACGCGCCGGCCGAGAACAATCTCGCCATGATGTATCGCTTCGGCGCCGGCGGACCGCCCGACTACGAACGCGCGTTCGGCTGGCTGCATCGCGCCGCCGACCACGGAATCGCTACGGCGAAGTACAATATCGGCGCCATGTACGCTCTCGGTCTTGGCGCGGCCAAGGACCCGGTCGAGGCCTATGTCTGGTATACGCGAGCCCTCGCGGGGGACGACGGTGACGTTCGGGCCCAGGCGGAAAAGGCTTTGGCATTGCTGAAATCGCAAATGAGGCCGGCCGACGTCGCCGAAGCCGAGCAACGCGCCGCTCACTGAGCGGGCAGGCCCTCGCCCTCCCGCCAGTCTTTCAGCAGCGCCGCGCGGCGGCGCGGGTAGCGGTCCGCAGCGACATCGAGGGCGGCGATCCGGTCGATGCGGAAGTGGCGGAAGTCGCTGCGTAATTCGCACCATGCCGCGAGAACGTGCAAACGGTCGAAATAGGCGATCGCAAAGGGCCATACGGTGCGATGGCTCGCGCGGGCGTCTTTGTCTTCGTAGCCAATGGTGATCTTGCGTTCGCGCCTTATCGCGTCGCGCACGACAGCGAGGTCGATGCGCGAGGCGAGGATCTCGCTGGGGCCGACCATTATCCCGGCGGCGTCGGCCTCGTCTCGCAGATCCTCCGGTAGTACAGTCTTGATCTTGGCCAGCGCCTTGGCGGCGGCGACCGAAAGCTCGGGATCGCCGCGCTTGGCGACCCATCGCGAGCCCAGCACGAGCGCCTCGATTTCGGAGCGCGAGAACATCAGCGGCGGCAGCAGGAAACCGGGTTTCAGGACAAAGCCGAATCCCGCCTCGCCCTCGATCTCCGCGCCGCGGCCGCGCAGAGCCTCGATGTCGCGGTAGAGCGAGCGCAGGGAGACGCCGAGCTCCTCGGCTAGTCGCGCGCCGGTGACCGGCCCGCGATGGCGGTGCAGGATGTCAATCAGCTCCAAGAGGCGGTCGGCGCGGGGCATGGGTTGAATATAACGTGTTCTCGGCTCCACGCGGCGTTTTGCCGCCACGGAGGCGCCGATATTCGAGGTTAATTGACGCTTAGTGACTTAAGGGGATCCTTCCCGACATGATTCGTCTCGCCCTCGCCTCCGCGCTCTGTCTCGCCGCCGGCGCGGCTTCAGCGCATCCCGCCATGACAGCCGACAACACGACTATGCGCGCCGCGCCGAGCGCTCATGCCCGGGCGGTTCAGGAGGTCCCGGCCCATGCGCAGATCGACATTGGCGAATGCGGCGAGCGCTGGTGCGCGGCCTCATGGCGCGACCGCGAAGGCTTCGTGCGCGTCGAGGCCCTCGCCCCCAACGACGCGCCGCTCGAAGGCCCCCCGCCGGGTCCCTACTACGGTGGACCAGTGATCGTCGGGCCGGTGTTCGGCTTCGGCTACTACCATCACTGGTGAGGGCGTGGCGCCGCTCATTCTGTGGGACCTGAGCGTCGCTTCGGACTGGGTCGACTACAACGGTCACATGAACGACGCGGCCTATGCGCTCGTATTCAGCCGCGCCGGCGACCGCTGGATGGAGCGCATCGGCCTTGGTCCGGAGGCTCGCAAGGCGACTGGCTACACGCTCTATACATTGCAGATTATGCTCCACTATCTGCGAGAGGCGAAGCTTGGCGAACCCCTGCGCGTCGTCGCGCAGCTGCTGGAATTCGACGACAAGCGGGCGCGGTTGTGGATGGAGGTGCGTTCGCCATTTGATGGTCCAGCCATTGCTGCGACCGAGCAACTCTATCTCTCCGTGCGGCAAGCCGAGGAGACTCGCGCCGCGCCTTGGCGCAGCGAATCGCTGGCGTTGTTACAAGAAATGATGCAAGCGCACGCCTTACTGCCCGTCCCTCCGCAGTCAGGGCGGGGAATCTCGCTCAAGCGCGCCTGACACGCATGGACAGGCGATCCGGCCGGGTCTAGAGCAGCGCAACTTTTCAAGAGGTTATGCATGCGCCCGTCCAAACGCGCCAACGACGAGATGCGCAAGGTGAGCTTTGAGCGCGGCGTCGCGCGCTACGCCGAGGGCTCGTGCCTTGTCAGGTTTGGCGATACGCATGTGTTGTGCGCCGCCTCGCTTGAAGACAAGCCGCCGCCGTGGCTGCGCGGACAGGGCCGCGGCTGGGTCACGGCCGAATATGCTATGCTGCCACGCGCCACCTCGACCCGCACGCGGCGCGAATCCTCGACGGGCAAGGTTTCCGGCCGCACCCAGGAGATCCAGCGCCTGATCGGCCGCTCGTTGCGCGCCGTGGTCGATCTCGCGAAGCTCGGCGAACGGCAGATCACCATCGACTGCGACGTGCTGCAGGCCGATGGCGGGACGCGAACCGCCTCGATCACTGGCGCCTTCCTGGCCATGCGCGACTGCCTTGCCTGGATGGCCGGGCGGTCGATACTGAAGGACATTCCGATCAAGGACTACGTCGCCGCCGTGTCTTGCGGAGTTTATCACGGCGAAACCGTGATCGACCTTGATTACGCCGAGGACTCGGTAGCGGAAACCGACGCCAATTTCGTCATCACCGGCGCGGGCGGTCTCGTCGAGGTTCAGGGCTCGGCGGAGGGGGCGCCTTTTTCCGAGGCGCAGCTTCTCGCCATGCTCGGCTTGGCGCGCAAAAGCGTTGGCGACCTCATAAGGCTGCAAAAACAGGCGCTGGCCTAGTCGTCTAAAACTTCATCACACGTTCGCCATCACCCACTTTCCGCCATAGCTCGCCATGAACGGCTCATGCTGCCTCCTCGCGAATCGCGTAGATCGTTAGCGCCTCGCTGACCCCGCGCAATGCGCTCTCGCGCGAGGTCGTGCGCAAGCCTTTTTCGACGAGCAGGCTCCGGACTTCCGGCGTCTCCACCACCGGTCTTGTCGCCAATATCGCGCTCGGGTCCGCCAATCCTTGCACGCGCGCCGCGATGTTGACGGACTGGCCAAAGTAATCCTGCCGGTCGTCGAGCACTACCGCCAGACACGGCCCCTCGTGAAGGCCGATATTAAGGGCCAAATCCTCGCTGCCCCTCGCGAGGTTGATCTCGCGCATCCCCGCGCGCATGCGGATCGCCGCGCGCAGCGCCCGTTCGGGGCTCCCAAAGGTTGCCATGACAGCGTCGCCGATGGTCTTTACCACCGCGCCTCCTTCCGCCGAGACGGCCGATATCAGCGCGCCGAAATGGCTGCGCACGAGATCGAAAGCGGCAAGGTCGCCAACGCGGTCGTAGAGCGCCGTCGAACCGCGAAGGTCCGTGAAGAGAAACGTTAGGCTGGTGATTTTGAAGCGCTGTTCGGAATCGAGCGTGCCGTCACGGTAGATCTCGCGGAAGGTCTGATTCGAGAACGCCCGCGTTGCGGTGAGGAACGGCCGGCGGCGCGCGTAGATCTGGTGGAACGCCTCGTTCGGAGCCCAGATTGCGGGCAGCGTGCGCCGCCGCGAGCGGTTGTCAAGCGAGATGCGCACCGGGCCGGGCTGTAGATCCAAGGCCGCGGAATGGGCGTGCTCGTCGCTGAACACGAGGCTCAGCGAGCGGCGCTCGTGCGTCTCCGCGCCAGCGACATTGAGATGGATCGAAGTGTGAGTGACGGGGTCGAAAACGAGCCCCTGCCCGGCGGGCAAAGTCAACGACATGGTCGCGCGCTCGCCCGGCTCCAACTCCAGCCCGTCCAGAGTGACGCTTTCGACCAGCTGTTCGAAATCCTCCGGCAGGTCGGACGCCGTGCTCCAGAAGATCTGGCGCGCGTACTCCGGTAGCCTCAGTGAATCGGGATTGTGAGCAGCGATGCGGCGCACGCGCGGGTTGACGGTGAACGCCACCTCGACGGCGGCGTCGAGCAAAGGCTCGCAATTCACCACGCACAGCGAGCAGAAATACTCGCCGCGGTCGAGCGTCTTCAACGCAGCGCCAGTTTGCAGCACGCCACCGCAGCCAGGGCAGAGCGCGCTGAAAACCATATCGAACAGCCCAAGTTGGGCGGCGCGCACGAAGGCCCCAATCGCTGCATCCTCGTCGAGGCCGCGCGCGCTGGCGAAGGCGAGTGCGTTGATACGCGAGAGCCTTGCGTCCGGCGCGGTCTCGATTTCCTGCCGCAGTGCGGCGACCGAATTAGGCTCGGCGGCCTCTGTGAGCAGGGTCCATAGCGCTTCTGTGTCGGCCATGGCGGCTCCTTTCAATTGGACCATATATAGAACATTGGGCCTCGTCGCCCAGAGATGGCGCGCGCTAATGCGGGGCTAGCGCGGTTGCGGCTTCGTCCGGCGTCATCCAGGCGAAGGCGGGCAGTTGATGCCGCGCCCAAGTGAACTGCCGCTTGGCGTAGGCCGTGGTGTCGCGCACCCCGAGCGCGGCCGCCTCGTCGAGCGGAATGTCGCCACGCAGATGCGCCAGAAGATGCGGGACGCCATGCGCACGCATAACCGGCAGTGCCGGATCGAGCCGCCGCTCTGCGAGCCGCGCGACCTCTTCGAGCGCGCCGGCTGCAAGCATGCGGGCGAAACGGTCGGCGATGCGGCGCTTCAGCGCCTCTCGCTCGGGGGCGAGAAAAATGCCGCTCCATTCGCCGGGCGAAAGCGCCGGGGCGGCGCGGCGGTTCTGGAACTCTGACAACGAGCGGCCGGTCGCGTGGACCACTTCCAGCGCCCGTAGGATACGCTGGCGGTCGCTGTGTCGCAGACGGGCGGCGGAGGCGGGGTCGAGGCGGGCGAGGTCGGCGTGGAGGTCCAGAGTTTCGCGCCCCACGGCCGCCTCGCGTATCCCCGTGCGCACTTCCTCCGGCACTGGCGGAATGTCGGACAGGCCCTCGGTCAGCGCAAGGAAGTAAAGACCGGTGCCGCCGATGAACACGAGCGGACCCGGGCGCTGGCTAAGGATCTCTCTCGCGCGCGTCTCGTAGCGCCCAACCGAAAAGTTGACCGCGCCGTCGATCTCGCCAAATAGGAGATGCGAAGCGCACCGCTCCTCCTCGAGCGGCGGCCGAGCGGTAAGAATACGGAGATCGCGATAGACCTGCATGGAGTCGGCGTTGACGATGGTCGCGCCCGTTAGCTTTGCATATTGCAGTGCAAGAGCGGACTTGCCGCTGGTGGTCGGCCCTGCGATGAGGAGCGCCCTCGGCATATTTTCGGATAGGTTCATGCCAGCTTTCGTCGCTACGCTCGTCGCCGCCCCCGGCGCCTTGACCGATGCCGCCGTTGCACGCATTGCGCAAGCTCTCCCGGCGCCGGCTGTGAAGCACTGGCTCGAACTCGGCGAGGCGGCCGATCTCCTGCTCGACGCCGCGGCGGCGTTCGACTCCAAGGATTTGCGCGCGGCCGCCGCAGAGGTAGGCGCCGACGTGATCCTCCAGCCGCTCGCGACGCGGGACAAGAAACTTATCGTCGCTGACATGGATTCGACGCTCATCGGGCAGGAGTGCATTGACGAACTCGCTGATGTCGCCGGGGTCGGCCAGCAGGTCGCCGAAATCACTGAGCGGGCGATGCGCGGCGAACTCGCTTTCGAGGGCGCACTGCGCGAGCGCGTCGGACTTCTGAAGGGACTTGACGCCGGAGTCATCGAAAAACTGTTGGCGGAGCGCATCATGCTCAACCCCGGCGCAAAGACGCTCGCGGCGACGTTCCGGGCGCGCGGCGGCTATTTCGCCATTGTGTCCGGCGGCTTCGTTCCCTTTACCGCGGCGGTGGCCAAATGGCTCGGCGCCGACGAGCATCGCGCGAACCGATTCGCCGTCGTGGGCGGCCGGCTGACGGGAGACGTCGAGGAGCCGATCCAGGGAGCGGACGCCAAGTTACAGGCTTTGCGCGAGCTTCGCGACCTACTGGGCCTGCCAGTCTCCGCCGTTTTGGCGATCGGCGACGGGGCCAACGACCTGCCAATGCTTGGCGAAGCCGGGCTCGGCGTCGCCTACCGCGCCAAACCCAAAGTCGCCGCCGCCGCGCACGCGCGGGTCGACCACGGCGATTTCACGGCGCTCCTATTCGCAATGGGCATCGCACGGACGGAATTCGTCGCCGCCTGATTACCCTTTGCGCAGCCTGGCCGCATAGAAACCGTCGAGGCCGGACTGCCGCGGGGTTGCGCCCGGCAAATGACACGGCAACGTGCGCAGGTCGCCCAGCGGCGTGACGCATTCCGCGAGACCGCCGATTTCCTCTGCTTCAATGGGCGTCCGCTTGACGTCAGGGTGGCGTCGCAGCAGCGCGGCGATCTGCGCCTCGCCCTCCTCCGGCTCCAGCGAGCAGGTACAATACACGATGCTTCCGCCGCGCTTCGTCAGCGCGACCGCGCGTGCGAGGAGTTCGGCCTGCGTCTTCGCAAGCGCAGCGATGTCTCCGGCGCGCTTAGTCCAGGCGACATCGGGATGGCGGCGGATTGTTCCGGTCGAGGCGCAGGGCGCGTCTAGCAGCACAGCGTCGAAAGGGGGCGCGTCGTAGGTCGCGGCGTTCGCAATGACTAACTCGGCTTCGAGCTTAAGCCGCTCAAGATTGGCGGCCACACGCTTCAGCCTTTGCGCAGAGCGGTCTAGCGCGGACACGTGGGCGCCGCGCTGCGCAAGCTGCGCGGTCTTGCCGCCCGGCGCGGCGCAGAGATCGGCAACCCGGTCGCCTGGCGAGATCGGCAGAAGCCGCGCCGGCAACGCGGCGGCGGCGTCCTGCACCCACCATTCGCCGTCGCCGAAACCCTCCAGTTCCGGGATCGGCGCATGGGTTTCGAGCCTGACCGATCCGGTCGGCAGCACGGTTCCGCCGAGTCTGGCCGCCCAGCCTTCGGCGTCGCTCTTCACGGAAATATCGAGCGTTGGCTCCTGCAGATGGGCGGCGGCAATGGCGAGCGCGATCTCTTCGCCGTAATTTGCCTTCCAACGCGCGGCGAGCCAGGGCGGCGCGTCGTCGAGCGGTTCGGCGTCGCCGACGATTTCAGGTTTTGCGCGCGCGACGTTGCGCAGCACGGCGTTGGCGAGCGCGGCGTAGGGAGCGCTGGCAGGATCGGCGCGCACCGCCCTCACAGCGAGATCGACGGCTGCATGGTCGGACGTCTCGAGAAATAAAATTTGCGCTGCGGCGGCAATCAATGTCGATTCGAGCGGCCCCGCTTTGCGAGGCATTCCTTTTTCCAGGAAGCGCCCGAGGCCTTTACGGATCGTACCCAGCCGGCGCATCGCAACTGTGGCGATGGAGCGGGCTAGAGCACGGTCGCGCGCGTCGAGAATTTGCGGGGCTGACCCACCGTCAGGGCCGGGAAACCGGTCGTCGAGAGGTTTCCCATACGTAAGCGCATCGCCGATCGCCTGCGCGGCCACCCATCGAGGCACGTATCCCGGTGTCGCCTCCGGAGGCGGCGGTCGTTGCGCGCCTGCGCTCTTGCGGGTCGCGGGATGGTTCGGCCTCAAACGGACTCCTCGTCGATTCGCTTTCCTGCCCTTCTTAGCATGGATTTTAGATCTGGCGCGCGAGGCGCGTTGGCCTTATCTCCCCACTTGTGAACGAGATCTCCGACAAGCCCCCGCCCCGCCCATTGTCCAACGCGGCCAAACGGGCTCTGGCCGAAGGGGAAGCGCGCCGGCGAGCCGCCGAGGAGGCTGCGCGCGCTCCGCGCGAACTGGGCGGGCGCGGCGGGCTTGACCCGGCGCGCTATGGCGACTGGGAGGTGAAGGGGATCGCCTGCGACTTCTAAGGGACCATGACCACGTCCGCGCCGACGCTAACGCGGTCGTAGAGATCGATCACGTCCTCGTTGCGCATTCGGATGCAGCCGTATGAGGCAGCCGTGCCGACCGAGGCGCGCATCTTCTGAGTAGTGCCGTGAATGGCGACTTCCTCGCGGTCGAGAGTGATGGCGCGCGCGCCCATCGGATTATGCGGCGAGCCACCGGGGATCACTTCTGGCAATTCGGGATGGTCGCGCTTCACCGAATCGGGTGGCGACCACGCGGGGTCAACATATTTGCCCTCCACCTTGGCGTATCCGCTCCACTCCTTGCCCCGCTTGGCGACCGCAACCGGATAGGCAATGGCCTCGCCGGACTGCACGACGAAGAACAGCTTGCGCAGATGCTGACTGATGACGATCGACCCGGGCCGGTAGCCGCCGTCTAGGTTGGTCAAGACGCCAGCGGAAACCGGCTCGCCCGAGAGCGCAATCGCGATGAAGACGGCGAATAGCGGCTTCGGCATCACTTTCCCTCCAAAAGCAGTGAAAAATTCTAGCAAAATTCGCTGTGGGGCGAGAGCGCCGCTTTGAAACTCGGTAAATCGGCGCCAAAAGACGGCTTTCCGGATAGAGAAACTATGCTGACCAACAAAGGCAAGTACGGGTTGAAGGCGATGAGCCATTTGGCAGGCATGCCGCCCGGCCAGCCGGCTCTTGTCGCTGACATTGCCAGCGCCAATTCAATCCCCAAAAAGTTCTTGGACGCCATTCTCGGCGAACTGCGCACCGCCGGCTTTGTTCACTCTAAGAAGGGGCGTGGTGGTGGCTATGTGCTTGCCCGCTCGCCGGATAGCATCCGCATCGGCGATATCGTGCGCGCGCTTGATGGAATGTTGGCGCCAATCGGCTGCGCCAGCAAAGCCTTCTACCGCCGCTGCGACGATTGCGACCCCAAACGGCCGTGTGGCGTGCAGGTGGTAATGGCGCAGGCGCGCGACGCGATCTCCTCGGTGCTCGACGCACGGACACTTTCCGAGATGCGCGCGCTCGGCGGATTCTAACGCCAGACGTTTCGCGCACCGACGTCGCGCTATACTTTCAGTGCAACGGCGAACGGCTCGCGCGGCTTTACGACGACCGGGGGGGCCGGCATCCGCTTTTGCGTCGGCGCGACGCTCGCCCGGCTGGAAATGCGCGTGGCGCTGCCGATCCTGCTGCGGCGCCTGCCGGACCTTTCGCTGACCGAAGCCCCGCGGTATCACGACACCCTCCATTTCGATGGCCTGGAGCCGCTCAGGGCGGGCTGGCGTTCCACAACCAGACACCGTCGCTAGGGACATTTTGCGCCGCGTCGGCGACGCGTCGGCCGGCAATGACCAGATCTGGCGCAATCTCGGCGAGGGGAATGAGCACGAAAGCGCGATTGAGCAGGTCGCGGTGCGGGATGACTAGACGCTCGTCCGTCAACGCGACATCGTCGTAATAGAGAATGTCGATGTCAATGACGCGCGGGCCCCAGCGGACAGTATCCACACGACCAAAGTCGCACTCGAGCTGCTTAATCGCATCGAGCAGATCGAGGGGCGCCAACTCCGTGCGGCCAATGGCGCAGGCGTTCGCGTAATCTGACTGAGGCACGCCGCCCCAGGGGGCGGTGCGATAGAGCGAAGATGCTTTCTCGATCACAGCGATTTCGCGCGCCTGCAATGCATCGAGCGCGGCGCGGATTGTTGCGGCGGGATCGCCGACGTTGCCGCCAAGCCCCAAGCCGATTTCATGCATTCGCGATCGCCTCGTAAACGGAAAGGGCGGCGCGGTGCTCGGCGGCGTCGTGAACTCGAAACACATTGGCCCCGCGCGCCAGAGTCGCGAGATTGGCCGCGAGAGTGCCGATGAGCCGGTCATCGACGCCAGCTCCGAGGATCTCGCCGAACATGCGCTTGCGCGAGACGCCGATCAGAACGGGGAGCCCGAAAGTGCTCTTGAGCCGGTCCGTCGCCTTAAGTGCGGCTAGGTTCTGCGCGCGCGACTTGCCGAAGCCGATGCCGGGATCGATGAGGACATGCGTACGGGGCACGCCCGCGACCTCGGCCAGTGCCAGCGAGCGCTCAAAGAAGCGAAGCATGTCCTCGACGATGTCGATCTCGCGGTCGACGTTCTCGCGGTTATGCATGATGACGACAGCCGCCCCCGCCTGCGCGACCGTCACGGCCATTTCGGGGTCGCGTTGCAGGCCCCAAACGTCGTTGACGACGCTGAAGCCGAGCGCAAGCGCGCGCCGCGCGATCTCGGCTTTGTAGGTGTCGATAGACAGTGGCAGCGCGATATGCTCGACGAGCGGTCCGAGCACGGGCTCCAGCCTACGCCATTCCTCGTCTGCGGGGACGGGAGTGTGGCCGGGCCGCGTCGATTCCGCGCCAACGTCGAGAATGTCGGCGCCGCCGTCGGCGAGCCTTTTCGCCTGCGCGAGCGCGACGTCAAGCCCCTGGAAGCGGGCGCCGTCGGAGAACGAGTCGGGCGTCAGGTTGAGAATGCCCATGACGAGTGGACGTGCGGCGAGCGCGGTCAGGAACGCTTGCAGCCTCGCATCGCCTGCCGACAAGTCCTGTTCCTCCCGCGCCATGAGCCGCGAAGGGGTATAGCTCAAAGCGCGGCGGCGTCGAGGCGGCTTAGATTACTGCCAGTGGCGAGAAGCCAGCGGCCGGAGTTCCGATTATAGTCGTTGAGGCAACAGTGGCATCGAACATATTGTCGGCCATGATGACGCCGGTGGAGGCGTTGCGGAACAGAATGCTTGCACAGCCGTTTCCGCCGAGTTCTGCGAGGCCGAAATAGCTCCAAGCCACGCCAGGGCCGCTGAACGTCCCGCCGCCTACTATGGCGCCCCCGTTGAGGTCCCACGTTTTGTAGGTGTTGCTCGCGCCCGCAAACAGGAGATCGTCTCTGCCGCCGCCGTTAAAGTCGCCGGTCCCAAGCAACGTATAGCCGGGGCCTGGATTTCCGATTGGCGTAGAGCCGACGAGGGCGTCGTTGGCGTAGAACCATACCCCGTAATTGCCGGAGGCATCCTCAAAAATTAGATCGGACGTCCCGTTGCCGGTGATGTCAGCGATAGCGGCAAGCGTGTGCCCCGTGCTGAAATTGCCGAGCCACGCGCCGCCGATTACGCTGGCGCCGTTGAGCAGCCAGGAAGCATAGTCGCCGGAGGCGTCAGCAAACAGGATGTCCTCGATTCCATCACCGTTGAAATCGCCGACGCCCTTGTACGTCCACGTACCGCCAGGGCCACTGAAGGAGCCCGCGCCGACGATCTGGCTGCCGTTCGTCTCCCAAACCGCGAAGCTGCCGCTCGCGTTCTCGAGGAGATAGTCGGGCCTGCCATAACCATCGAAATCGCCGCCGGCGAGGAAAGTCCAGCCGCTAAGGGCGCTGGAGAAAGTCGCGCTACCTAGATCGGCGCCGTAAGGAATGCTCCAGAGCGTCAGGTCGCCGCTCGAATCGGAGAAGTAGATCGTCGGCGGTAGCGGCGGAAGCGCGTAGGGCGCCGTTGCGACCCAAAAATTGGCGCCTGGCGCGCCGAGTGCGCCGACGTTTGTTACCGCTGCGTTGTTGACGTCGTAGGCGGTCAGCGCGCCCGACGTCGTGTTATCGAATATTAGATCGCTCGCGCTAGCGGTCGTATACGCTCCGATGGAGACGAGCGCATTTTGTATGCCTGGCGTGCAGAGCGTCACTGTGCTCGAAACCGCTCCACTGCTTGACATAAGCCAGGCCGAGTACTGGCCGAGCGTTGGGTTCTTGAACAAGATATCGGCGACTCCATCCCCGTTGAAATCGCCGACGCCGGCGAAAACCGAACCCGACGGCGCGACGCCAAGCGTGACGACCCTGGCGACCGACATCCCGTTCATGAGCCATTCCGCAAGGATACCGTTCGCGTTTTCGAACAGGATGTCGCTGTAGCCATCACCGTTGAAATCGGCGGTGGCCAAGTAGCGCCAGCTCGTGCTGAGACTGTAAAGGGATCCGCTGGCAACGATAGAAGCGCCGTTCATCTCCCACATCCCAAGATTGCCGCTGCCATCCTCGAATAGAATGTCGCTGCGGCCGTCGCCGTTGAAATCGCCGACTCCAATCACTGACCAAGTCCCGCCAGGACTACCCATGGTGCCAACGGCGGTGATCGAAGTTCCCGAGAGCGCCCAATAGGCAAGAATTCCATTTTCGTTTCGGAACAGGATGCTCGTTCCTCCTTCGCCCTGGAAATCCCCCGTTCCCGCGTAAAACCAGGCGGAGCCCGGATTGGAGACTCCGCCGCCGCCAGTGACCGATAGTCCGTTGATTTGCCAGATGTCGATCGCGCAGGAGTAATTGGGTGCGGCGTTGCCGGTTTCAAACACCAACGCAGCGGGGATATGCGGCAAGGTCAACGCCCAAAAGTCGAAGGGAATTGTCTGCGCCGTCACGGTGAAGTTGGAGATTGGCGTGTTTGGCGTGATCACGACGATATCGTCCGGCCATGCTGAGGAGTTATAAGAATTTACGGTGATAGTTCCAGCCGCGGAGTTGATCGTCAGGCTGGAACCAGGCACCGTTCCTGAAGTCGGTGACTGGATTGAAAACGTCCAGCCGCTCGTCGAAACCGCGACGCCCTTGTAAGTCGCCGAAATACTGAATCTTTCTGTACCGCTGTATTCAGGGTAGGAGGCGCCTGGATCGACGAGCATAAAGCTTGCTCCGGCCGGTACGGGCGAGGAGAAATTGTAGCTGATCGTTTCTGTGACGGTCGTGTTGAGGAATCCGCCCCAGATACCGAGACCGGTCGTGAGATCGGGCGCGCCGATCGAGAGCAAGGCGTTATTGCTCCAGATCGTTGAGCTGAACAACTCGGCAAGGCTTTGCAGCGATCCGGAATAGACGTCGTAGTCGCCGCCATATGGGATGCCGGCAATTTTCGCGATGCTTGCTAATGCCGTAGCTGTCCAAGAAATCGCAGCGCCGGCGCCGCCGAGATAGCCGCTGGATTGGTATAATTTGTTATTCCTGACACTTGTCTGAAGCGCCACCATGACTTTCTCCACGCAGGTACGATGCTCACCGCGCCCGTGGCGGAAAGCGATGCGTATATGCTTTGTCGGTGCTATAGCGGAAACCGAATGTAAGCAGCATCAAAAAATACAACGAGTCGCGTATTTGATTCTTGCATGAATTAATCTACGTATGGCTTTAAAATGAGCCATAAATGTATTTTTCGGCCTCGCCGAAGCATCCTTGAACAGAACTCGCGCAATGTTCCATACGTGGAAAAAGGGACCCCGGCCTCGGCCACTGTGAAGCGAGCCCCCAACACATGAACGGTTTGAATCCCCGACGCTGGGGAGTCAGGTGGTCGACGCTTTAATGCAACTCGCTACGATCAAGCCGAATGGTAGCTTTTTTGATGGAATGAGCGAAGTCCGAGCGTGCTGTATTCGTCGTTTTCATTCCCGCTCGACGGTGAGATATGGCTTTGAGAAATGTTCGTCAATTCTGCGGGACTCGCCGAAATTCAGCTGGGCCGCTTCGCCGCGCAATTCCGCCATCTTCAATGCCTTAAAGCGCGTCAGCCTGATCCGGCTCGGCGCATGCCGATTAGCATCTGGAACCCCCGTTGAACGATAATGCCCGTCGTCATCTTGCCCCCAAGCACCACCTGAGGCCGGTAAATTCGGGAGCCACTAAGACACGAAAAAACTCACACCGTGTCTCGGGGGGGTATGAGGCGATATGGCGCGTAATAAGTTTGGTCCATGAACGTAGCAACTTTCCAGAGCGGAATCTAATGTCAATGGAACCTCAATCTTTTCACGACGATACAATTTACGCGGTTTCCACAAGCGGCGGAAAGGCTGCAATAGCGGTCATCAGGGTGTCGGGGTCGAGAACGGATTCGATCCTGCGTCAAGTTTGCGGACGCTCGGCATTTAAAGACCGTAGCGCCACTTTAGCGCAGATTTTCGATGAACACGGCAGTTCGTTGGACCGAGCTGTGGTTATTCGGTTTTTTTCGCCCCGAAGTTACACGGGCGAAGACATGGTTGAATTTCAAGTGACAGGAGGACGAGCCGTCGTATCAGGGCTTCTTCGTGCGATTAGGGCCTGTCCTGGAACGCGTCCAGCAGACGCTGGAGAATTTGCTAAACGCGCGTTTTTTAATGGGAAGGTTGACCTTGCGGAGATTGAGGGGCTAGCCTCGATTATTGATGCAGAGACTAGCGCACAATTGCGGTTTGCCATCACGATGGCATCAGGTGAGTTGAGCAGACAGTTTGATCGGTTGAGTAATTCACTGCTCGGCGCAATGGCGCAAGTCGAATCGATGTTGGATTTTTCTGACATGGAAGATGCGGCGGAAATTTCAGTTGATAGTGTGCTTCCAATTGTTCGAGAAGCGGAGGAGGTTCTAGAAGCAATGCTGCAAGGTTCGAATCTTTCGGAACGGCTCCGGGACGGTTTGATCGTTGTCATCGCTGGCGCTCCTAATGTCGGAAAATCAACTCTGCTTAATTTTTTAGCAAAGCGCGACATCGCGATCGTATCCCCGTTTCCAGGGACAACTAGGGATTCCCTGGAGGCGGCCGTGGATTTGGGTGGGTTTCCGGTAACCTTCGTAGATACGGCCGGGATTCGGGAAGCTCTTGATCCTATAGAGGCGGAGGGTGTGGCGCGGGCGATAAGACGCGGACTTAGTGCGGATCTCGTTCTCTGGCTGTCGGACAATGACGACGTAACCGCCCCAAATGGAGGCACGAAAAGGCCAACGCTTGCTGTAAGGACCAAAGCTGATTTGGCCACTGATTTTGATGAAAGTCGACTGCTTATTTCAGCGAAGACCGGAAAAGGCATAGATGCATTGCTAGCGAGGATCTCTGATTTTGCACGCGATCATTTTTGTGGCGTGGACCGAGTAACTGTCGGGACCGAAAGGCAGATTTATGCGGCTGAAGGCGCGATTACCGCGTTGCGTTGCATCCTTGCTAATCCGATCCGGCCCATCGAAATTGTTGCCGAGGACCTTCGTGCAGCATTGCACGCAATCAGCCGCATTTCTGGCCGAATCGAGGTAGAAGAGGTGCTTGACCAGATTTTCTCGCGTTTATGCGTCGGGAAATGAGCCGTTTCACGTGAAACATGCAAAACCTCAATTTTGACATTGTCGTAGTAGGCGCGGGACACGCGGGAATAGAGGCTGCAGCCGTGGCCGCGCGGATGGGCGCTAAAACTGCGTTAATCACCCAGCGTATCTGTACTATTGGCGCAATGTCCTGCAACCCTGCTATTGGCGGTTTGGGCAAGGGCCACCTTGTCCGGGAGATTGATGCATTAGATGGTGTTATGGGCCGTGCGGCCGATGCAGCGGCGATCCAATACCGTGTTTTGAACCGAAGCAAAGGTCCTGCCGTTCAGGGGCCCAGGGTTCAAGCGGACCGAAAGCTCTATCAGGCCGCTGTTATGGCAATTCTGAAGCAGACGAGTGGTCTTCACCTGGAAGAAGGCGAGTGCACAGAGCTTCTGCACTCAGGAAAAGCTGTCGTAGGAGTGCAATTAGCAGATGGAAGGCGATATCTGTCTGGTGCGCTCGTGCTGACTGCCGGAACGTTTTTGAACGGCATAATTCATCGAGGTGAGGAACGGTTCTCCGCAGGTCGCATGGGGGATAAGGCCACGTTAAACTTGTCTCGCCAACTAATAGCATCTGGACTTACTCTCGGTAGACTAAAGACCGGTACGCCCCCAAGATTGGATGGGCGAACGATTTCTTTCAGAGGTCTTGAAACTCAATGGGGAGATGCCGATCCCCAATTTTTGTCGAGTCTCACGACACAAGTGATAGCCCCGCAAACGCTTTGTTATCTTACACGGACAACACTAGCCTCTCACGAACTGGTTCGAAATAATATCCACAGAACAGCTGTTTACTCCGGCGGCATCTCTGGCAATGGACCGCGATATTGTCCGTCGATAGAGGATAAGATTGTAAAATTTGGCAATCGGCTCAGCCATCAAATCTTCCTTGAGCCTGAAGGTCTAGACTCTAGTCTGATTTACCCAAATGGAATATCGACGTCGTTACCTACTGACGTCCAGACCAACTTAGTACGTACGATTCCGGGTCTCGAGAGGGCGAAAATTGTCCAACCGGGCTATGCTATCGAGTACGATTACATAAATCCAAAGGAACTTTTGCCCAATTTGATGACGCGCCGGTTATGTGGTCTATTTCTTGCCGGGCAGATCAACGGTACTACGGGATATGAGGAAGCGGCTGCTCAAGGCGTTGTAGCGGGGATTGGCGCGGCGCTCTACGCCGGGGGGGAGGGGGCTTCTCAGGTGTTTGACCGAACGACTACATATATCGGCGTAATGATAGATGACCTTATTGTGCGCGGGGTCACAGAACCCTATCGCATGTTTACTTCGCGCGCTGAGTTCCGTCTTTCGCTCCGCACCGATAACGCGGATGAGCGATTAACGTCAATTGGGCTGAAGCTTGGCACGGTCTCGCGGACACGAAAATCACATTTTCTCTCACTCATGAGAGAACTCGCAGATGCGAGAGGTCTCCTGCACGCACTTACTGCTACGACCTCCACCCTCACCCAGGCCGGTTTTTCCGTGGGGGGGGGCAATCTGCGAAGGTCGGCGTTCGATTGGGCAAGCCTTCCGAACGTGAAACTTACCGATCTTTCGCGAATATGGCCGCAGATAGGTCATATCGGCAATCGACTTCTGCAGAGATTAGATGCCGATGCCAAGTATTATTTCTACGTCGAGAGGCAAAGGAAAGATATGGAGAGACAGAAAGCAGATGCGTACCTGGAAATTCCTGCTGACTTAGATTTAGATGGCATTTCGGGCTTATCAAATGAGCTAAAAGTGAAGTTTCGAGCTAATCGGCCGACGACAGTTGCACATGCGGGCCGAACCGAAGGAGTAACCCCCGCAGCGCTTCTTTTGCTCGCGGCCCATTCTAAACGGTATCGGATGGCAAAAGTCACGAAATGAAATGCCAAAATTAAATGCAGTTACACTCATGCAGATCGAGCGGCTTGTGTCGCATGGCTCGCTTCGCAAGTTTGAGATATTCGTTGACTTGCTTGCGCGCTGGCGGAATGTTACTAATCTTATGTCCGAAACCGGTTTCCAAAGTGTATGGGAACGCCATATTTTAGATAGCGTATATCTCCAGCATCTTTTTCCTCGTTATCATCGCTGGCTAGATCTTGGTTCCGGCGCCGGATTTCCTGGTATAGTTTTAGGGATATTACTAGCTGATGACGAACGTACGCAAATTCATTGCGTCGAGAGCGATAGTCGTAAATGCGCATTTCTACGCACGGTGGTGCAGGAGTTGCGAGTGCCGGTAAAAATACATAATAATCGCGTCAATGAACTCTCTAACTCGGGCATAGGAAATGTAGAAGTCGTGACCGCACGCGCTTTTTCATCGATCAAATCGATATTGCATTTGAGTGAAGACTATATGCTTGCCGGTGCCGCCCTCGTTTTACCGCGCGGGAAAACATCAGCGCAGGCGGTTGAAGCGCTCGACCATAGTCGTTATATACTAGCTGTAGACGCCAACCCATTGGCGCAAGGTGCGACGTTTGTTCACATTCGATTGCAGGCTAGAAGGGTGTAATGGCTCACGACGGTCAGCGCGTCCACGTCGGTGCAATGCCCGGGCCACGGGTTTTTGCGCTCGCAAACCAAAAGGGCGGGGTCGGTAAGACTACAACTGCTATCAATTTGGGAACTGCGCTTGCTGCTATAGGCGAAAATGTTCTTGTTATTGATTTGGATCCGCAGGGTAACGCTTCTACGGGGTTGGGCATTGATCGAGTAAAGCGCATATATTCAACTTACGACGTGCTTACCACAGAGCGAACGCTGCGCGAGGTGCGGCAGCAGACTGCTGTGCCGCGGCTGAGTATTGCCCCGGCAACCTTAGATCTCTTAGGAATAGAACTTGAGCTTTCCAGGGAATCTGACCGCACTCAGCGGTTGAAAAATGCAATTTCTTTGTATGCTGCCGATTCGCCGGCCGAAGATTTGATTTCATACGTGCTGATTGATTGCCCTCCTTCGCTAAATCTTCTCACAGTTAATGCGCTTGCTGCTGCGAGCGCGGTATTAGTGCCGCTGCAGTGCGAATTCTTTGCGTTGGAAGGTCTTTCGCAGTTGTTGAGCACGATTGAGCAGGTCAGGATTAGCTTGAATCCGCAGTTGGCTATCCATGGTGTTGTGCTAACAATGTTCGATCCACGAAATTCTTTATCTTCGCAAGTTATGGCGGATGTGCGCTCGTTTCTCGGAGAAAAGGTGTATGACACGGTCATACCTAGAAATGTGCGAGTTTCCGAGGCCCCATCCCATGGCAAACCCGTTTTGTTATATGACCTGAAATGTGCAGGAAGCCAAGCGTATTTAAAATTGGCGTCTGAGGTAATCCAGCGTGAACGCCGCTCGTACGCGGCTTAGCCTTTTGCAGAGACTATGGCCAATTCATCTCCAAGAAACTTAGATTCTCGCCAGCGGCTAGGACGAGGCTTGGCGGCACTGCTTGGAGACAGCGGATCTGAGCCACCGGATCGTCGCTACTTGCAGAACGTTAATCAGGTTCCCATTGAGTTCATACGTTCCAACACTCGTAATCCACGTATACATTTCGGGGAAGCAGAGTTAGAAGAATTGGCGGCGTCTATTCGGGAGCGCGGAATAATCCAGCCACTCATCGTTCGGCCGCTTCCAGGTGTTGCTGACGCCTATGAAATTGTTGCGGGCGAGCGGAGATGGCGAGCAGCTCAGCGAGCTGGGCAACATAAGGTTCCTGTAATATGCATGGATATTGCTGATCGTGAAGCGCTTGAGTTTTCAATTATTGAAAATGTACAGCGATCCGATCTTAACCCACTTGAGGAAGCGAAAGGCTACGCGCAACTTGCATCAGAGTGCGGTTATAGTCATACGGATATCGGCCGCATTGTTGGCAAGAGCCGGAGTCATGTTGCGAACACGTTGCGTCTGCTCGCGCTTCCAGAACATACGCGAGGATTGCTGCAGGAGGGCGCAATTTCGGCGGGACATGCCCGAGCGCTTCTCGGACTTGACAACCCAGACAGCGTTGCTGACAAAGTCGTAGCCCGCGGTCTAACCGTTCGTGACGTTGAAAGACTTAACTCAACCGAGCAAATTGCGTCCACCGAAAGGAAGATACGTGAGGCGGACCCCGTCACAGAAGATTTTGCACGCAAGATTTCTTTGGCACTTGGAGTCGATGCGAGAATACAGGATAGCAAACGGATCCATGAAATAAGAATAAAATATAAAGACGTTGAACAATTGGAATATATATGTAATAAACTTATGCAGCCGTAGTGTGAACTGTGCCTAGATGCTGAATGGTGCGGGCAAGGGCTAGGCGTTGTTATTATCCCAGGTTCGCTCTCGGGTGGGTTGCGGCATCGAAAGAGATGCGGGACACTGATCTTTTCCAGTTGGCCTTGGGTCTGACGTCGCCTTAGAAAGTGATGCACAGCCAGTTTTCGGTCGAGGGCCGTCCAACACGAAAGCCGAGACGTGGCGGCATTTCGACTTCCTTCAGCATCGCGCATTTTTGCATGCGCGCTAGTCGCCAGTGACTTGTGCGACATGTGGAGTTCACAAGGTCGCGGTTCATTGGGCTCTAGGGCTCAGGTTTCGCGCTTCTGTTTGAAGCCTGTGTGCTGGCGCTGGCCAAGGCGATGCCGATAGCCAACGTCGCCGAGCGGATGGGCGAGTACGATCCGCGGCTGTGGCGCGTAATCGACTACCACGTAGGGTGGGCGGTGGAGGGATTAGACTTAATCCAGGTAGCAGCGATCGCGGAGGATGAAACGTAAGCGATGTTCCGGCCTCACCTTTCGGTCTGATGCAGGTTTTGGGATTGTGATCTCCCGATTTGGAGATCGGCTTGTGTCTAGACTTGACCATACGCTTGACCCGAACGGCGCGACGGGCGCCGTGTTGAGGTGATAACGGGCGGGGGCGACCGCCGCCGGCGCTGGTCGGACGGCGAGAAATCGCGAGCGGTCGAGGTGTCCTTGGAGCCCGGCGCGGTTGTCTCGGAGGTGGCCCGTCG
>Ga0182030_10006554_pt1 | contig 24547 bp, 17 predicted proteins | sample 812S3MmetaG_FD_121299 | JGI IMG/M metagenome (GOLD analysis project Ga0182030, IMG submission 121299) | Permafrost microbial communities from Stordalen Mire, Sweden - 812S3M metaG (Illumina Assembly) | ecosystem: Environmental > Terrestrial > Soil > Wetlands > Permafrost | place: Sweden...
ATGACCTTCGACTTGAAAAACGCGCCGGGATATTTGAGCGGCTTGTCTTCGCCTTCGGTCACGGACAACAGCACGATCTTGCGTTCCTCTCCCAAATCGTAACTGGTGGGGCACACCAGGTTGCCCACATTTTCGATCAGGAGCAGATCAAACTGCCGGCTGGCCCACCCGCCCAATAGTCGATGTCCAATTGCAGTCCTGTAAGATCCGAATCGGTCACCAGCGCCTCGAAGCAAAAGCGCAACGACTCCTGATCCACGCCGGCCCATTCGCCCAACCGCAGACCCACGCGCAGAGGACGAGAGCCGGGATATTTCCCCGCCTCGATCCGGACGGCGGTTAAAACGGAATTCGCGATACCCATCTCATGCATGACAGCCTGGAACAAATGCGCGGCAGTTGATCGCCCGCGAGCATGTCGACGATACGCGTGGTGCCGAACGCGGTTCGCGCCGTCACCAATCCCGGATGGGCGGCGTTCACCGTGCCGATGATTTGCGCATCCCGACCCAGCTCATGCCGTGGCATGGCGTCGAGGACGATTTCCGCCACACCGGGCGGAACGATCGCCACAAGTTTGCCTTCGTTCGCGACATACAACGGATCGAGCCCAGCATCTCGCAGGCGCCACGCACCTCCTCGAGTCGAGCGGCAGAATCTCGTTCAGATTTTTGTTGAGAATTACGCTGCGCGGGAAGCGGAACTTCGAAACGTCGGCAATGCCATTTTGGGGAAGGTCACCGTAGACCATGTAACTTCCGAGCCCGCCGCCATAGGTTGTCCATTCGGGATAGAAGGACGCGATGGCAAGAAGATCCGGCACGTACAGATTCTCGACGACATTGGCCGCGTCGTCGATCAAACCGCTGACCAGATTTAGCCGTTCCATGTTGATGGCGTTGTCGCCTTGCATGTTGATCGCCGACACCATGCCGCCGACCAGATAGTTGGGGTGCGGATTCTTGCCGCCGAATACGGTGTGGATCTTGACGATTTCCTTTTGCCACTCGAGCGCTTTCAGATAATGCGCCACGGCCATCAGGTTCGCTTCCGGCGGCAGCCTATAAGCGGGATGTCCCCAATACGCACTTTGGAAAATGCCGAGTTGTCCGGAGTCGATGAATTTCTTGAGGGTTCCGGCGATGTCGCGGAAATAGCCTTCGCTCGCCAATAGAAGTGGACCACGTGATCCTGAACCATCTGCGTCAGGAACATGATGTTGCGAATGATGTCCGCGTCCTTCGGCACCTGAATGCCCAGCGCATTCTCGACGCAGCGGACGCTGGTGAGCGCATGGACGGTGGTGCACACTCCGCAGATGCGCTCGCAAAACGCCCAGGCATCGCGCGGACCGCGTCCCTGCAAAATGACTTCGACGCCGCGCCGGGCAATTGATCGAACGTCAGAATATACGCCAGCACGCCGGTCATCACTTCGGCGATGGGAGGACATCCCGGCACGTTGATGACCGGCTTACCCGTTATGAGTTTCTTCACCGGTTCCGCGCCGGTGGGATTCGGCCGGGCATTCTGCACGCAGCCATGCGACGCGCACGAGCCCCACGCGACGATCGCCTTCGCATTCGCGGCAGTCTCCTTGAGGATTTCCAAAAAGCTCTGCCCGTTGATGGTGCAGACGCCGTTGTCTTTGGTTGACGCGTTACCCTCGACCGCCAACAGGTATTGGCCTTCATGTCCTTCATCACTTTCTTGCGGATCTCCTCGACCTATTCTCCGGCGGCCGCTTGCAGCGTGTCGTCGTAATCGCGCGAGATCATATTCAGAACAATGTCCTGGGCAATGGGGTGAGAGCTGCGGATGAAACTTTCACTGCAGCAAGTGCACTCCAGGCCGTGCAGCCAGATCACCGGCAGACGGGGTTTGGTTCCAGCGCCGAAACCACTTGGGGAAGGGCGACGGCGCCGCCACGACGCATACCACTCAGGGCGTTGAGGCTCCGGGCGATGATCCGACGTGGGGGGCCCGCCGCAGGATGTCCGCTCGCCGCGGCTGCAAACGCACCCGGCGAGCCGTTGGGCAGGCAAAGAAGCGCACGAGAACAAACTCAGCGCCGCCCCGGAGGGTGAAGGTTCACCGGCGGGGTGGCAAGGAGCAAAAATGCGACCGCTATTTTTTGAGGCTATGAACGTAGGCGATCACGTCATCGACGCCCGCGCCGGTGACCGCCGCGATGGGATGCATCTTGCCTTTGCCCATGGTGATGATCTTTTGGAAATCCGCCTCGCTGATGGCCCGCACTTCGGCGGATTTCAAATCCTTCATCTCCACCTTCAGGGCCTTCGCCATGGCGGCATTCGGCGTCCCGTCGGCTCCATGACAGGACTTGCACGATTTATCGTAGAGCGCCGCGCCGGCCTTTGCGTCGGCGGCCAAGCCCGCGCTGGCACCGAGGGCGGTCAGAGTGAGTATCGTCAGGATCATTCTCATGTCGTCCAGTTCCCCTTGTCTTTAATCAATGTCGTTGATCAATGTTGCTGGTCAGCGCTATTGAATCAATCTGCTCGTCGAAATAACGCTTCCGTATCCATTTTACGTTTACTGCCGAGCCAATGCTTACTGCGCAACCATGTTTACTGCGGAGCCAGGTCTACTGCTGAAAATTGGCTGGCGGGTCCGGCACGCCCAGCGTCTTCAGGACTTCCGGCGCCGCTTCCTCCACGGCCAGCGCCTGGTGGCAGGCGTTGCAATCCTGCGTGATGGTCTTCTTGTCGGATGTCGCGTGGCTGTCGTCGTGGCAGCGGAAACAACCCGGATTATCGCCGTGGCCCAGATTATTCGGATAGGTCCCCCAAGTAACCTTGAGGTCCGGGAACACGTTTCGCTGATAGATCGCCACGAGTTGCTTGCCTGCGGCCTGAATATCGGAGGCGCGTGGGCCAGCAAGATTCGGATACTTCTGCTGATAGAAACTGACCAAACCGGAAGGTATCTTTTGCGCCGCTTCATCGTCGCTGCTATAGACGGCCTTGAGCAGTTCAACGCCGGTTTTCTTCACAAACGGCAGATTGGCAGCGACCGCGCCAATGGCGATCGCGCTATCCACGGCAGTCTCGGCTGCTTCAAAGGAATGGGCCGCTCGATTGTGGCAATCGGCGCATTGCATTTCAAAAACCGGAAATTTAAGAGGCGCGTCGGACTTGGCGTCGGCCGCCAGATAGGTGCGCGTGGCGCCGGTCGCACTGTTGCGGTATTCCACCCATGGAATGGACTGCCGCTTCTTATCCTGGGCGGCGTAGCGAATGGAGACGCCGGGACCCATATGCGCACCGTGAATTCCTCCCAGGGCGCCTCCGCCGATCTTCATCATGAGGACGGTCTCCGTGCGCGTATTGGTTTCGTCCGGCTTATACGCAGTCAGAATGTGCAGCCGCGACCCGATGACTAAACCACGCGAGTGGCACTGCTCGCAGGTGGCGGCCGAGGAGACCAACCGATTGCTTTCGAGTCCAGACTCAATGGGCCGCGGAAAACTGTTGAATGCGACGGCGACCATCTGGTTGGTCCCGGCCATCTTCGCCTTGAACCATCCTTCGGCGCCGGGAGCGATGTGACAGGACGGGCAGCCCACTTGCTGATGCGGAGCGACCGTGTGCGCCATGTACTCGGGTTGCATCACATGGCAGGTCTGCCCGCAGAACTGCACGGTCTCCATGTGCTCCACCGAACGATAGGTCAATTGGCTACCGATGATCAAATTCGCGAAGGTCATCAACCCGAAGAAAATCCCCGCGCGCCTCCACGCGGCCTGCCGGTCGGGTATCGCCTCCAAAGTCTGCACCACGCGGTGTTTCCCCAAAAGGATGCCGATGGGAATCAGGATGAGCCCGGCGAAGAACACTGCGGGAATCGCGAAGAATACCAACAGACCGATATAGGGATTCTGCTCGCGCCCGCCGATATTCGCCGGCAACGCGAAGAGCCAGGAGAAGCCCGCCAGCGTCACCAGCGCGACGCCCAGCATGCTGACCCAATGACTGGTAAGAACGAGAAGAAGCGGTCGGCTGGGCTGCGGCTCCGGCATTATTTGCCTCCGCCTCGTGAGTTCAGATATGCGATCAGGTTGGTCATCTGCGCACCGTCGAAGCGAGGCCAGGGAATTCCCTTGCTTTTCATCTGCTCCATCATCCGTGAACCGTGGCGCCACAATACAGACACCATCGCCGACGCGGTAAACGGCGTTTGCCGCGTGTTTTCGAGTTTAGGCGCGCCGCTCGAGGCGTCGTCGTGGCAGGTGGCGCAATGCTTGGCGGTAAACACGCGCTTACCGGCCGCCTGACTGCCGCTATCAACAAAGAACTGCTGTGCCCACAAATAGCCGGTCAATTCGCGCATCTCGTCCAAATTCAACGCCGGGATCTCTTTCGCCATTCTGGGCGCGTGGTTCCACATATCTACCGCCACGTCCACCAGCGTCTGCCCGCGCAGCTGCGCGCTGAGGGCGTCCTTGCCGCTATGGCTATGGCAGGCATCGCAACCCTTCGAGTCAAACAGCACCGAGCCGTTTTCGCTGGAGCTCAGCACCAGCGCTTCCGCAGGATGCACGGATCCGGGAAGATTTCGAACATACAGCAAAATATCGGTGAGATCCTGCGCGGTGAGCTCCGGCCAGGAAATCTTGCGGCGCGCGAACTCCTGCCGCATGGTGGAGGCGTGATTCCACATGGCATTCACCAACGCGACCGAACTGCCCGTCGATTGCCACTCGACAACCGGCTTGGCCACGGGGTCCGTGGCTTGCCGCAGGCCATGGCAATCCGCACAGTGCTTCTCCGTGAACCATTGCTTGCCGCGTCCGGCGTCGCCGGGCCGTTCGAAGAAGCGCGCCGAGTAGAAATAGGCAAACAGATCCGCCGCCGCCTGCTCATTGACATCGCCAGGCACAACGCCCCGCGCACGCAGGCTCGACCACATGACAGGAGCGTGGTTCCACATGGCGCTCGCCAGGCTCGCCGGCGTGAAACCGCGATCCATGCGGCCTCCGAGATCGGGTCCGATTTTTCCGCCTTGCCCGTTGATGCTATGGCATCCAACACAGGCGAGTTTGGAGAACAACTGCTCACCACGGGCCGAATCCATGCTCATCGTGGCCCCCATCACCATGTGGGCCGCGCTGGCCAACGCCAGGATTGTAATGGCGAAACGCGTGATCATCGCGTGATCCTCAGTCCGGTGGTCACCAGTTGCGTGCGAAATCCTTCGTATAGATAAAGAACTTCTCCGTAATCGTAATAGGTCCACTCGGTGAACCACGTCATGTTCTTGCGCACCGGCAAAAACAGTTTAGCGAACGGACGGTAGTAGCTGGTGGCGCGGCTCCCGGACGAGATGAATATGGATCCGCCCGCCGTGAGCTTGGGCGCCATCTTCGCATAGTGCGGCAAATTCCAGCTGAAGAGCGCGGTTGCCGTATGGGCATCATCACGATAGATGGACAGCAGCGGGATCAGATATTCCGGATCTAAATACCCGACGTCCGAATTCATGGTGGAGCGGCTGTAGGAACCCTGGAAACTCCAGTTCTTGGCGGCCTTGGGCATCCACAGCAGCGACAGCGATTCCTGCTGCGACTGATACTTGTAATTGGCGCCAGAGAGGGGGTTTTGATTGTCCAGTAACGTGAAATCCGCAAAAATGCTGAGCGATTTCGTCGCTTGATAGCGCGCCTTCGCGCGCACCTTCTGGTAGTTGTACAGACTATTCTGGAAGTACGCGCCGCCGCTTGAGGCCACTTCCGCTTCCCCCGTCAGCGATAACTTTGACGTCGGACGGAAGGTGATGCCGCCGAGTCCCACGTTCCGCCTTAACTTGCCTTGTTCGGCTCCTACTAACTCCGCCGTGGGCAGGATCGCGTCATTCGCGTCGCCCCACACATAACGATACCCGCCATGCAGCACCAGCTTGGATGTCGGATCGAAAAAGATGTCGGTCTCGGTCTGGCTATAGTTGGTCGCGAGCGAGGACGCGAGCAGCGCCTGAATCTGCGCGGACGTTCCCAAATTCGACAACCCATCATTCGAATTCGCCGAACCATTCTCATGCATGTGATCGGTCATCCACGTTTCAATAATCCGCACCCGGCGGAACGGCCGTATTTCCGCGCCTGCGTTGGCCGTGGTGTGCGGGGCCAACGCCGCGGCCGATACCAGATACGATTGACCGGTGTAGAATAACAGCTGACTCTCCAGTACCAGATTTCCTGTATCGGCCTGTTGATAGGTGACGTTGGTCTTCGGCTGGCTGAACAGGAATTGCCCATACAGGTCGAGCCACGGCGCTACGTTGGCAATGAACAGGCCCTTGCTATAGGTACTCGATCCACTGACTCCATACGCCGCCAGAAGACTGGTGAGGTCCATGGTCTGCCCGGCAAAGGGAGTTGTAAGATTTCCCGGGTTCGTGCCGGGGGTCTGATAAATGGACTGATGGCTGCCAAACGTGGTGCCGCCTTCTTCGAGGGTGACGTGCAGGCTCTTGCGCGCGATGCGCACTCCTCCCCGAAAAAGACTCGTTCGATCCGACATTGTATTCGGCACGGGAAACTCATTCGCGTCCGAGACGAACGTCGTTTCTCCCGACCCCGACCCGGAGTCGCGATCATAGGCGACGTACGGAACAATCCAGTTTCCCGGCAAGAGTTCCAAAGTGAAACTTCCCAGGATGCGGCGCGTATCGAACGATTGCTCGTTGAGCGCGATGCCGCGCGTCGACAGTTGCGGATCCGCGTAGGAGGGAAGATAGTCGAAGTACGCCATGTCGCGATAATCGGCGTTAAATTCGTACCACTTCTTCTTGCTCACGCGAACGTTCAAGGTCTGGTAGGGCTCGTCGCCCCACCCGTAGGCCCGTACCATAATCTGATCGAACAGACGGCCCTTCGGATCGGTAATCGTGAAGTCGGCACCAAGGAGTTTGGGCCCGGAACCCAGATTGACGATGCTGCGATACGTAGCCAGACTCCCGCCGACGCCCGTTTGCCACCGGTAACCAAGATCGATATATCCCGTGAGCCAGTTTTCGTTCGGGACTGGCGAAGCAGCGTTGGTTGAGGCGGTGGCGTCGTTCCCGGCTGCGGCGCTAGTTGAGGCCGCGGCACCGGTTGAGGCTGGGGCGCTGGTAGTCGGGGTGGCCGGTGGCGCAGAGGGAGCGGCTCCCGCCGGCGCAGGAGATTGTGCCAGCAACGGCATGATGAAAGCGGCCAGGCTCAGCGCCACGAATTTCAGAGCAACGAATTTTGGAAAAAACCCGTGCCGGACTCTCATCGCAAAAGATTCCTGTCTATGTAGCTGCCGTGAATTTTCTGGTGGCAGATGGTGCAATTCTGGAAGCGCGGCGACGTTAAATCGTGGAACGCCGGCGGCACCACTCCCAAAGCGGGATGTGCGGTGGCCGTGCTTCCGGCCGGCATATTCGCATGGCACTCTAAACAAACAAAGCGCACGTCCTGGCGCGTCAACATCCGCGGATTGGCGGAGCCGTGCGGCTCGTGACATGCCGCACACCCTTCCATCCGCATGACGGGATGCTCGAACGTAAACGGACCCCGCTTGTCTCCGTGGCATTTGATGCATCCCGGTTCGTTCGCTCCGAACGACTGCATGGACGCCGGACGGATGCTGCCGTGCGGATTATGGCAATCCACGCAAGACATGGCGCCTTCCGGCAATTTGTGGTGATTGGGCTTCTGAAACTGCGCCCATTCATTCGCATGACAGCCGGCGCACTGTTCGTTGATCGCTGGAGCTTGCCTGGTCACCAGATTATGCCCGCCGTTCTCATGAACCTTGTGACAGGATAGGCAGCTGACCTGGTCCTTCATATGGCTGCTTTCCAAGCGGCCTACTTGCGTCGCCTGGTTCAGGTGACACGTCAGGCAGAGCTTATCTGCCGCCACAGCGCCCAGCTTGCCCGGATTGCGGATGTCTTTGGCGTCGGCCGAGGCAATATGTTTCTCTCCCGGGCCGTGGCAGGATTCACAGGCGCGCCCCACAAATCCTTTTCTCTTGTCGGTCTCGACCGCGTGGTGCGGGGTTTTCTCAAATGGCGTCGCTATGGTTTCATGGCAGGCGGCGCACACCTCCGAGCCCACGTAGCCTGCCGGCAGCACCGAGGGTGGAGCAGGTTCCGCCGGTTGCGCCCACATGCGAAACGCCGCCAGGAACAGCACGGCAGAGCATAAGCGCAGATCAATATTGCGCATGCACTTGGTCGACGGCATAAGCGGCTCCAGAACTGTGACAAACTGCGCAAGCTTCGCCGAGGGATGTGGTGTTTGAGAGCATGTGTGACGCCGCCGGGAGATCCACATGGCAACCCGAGCAGGCCGAGGCAATCGGTGTGTTTGGATTGACCGGACCTTGCGGATCGACTACCAGATTCAGGCCGGTCAGCGCGACGTCGGTTTGCTCGCTGCTATTGATATGACATAAGGAGCAGTTCTCCGTATCCGTCGCCGCACCGGTGGGGCTCAGCGCGGGGAACAGGGTACCCGAGAAATCGTTATGACTGCCGCCGAATCCCACGACGATATACGTCCGATTGAAAGCCTGCATGTTGATTCCGTAATGGATGCGGTGCACCAGAAGATTGAAGTTAATGCCTTGCGGCGGCGCCGCTTTATCGGAGGCGACCACCGCCGTCGCCCGCGTCGAGGCGTCCGTGTTCGATGGGTTATGGCACATCACGCAATATTCGGTGTTATTGCGCAGCGTGCCGTGCAACTGCAGCGATACGTGGCATTGATTGCAATTGGCCAGCGCCACGACGCTTCGCCGATCCACAACCGGCGAGCCGTCCACCGAAAAATACGTCACCTTGTTGGGCGTTCCGTATTCAATGCTCTGTTGGGAGGGTGTTCCGGCCAGCACCGTTTCCGTGCGCCGCGCCTCCACGCCGATCGCGTAGGTGCCGGTCGCCTTCGCCGGCACCCCATGCGTGAACGTGTAGGTGCAGTTCCCGTTGCCATCGCAGGTTGCGCCGCTGGCGCTTTCGGTCACATAGCCCGGCGTGGTCACGTTGCTCCCGAAACTTGTGTAGCCGTAATCGGTGGTCGGACCAGCCATCGTAAACGAGATGGATCCGAGAGCCGATAGCGGAATCCCCGCCCCTGCATTGTTCTTCACCGTGAAGGAAACGACCGGCGCGTTGCCTGCCGTGCTATTCGTCACTTTCACGATCGTCACCGCCAGGCCGGAGAGCAGGCTCGAAGCCGTCGGCGCCACGTGCGCGCCTAAAATCGAGGCGTCGAAATCCGTCGAGCCTTGCGGAACGTGGCAGGTGGAGCACTGGCTGTCGTTCGTCTCTATCCCGCCGGGATGATTAGCTCCGGTGGCGAAGTTCACGTTGTCGTGGCAGGCTCCGCAAGCCGCCCGCGATGGATTGGTCAGAAACGCGCTCGAATTTGCGCCGGTAAGCGTCGCTGTAGCGGCCAAGGCCAATGCCAGATTCCGGCCATGCCTTTCGGCCGCCGTCACATTAGAGAGAGGCCCGCCGGAAAGAGGCCCGGGCGTGGGCGCGGTATGGCACGTCTCGCAGCGGCGCGGGTCTCCCGGATCCGCCGGAAACACGACCGTGGAGTAGTTGAACGTCCCGTGCGAATTAACCGCCGGAATGTAAGGCGTACCGGCGACCACACTCGGCAAACTTGCGCCCATATGAAGTTTGTGGAAAAAGACCTTGGCGTCCAAAGTGTCGCCGGTATTTGGGTCGCTGTTCTGGGGAGTATGGCACAACGCGCACATAGGGAATCCGCGGCGCGATCCGCCGTGCGCCGAGAGCTGATCGTGGCAGGCGTTGCAGTTCGTGGTGCTGATAATATTGTGCGTGTTCACCACGGCGGAGCCATTGGGGACAAAGTTATACGTCGCACTGGCGTAGTTGGTCGTCAAACCGTAGGGCGTCAGGTTTCGCGATCCATAAATGCCGATCGTATGCGTCGCGGTGGCGTCGAATCCCGCTGGCGCTGTCGTGTGAAAGGTATATTGATACTGACCCGGCCCCACCGGTGTCGCGACGCCGCCGGAATCCGCGCCCGGCTGCTGGATCGTGCCGAGCACTGTGCCGGTGGCGCTAGTCGTCGTGTAAGTCTTGTAATCTTCCTGACCGCTCGGGAGCACAGCGGCAACGTAGCTCAACGCGACAAGTCCGGGTGTCGTGACTCCCCCGGAATCTAAAGGCAAACCATTGGGATCGGTGAGCGTATACGTGACCGTGATTATTCCATTAGCCGCGATGGCTGCGGAATTTATCGTAATCGTTAGACCCGGCCGGACGAACTCCACTAGGTCTGGGGAGGCGTAATATGCCTTCTCGTGGATCGAGTAGGGCTTGCGTGGCGCGCTGATCAACGTGACAACCGCCAGGGCGGCAATCGCAGCTACCCGCCACAGCGTATGGAACCGCATCATCGGTACCCTCCTCCAAGCCTACGGACAATCTCCCGGATGTGGCCTTTCTTAAACACTACCCGACTTGCGGTACTTTGAAAACTAGGAATTTTCATATGCACGCTATAGGAAGGCCTATTGAGAACGTATTCGGCAATTTCCCAGCACGTTTTGGCCCTAACTTGGCGCGGTGGACCCGATAATCACGAGCAACGCATTATGGCTATGAAATGCCGCGATTTCGGAAACCTCATCGTCACAGTATGCGGCATATCGCGCAGCCCTTGCGCCAGAACACCGCAATCCTCTGACCGCCGGAGGTCACGCCCGGCATCCCGCCGTCGCCGGTGGGCGCTCAGGATTGCGCCATCACGCTCAGGATTGAGCCATAAGGAGAAGCGCGGCGCCCGCCAGGGAGATGTCTTTGATGAAATGGGCGTATTCGCTCAGCCGCGAATAGGATTCCGTTTCGTTCCAGAAATGGTGCAGAAAGAACGGCGCCGGAAAAATGATCCCGGCCAGTAACGCGGCGCCGATGGCCCGGTGCCAATTCAAAAGTACAAGAACGCTGCCGCCGACCATCATCAAGACGGTCAGCACGGTCGTGGCAGCCGGCAGCGGCACGCCTTTGCGCTTCAGAAGTGCGGAGTGCTCTCTGAAATTGAGCAGATGGCTCGAGCCCATCAGAAGAAAATAAATCACGAAAAATATGCGGCCCGTCTCCACCAACCACGGTGGCATTTGCGTTCCCATTCTTTTCTCCTCGTCAGAACACGATCTTTTGTTTCAATTCCGGCGCCGCCCGGTCCAGGCGCTCCGATAACTTTGCCAGATGGCACGTAGGCACGGAGGGAAACAAATGATGCTCGATATGGCGGAACATATCGAAGGTGATCGCGTTCTTCACCCGGTTTCGCAGCGTGCGCGCCAGATAGTGCGTGCGGTCGCAATGATGGTGCACCGTCCAGACGGCAAAGAACGCCGTAAAGCAGTGCGCCGCGCCCATCGCCGCAACATGATACTGCAGCACGGCATACTGAAGCACGACGCCCGAAAACCGGTAGATATAGGCGATCCAGATAACGCTCATCGCCAGCTGCGCCATCACGGTCATCTTTAGTTGTCGTGTCCCACGCCGCAACGCCGTCGCATGTAACAAGACGGTGAACACCGGCCCGTACAGCAGCGCGCGCCACCACACCATTTCCGCGCTGCGGCCTTCCACATCGTCCTCACCGAGCACCAGTCTGTGATGACGAAGATGGTTGTACCGGACCGCGTGCATGGAGCCGAGCATCATCAGGCTCATGACCCACAAAACAACGTCATCGGCCCAGCGCGGCAAGCCCAAGGCGTTGTGAAACGCATTGTGCACGATCCGCAAGCCGGCAAGGAAGAACATGAACGAAAGGCCCAGCGCGACAAGATACCAGCCTCGCCCCGCCGCGGCGAGCGACAACGCCAGCCAGAACGACGGCAATAGCAACTCGCCGACAATTTCAAAGCGTCCGACGGCGACCAGATCGCGCCAAGGAATCGACCGGATGCGCGGATCACGAAAGATATCCAGGTGCGGTCTCGCGTCTGTTTCGGCGGGCAAAGACATCATTGGCTATTCCTTTAAGATCCGGTTCAACGTTGGTCCATTCATCTTGCACGATCCGTGCCAAAAAATCACCCTCAGACACGACTTGCCCGAACTCAAACGGTCCGCTATGGTTGAGGCTTGCGACGCAGATTGTTCGTCCAGGGAATCGTACAAGGCGTGGGCTTTCGCCCGTGGATCTACCAGCTCGCCGAAGCCCACGGGCTTTCCGGATACGTGCTCAACTCTACCTTGGGAGTCACCATCGAAATCGAGGGCGACCAAGAAAATCAGCGACGATTTCTGGCGGAATTTCACAACTATCCGCCGCCGCTGGCTGTGATCGACGAAGTTCACGAAGAGATGCTGGAAGTCGCGGGCTTCACCGGTTTTGAGATCCGCCACAGCGAGGCCGCCGCCGGGGCTTTTGTCCTAGTTCCGCCCGACATTGCCACCTGCGAGGATTGCCTGGCCGATTTACGCGACCCTTCCAATCGCCGCTTCGGCTATCCGTTCACCAATTGCACGAACTGCGGCCCGCGTTACTCCATTATTCAGGACGTACCCTACGATCGCCGCTTCACGACGATGTCCGAGTTCGCGATGTGTCCGGACTGCGAGGCTGAATATCGCGATCCGCACAATCGCCGTTTCCACGCCCAACCCAACGCGTGTCCTGTGTGCGGACCGTGGGTGGAACTGTGGGATCGCGAGTGCTGCCTTTTCACCCGCGGCGACGCCATTCGGGAAACCCAGCGGCGTCTCGCAGCCGGACGCATCGTCGCCATCAAAGGATTGGGCGGATTTCATCTGGCCTGCCTCGCGAGCGACGAAGCTGCGGTCCGGCTGCTACGCGAACGAAAGCGCCGTTCCGACAAGCCTTTCGCCGTGATGGTCCGGAATCTCGATGTCGCTGAATCTCTGTGCCTGCTCGGCAACTCAGATCGTTCCGCTCTAACTTCCTCGAGAAGGCCGATCGTACTTCTACCGCGCCGCGCGGATTCCTCTGGCGTGATGCCGGGTGTGTCACATATGGTCGCGCCCGGTCTCCGATGGATGGGCGTCATGCTGCCCTACACGCCTCTTCACCATGTACTGTTCGACGGCGCCGATTTCTACGCGCTCGTGATGACCTCCGGAAATCTCTCAGAGGAACCCATCGCCAGCCGCAACGAGGAAGTCGCAGCGCGGTTGCACCATCTCGCCGATGATTTCCTGATCCACAATCGCAAGATTCAAACCCGCGTGGACGATTCCGTGGTGCGTACCTTCCAGGGCCGCGCACGCACCTTGCGCAGGTCGCGCGGCTACGCGCCGCATCCCGTCGATCTGGGATCGCCGGTCGAGCAAATCCTCGCCTGTGGAGGCGAACTGAAGAACGTCTTCTGCTTGACCAAGGAGCACTACGCGGTTCTGAGCCAGCACATCGGCGATATGGAGAACCTGGAGACCCTGGAGGTTTTTCAGGAAACCGTGGAGCACATGCAGCGTTTCTTTCGCGTTTCTCCCGTGGCCGTGGCGCATGATCTTCATCCGCAGTATTTGTCCACGCGTTACGCCTTGTCGCTCGAAGGAGTGGAAAAGATCGGCGTACAACATCATCACGCGCACATCGCTGCGTGCATGGCCGAGAATCGTCTGGATGGAAAAGTGATCGGCGTGGCCTTCGATGGCACCGGCTTCGGTACCGACGGCAAGATCTGGGGCGGGGAATTTCTGGTGTGCGATTACGCAGGATTTGAACGCCGCGCGCACTTTCGCTACGTTCCGCTCGCCGGGGGCGATACCGCCGTGCGGCAGACTTGGCGTAGCGCGCTGGCTTATCTTCGGGATGCCGACGTCGATCCAGGCTTTCTTGCCGAAACTGTCTCCGCGAACGCTTTCCGCGTGGTCGAAACCATGCTGACCCGCAGGGTGAATACCGTGGATACCTCCTCCTGCGGCCGTTTGTTTGACGCGGTCGCGGCCATCACCGGAGTTCGGCGAGAAGCCAACTATGAAGGACAAGGCGCGATGGAGTTGGAGGCTTTGGCCGTAGACGCCGCGCTGTCGCTCGACGAAGATTATCCTTTTGATATTGTCGATGGAGAAATCGATTTCCGCGAAACCGTGCGTTGCATGGTTCGTGATCGAAGCCGGCCGGCGCTGGTTTCCGCACGCTTTCACAACACGCTGGTCAGGGTCATCGTGGAAACCTGTTTAAGCGTTTCTCGGAGCGAAGGCCTTCGCTCGGTATGCCTGTCGGGCGGGACGTTTCAGAATTTCCACCTTTTGCAACGCGCTGCCGAGAGCCTGACGGCCGCGAGCTTCGATGTCTTTTTGCATTCTCGCGTCCCCCCCAATGACGGTGGATTGTGTCTCGGCCAGGCAGTGGCCGCGAATCGTCAAATCAAGAATCGCTGAGTGGCGGAACGTCGGACAGCTGACGCACTCGTCGTTCTACTCCCACGGGGATAACGGTGGCAGATGCAGTTTCTGGGAGACTGAAGGCATGGCGATCCTGCGTCTGGAGCACGTCGGCAAGGACTACATAACGGAGGGCAGTCCCGTCGCGGCGCTGCACGACGTGAATCTCGAGTTTCGCTCCGGCGAGTTCGTCGCACTGGTCGGGCGTAGTGGATGCGGGAAATCGACGCTCTTAAATTTGGCCGGGGCCATGGATTTTCCGACCTCGGGCGCGGTCTGGCTGGATGGCGTCAATACTTCGACCTTGAGCGATTCCGCGTTGACGCAGGTCCGGCGCGAAAAAGTGGGCTTCGTATTCCAGAGCTTTCAATTGCTGCCGACGCTCTCCGTCATTGAGAACGTCGAGCTGCCACTGATGCTCGCCGGCCACAAGCAGGCGCGAACCATGGCCAGCGAGAGATTGAGCTGGGTGGAGATGGAATCCTACGCGAACCGCATGCCTTATCAACTCTCCGGCGGACAGATGCAACGCGTGGCGATCGCGAGGGCTCTGGCGAACGGGCCGTCGATCCTGCTGGCGGATGAGCCGACCGGCAACCTGGACACGACGACCAGCGAAGTCATTCTTGCTCTCCTGCGTCGCGTGGCCGATCAACGGAATGCGACGATTCTCATGGCCACTCACAGTCTGGAAGCGGCAGGCAAAGTGGACACGATTGTTCGTTTGCAAGACGGGCGGATGCTGGGTTCGCTGCAAACGGAAGAAGTGCCCGGGAAACGCTAATTTTCCATGCCAGCACTCGCACTGTTTTATCGTTTGATTGTCCGGCCGCTGAGACGGGAGCGGATGCGAACTGCGCTGATTGTGCTGGCCGTAGCTCTCGGCGTGGCCGCCGTGCTCGCCATGGAGTTGGCCGGCGAGGCCGCTGTCGGTTCTTTTCGTTCCTCTCTCGAAACGTTGACGGGAAGCGCAAACCTGGAGGTCAGCGCAGCGGGAGGAATTCCTGGAGACGTGTTCGCGCGTCTGGCAACGGCTCCCTATCCTTTGAAACTGCATCCGCGCATGGAGGACTACGGGCTCATCGCAGGCCAAATCAGACGCACGGTCCCGATTGTCGGAATCGACGTGCTGTCGGAGGGAACCTTGCAGTCTACATCCGCGGGAGCAGAATCGCCGGCGTCCTCCGATCTCAACTTGAGTCATACCGTTTGGATCACCTCAGGACTCGGATTTAAACGCGGCGACTCGATTCGATTACTGATCAACGATACGGCGTCGGATTTTACGGTCGGCGGAGTGCTCGACGGCCGGGCAGGCGAGGCCGTGCTGATGGATCTGGCACCGGCGTCGCGCTTACTCAGGAGGGGAGGCAGGCTCGACCGAATATTAATTGAAGCCCCTGCGACGCACTCGATGGAGGAGTGGATGGAGCTCCTGCGCAAGAACGTTCCCGAAGGCGTCGCCATCGCGCGGCAGGGCACGCAAACGGACGAGAATCGCCACATGCTGGAAGCGTTCCGCTGGAACCTGCGCGTACTGAGCTACGTTTCGCTGGCGGTCGGCGCATTCCTGATCTACAACACGATCTCTGTTTCAGTGGTGCGACGCCGGCATGAAATCGGGATTCTTCGCGCGATTGGCACTCCGCGTTTCGCCATCCTCGCGGGATTTCTAGGAGAGGCTGGATGCTTTGGTCTGCTGGGCGGCATGTGCGGGATTGTTCTAGGACGCATTCTGTCAGAAGGCGCAGTGAAATTGGTCGCGTCCACGGTTGCATCGCTATACTTCAGCAGCCGGCCGGCTGCCATTTCACTCACCGGGGAAGACGTGCTCCTGGGAATGATGATGGGCGTCGGGATCGCGCTGGTATCCGCCTTGGGACCCGCTTGGGAAGCCTCGCGCGTGGCGCCGGTGGAGGCCATGGCAAGAGGACGAAGCGAACACCAGGTGCGTGTGCACCGCTGGCGTACGGCTGCCGCTGCGTTGCTCTTAACGTGCGTAGCGTGGGTCTTTTCGCGTCAGGACGCCGTTAACGGAAAGCCGGTCTACGGCTACTTGTGCGCACTGCTTTCGATCATCGCGTCCGCTCTTTTCGTTCCCTTGCTGGTCTCGAGCCTGTCGAGCATGACGACGGGATTGATCCGCCGCGTGTTCGGAATTGAGGCGCTGCTGGCCAGCCGGAGCTTAGCGGGATCGCTGCGGCGGACCTCGGTATTGGTCGGCGCGTTATCCACTGCGATTGCCGTTCTCACCGCAGTCGGCATCATGGTGGGAAGTTTTCGCGAAACGGTGGTGGTGTGGATGGATGACGTCCTGCAAGCGGATCTCTTTCTCGCTCCCGCGGTTCCGGCGGGAGCCGATCGGCATCCGACGATGTCCGCGGAAATTCCTGCGCTGCTCGCCCAGCTTCCCGAAGCCGCTGCCGTGGATCAGTTGCGCACTTACGAAATTCGCTACCAGGGGCTCCCGGCAACACTCGGAGGCATGGACGCGCGCATCGCTGGACGACGGCGCAAACAATTGTTTCTTTCTGGAGCGCGAGCAGACGCCGTGTTTCCGCAACTCATCGGAACCGACAACGTCATCGTAAGCGAACCCTTTGCCAATAAGCATGGGACGAAGGTGGGCGACATCCTCAAATTAAACCTCGGTGAAAAAATCAGCGCGTTTCACGTCCTGGACATTTACTATGACTATTCCAGCGAGCGCGGCGTGATTCTGATGGACCGCGAGACGCTGTTCCGCTACCTCCCCGGAGTCGAGCCGAATAATGTTGCCGTGTATCTGAAAGCCGGTGTCTCGGTGGAAGATGGACAACGCGCGGTGGAGCGCGTCATCGCCGGGCGGCTGATCGCCATCGCGCGGAATGAAACCTTGCGCGACCAGGCCATCAAGGTTTTCGATCGGACGTTTGCCATTACATATGTACTGGAAGCTCTGGCGGTGTTTGTGGCGGTGACGGGCGTGGGCAGCGCGTTGCTCGCACTGGTCATCGACCGCCGCCGCGAGTTCGGGCTGCTGCGCTTCCTGGGTGCGGCCGATTCGCAAATCCGGCGCGTCATCTTGTTCGAGGCCGGACTCTTGGGCGTTCTCGCCAACATCGCGGGCGTGACGCTGGGCCTGGTTCTCTCGCTGCTCTTGATTCACGTGATCAACAAGCAGTCTTTCGGATGGACCATTCAATTTCACTGGCCCGTGCTGGTTTTACTGAGCGCACTTTCCGTCGTGTACCTCGCCACCATTCTTTCGGCGCTCTATCCAGCCCGCATCGCCACGCACCTGGTACCCATCGAGGTCATCCATGAAGAGTAACCCGAGGAATAGGCAGAACCTTTTCGTCATGCGCGCGAACTGCGCGCTGCTCTCGTTGCTACTTGCCACGAACGCGAACGCCGCGGTACCCAGCACGGAGGATCACCCGTATCGCCTTGCGCTGCCGAATTACCAATTCGAGTTTCCTCGCGACCATTTCAATCATCCGGATTTTCGGACGGAATGGTGGTACTACACGGGAAATCTTCGCACCGCGGAAGGCCGGCGCTTCGGCTTCGAGCTCACTTTTTTCCGGCAAGGCGCCGAAAGCAAGACAGCCGTAAACAAGACCGGCGAAAGCAAAACAGACGTTCAGCAGGCCGCGAACGGCAACGTGTGGGATATTCACGATGTCTGGATGGCGCATCTGGCGCTGAGCGATATCAATGGCGGACAGTTCTTGCACACCGAGCGGCTCAATCGTTCCGGTCCGGGCATTGCGGGCGCGGACTTGCAGCTGGCTCGTGTTTGGAACGGCAATTGGAAGGCGCAATGGACGTTCAATGCCGCGCTTCCCGGCGGAGCGACACAGAAGCTCGAAGCCATCGCGGATCGTTTTTCGTTCGACCTTTCGTTGAAGTCCGACAAGCCCCCGGTCATTCACGGCAAGGACGGAGTCAGCCAGAAGGCCGAGGGCGCGGGCAAAGCTTCGCACTACATCTCATTCACGCGGTTGAACACGACCGGCGAAATCGTCCTGGATGGCAAGCGCTATTCCGTAGAGGGCACCAGTTGGATGGATCACGAATTCTTCAGCCATCAATTGGAGAGCGACCAGAGCGGTTGGGACTGGTTCAGTTTGCAGCTGGCGGATCACTCCGAGCTCATGCTGTTCCGTCTGCGACGCAAGGATGGATCGCCGGATTCCTTTTCCGCCGGAACGTTTGTGGATCCGCAAGGCCGCGCTCGTCATTTGACCGCCAAAGACTTCACCGTGACGCCGGGCAAGATCTGGACGAGTCCGGCAACGGGTGGGCGTTACCCTGTGGAATGGATGATTGAAGTTCCGTCTATCGGCTTCAAAGCTACGCTGCAGACACCCATGGCCCAACAGGAACTCAAGAGCACTGCCCGCTCTGGAACAAGCTATTGGGAAGGAGCGATCGACGTCGCTGCAAGCCGGCTGGGGCGTGAATTATCTGGGGTTGGATATTTGGAGATGACGGGTTACGCAGGCACCATTGCCGGCTTGGATTGATTTACAACGTTTCGTCCCGCGCCGGATGCGTGCAAGCTTTTGGGAGCGGCCATCTGCGACCACCGGCTCGCCGTGCTTCCGGCGGTATGATCTAAAGAACACGAATGATCAGCCGTATTCAAGCCGGATTATGGATTGCCCTCGCCTTCGGGTTGTTAGGCACTGCGCGGATCTCTAACGCGCAATCTACAATCTGCTTGCATGTTCGAATGTACGAGCGAACGGGCGCCGAGAGGAACCTGGAGCGGGAGGAAGCGTATCCCAACGAGGGTCCCGTGACCAACCGCTGGACGGAGCTGGGCTACCGGGTCGTACAGCCTTGTAGTGATGCTCAGATCCAGGTGGAATTGCAGATTCGCTTCATCGGCGCTTCCAAAGATCCGCAAAGCAAGGTGAAGCTCGCGGTCATCGGCAAATCCGCGGGGCGCGTAGAGAGAGCCGAAATTCCCTATAACGGCGGTTTCCGCGAGGAACGCGAGCGAACGAAGGCTGGGGGCGTGATTGCACCGGCGGCCGCCGATATTTTGTGGAACCTCGATCCCACTTATCAGGCAAGAGCGGTGGAGTACCGGCGGAAACACCCGGAGAGCCGCCCGACCAGCGCCCGCTGAAAGAATGACGAAAGCGTTGCTTATGGCAAGCAGTCGGAAAGTGTGCCGACGTCGCGTGCGCTGGCCTCGGTGAAGTTCATGCGGATTCCGTGCTTCGGTCGCAGGATGACCATCGGGCGCGGTTCGATCGTCTGCCCCGGCGTCAGATGAAGATCGTATTTTTTGAGCAGAGCGCCCAGAATCATGAGGATTTGCAGCATCGCGTAGTTCCCGCCGATACAGCCGCGTGGTCCGCCTCCGAAGGGCAGATAGGTGAAGGGCGGCTGTAATTTCTCGTTCGCTTTGGTGAAACGCCCGGAATCGAAACTCTCGGGGTTCGGCCAATAGCGCGACGCGTGGTGCGCACCGTACACGAACACAATCACGGTGGATCCTGCAGGGATGGCGACGTCCCCTGCCTGATCGTCCGCGACAGCCATGCGATCGACCATCCAAAACGGCGGGTAGAGACGCAGCGTTTCCTGAATGACCTGCGTGGCAAACTCGAACTTCGGAACGTCGCTGTACGTCAGAGGCGCTCCGCCGAGGACGGAATCGAACTCCTTCCGCAGCTTTTCGACACAATCCGGACGCGAGCTTAAAAGATAGAAAAGCCACGAGAGGCCATTCGAAGAGGTTTCATGGCCGGCGACCAGCAGCTGCATGCTCTCGCTCAGGACCAGTTCGTCGCTCATGCCTTCGCCGTCGCTGTAACGGGCATCCAGCAAGATCTGCAATAGATCGTTGCCCGGCGCTTCATGGCGCCGTCGCTTGATGTATTCCATCAGAATGGCATCGGCGCCGGCTCGCAAGTATTCATGCTTGCGAAGTTCGCCCGAGGCGGCAAACCAGGGATTCAGGTAGGGCTGAATGGTTTGCCGAACCATAAATTCCTGGACGGTCGAGATGGTGTGGCTGATCTGGTCGATGTCATCGTCCGGCAGGCGGGCGCCAAACAGCGAGCGGGCGACCATCGAGAACGTGATTTTCATCAGCTGGGGATAGATATCGACGGGACCCACGCGGGCTTGTCTGTCGAAACCCTGCAGTGAATCCGCGAGGGAGTCCTGCATGATGGAGGACAAAACCTCCAGTTGTTTGCGATCGAAACCCTTCTGGATCAGGCGCCGCTGCGTGCGCCAGGCTTCCCCATGCGTGGTGAGCAGACCTTTGCCCAGGAAGTGGCCCATCCGCTTCACTTGAATTTCGGATTTTTGATAATTTTCCGCATTGGTCTTCAATACGTGCTGAATGACGGCGGGATTGGTGGTGACGATGGCCTCTTTCAGGCCACCCAGGTAGAACTTGAAGGTGTCGCCATACTGTGCGACGTATTTGGACAAAACCTGTACAGGATTGCCGGCCATCGCGCGCGAATCGGCAAAGGACTGAAATCGGGAAACAACGGGTACAGTTGATGGCAACGTTACACCTCGCGGCCCACATGCTTACCCGGATTCTCACAGGGAACCGTGGGGAACTTCATGGGATTTGCCTGAAGCGGTAGCCGAGCCATAGGTAAAGTATGACAGCTCAAAATCAATTTTCGTTTCCCAGTTGCTTCAGCAGGATCAGATGATGCCGGATGGCCCCCGTCATGGTGGGATGTTGCCGGTAAGGAACTCCGAATTCCGCGGCGGTCTCCTGCACAATCCGCGTGAGCGGAGCATAGTGGGTGTGGCACACGAAGGGGCACAGATGATGGGCAATGTGATGGTTGAGGCCGCCGGTAAGCCAGCCTACGAGGGGGTTCTCCGTCGCGTAATCGGCGGTTGTCGCAAAAATGTGATACACGCCGTTGTCAAATTCGCTGCGGTCAGAGGGAAAGTACGTGCTGTCGATCGTATGCGTGGTCTGGAATACCAGCGAAACGCTCAAGCCGACAATCAAATGCACCAGCAGGAACGCCACACCCACCAGCAGCGGCGATTTTCCCAGCAGCACGACCGGCAAAACGAGCATATAGGTGATGTAAAACGCCTTGCTCGCAAAGAGGATCACGTATTCGCGGAGAGGATGCACGGTGCGCTTCAGATATCCGTGGGTCGGGAGGAAGAAAGACTCGAAGTCCCGCACGAAAACATAGTCGAGCGAAAAGAGCGCGTAAAAGAACAGCGCGTAGATGTGCTGGAACCGCTGCCAGGGCGCGCGCGGTTCATGCGGCGTAAACCGAAAGATGCCGCGTCCGGTCAGCGCGTCGTCTTCGCCGTGGAGATTTATGCAGGAGTGGTGGCCTCGATGATGCAGGATCCTCCACATGTACGAATTGATTCCGCATACGTCAAAAACGTAATTCAGGATTTTGTTTACCGACGGCACAGACGAGATGGCGTTGTGGTTGCTGTCGTGGGCGATGTTCAGCAAAAGGAAGGTCTGGGCCAGGCCGCTCAAAAGGTACAGGGCGACAAACCTCCACGAATCCGGCTGGAATGTGTAGATTGCAATCCAGCTGCCCACCAGCACAGCCAGACCGACGGCGATCTTGATCCACATCGTACGGTCGGCTTTGGGAGAAATGTTCCCGTCGGCAAAGAACTTGTCGAGGCGGCGGCGCAGAACTTTCGGAAAGGAGGCCGGACCGGCAGGGTCGCCCGCGGACTGCCGCGGCGAGGTCTCCGCTGGCACAAGATCATCAATATCCGTTTTTTGGTTAATCACCGCTTCGGTCTCTGACGTCGGCAGCGTCAAAAACTGATGGTAGCGCGAAAACTAAAGAAGAATCAAGGGAATTCGGATTACAATGAAGCCGGCTTGGGCGCCCTGCCGTGGAACATGCCGCGTCGCAATGCGTCTAGGCTCTGCTAACATAGACCGATGGACCGTATGGAATACCCTATGGAACAAGAATGCTCTGAAGGGGGCGGGCGAGACGTGCTCTCCTCGTGCGTTCGGCTGGCAGGGGACTTGCTCACGGCCGCATCGGGCGACGAATAGTTACAGAACAGTTATGCATGTGTTCTCAAAGTCGGCCTGCATCATCGTTCCGCACGCCGAGACTCCGTCGTCTTTCACTTCAGCAGGGAGTGAGCAGCAGCAGGACGTTTATTGTTTTCACTCATACCGAGTTTTTCATTCAACCTTGAAGGGCAGCGCTGATCATAATTATGGCGTCGATTTTAGACACACTGGATAGACGGGGGGATGAGCACCCGCACAAACTCCTCTATTCGTATATTGACCTGAACGGCAGTCAGATCGAGGGCTACACCTACGCCTCGTTTCTCCGCCGGACGAAGGCGATCGCCGGATATCTGCGGAAAGAACGGCGCTTCGCCGCGCAGGACCGGCTGCTGCTCGCCTACCCGCCGGGACTCGAAATGATCTGCGCGTTTTTTGGCTGCGTACGCGCGGGATTGATCCCGGTACCGGTCTATCCTCCCAGTTCCCACGGCTTCCAAAGCGCCCTTTTCAAGATGGTCCACATCGCCAAGGATTGTCAGGCCTCCGGCATTTTAACGAGCAGGGATTACCACAGTTCCCTGAAGACCAATCTGGCCAGAAGCGGAGTCGCGGCATCCGGGGTCGACGTCGATTACATCTCCGGTCTGCCCTGGATCGTCACGGAAGACCTCGTCGATCCGATTTCGGACGAAACCTACGACGCCGCCTCGAAGCTTCTGTTTCTGCAGTACACCTCGGGTTCGACCAGAGATCCCAAGGGCGTGATGGTCACGCACGAAAACATCCTGCATAACGGCCCGCTCGTGATCGACCATCCAGATCCGGTCGTGGTTTCCTGGCTTCCCCAATATCACGACATGGGGCTGATCGGATGTTATATTTATCCCGCGCTGCAAGGCGGCACGACTTACGGATTCGCGCCCACGGACTTTATTCAGCGCCCCATCCTGTGGTTCGACGCGATCAAGAAATACAGAGCCACCGCCTCGGCCGCACCCAACTTCGCCTACGACTATTGCCTGCGCGCCGGGCGTCTCTCCGCGGAGAGTCTGGAATCCTGCGACCTCAGCTCCATCAAGGAGTTGCTGTGCGCCGCCGAACCCGTCAAGCCCGTTACGTACCGGCGCTTCTTGGAAGCGTTTCAACCCTACGGCCTCAAGCCTGAAAGCTTTTTCGTCGCCTATGGACTCGCGGAGAACACGCTAGCGGTCTCCATGCATGGACGCAAGATTACATCGTTGAACAAGAACGCCGTTACACTCGGCAAGGCCCGCATGACCACCGAGGCTTCCGAAGTGGGCGTGGCGACGCAGATTGTCAGTTGTGGAAAGCCCCTGCCGGGGCTCGATGTGAAGATCGTCGATCCGGAGAGACACAACGCTCTGGAGCCCGGTCATATCGGTGAGATTTGGGTGGCTGGAGCCAGCAAATGCCAAGGCTACTGGAATAATCCGGAACTGACGTTGAAAGTGTTTCGCGCCCGGCTGGTGGACGACAGCCCCTACGATGACGGCTACCTGCGAACCGGTGACATGGGTTTCTTTCACGAGGGTGAACTCTTCGTGTGCGGCCGTCTGAAGGACATGATTATCGTCCGCGGACAAAATTATTATCCGCAGGACATCGAAGGCGTAGTGGAGAAGGCGTCCGGCCTGATCCGGCACAATTGTGTCGCCGCATTCCAAATTAACGAAGACAGCGAGCCTGCACTGGCGATCGTTGCCGAAGTGAAAAATCCCAAGGCGCTTCCGGATCCTTTGGTCATTGCTGCCGCTGTCCGGAATTATCTCAACGTGGAAGTGGCGCTGATTTCCTTCATCGCGCCCCGCGCCATACCGCGCACCAGTTCCGGCAAGATCATGCGCCACAAGGCCAAGCGCATGTGGCTGGATGGCGAATTTACCGTTCTCACTGAATTCTCGCGCGAAAAAGACACCGCAGCCGCAGGGCCGGGCTCGGAGAACCAGTCGTCCTTCGATGCGTTGAGAGCCCGTTACAATCTGACCGGCACGGAATCGTACAACCTGATCGAGGCTGGACTGGATTCTCTGGATCTGGTCGTGTTCATGCACGAAATCAAGGAGCTCTTAAAAAACAAGGGCGCCGAACTGCTGGCGAGGCAGGTGGATATCAGCCTCATTCAGCGTGTGAG
>Ga0182030_10006555_pt1 | contig 24546 bp, 25 predicted proteins | sample 812S3MmetaG_FD_121299 | JGI IMG/M metagenome (GOLD analysis project Ga0182030, IMG submission 121299) | Permafrost microbial communities from Stordalen Mire, Sweden - 812S3M metaG (Illumina Assembly) | ecosystem: Environmental > Terrestrial > Soil > Wetlands > Permafrost | place: Sweden...
AGGTCTCCGACCTTTTGAGGATTGACCGTTATCGACGTTCCCCCGAGAGATTGGGTGTTGACCGGAAAGGTGGGCGCAACGGACACCGCTGATGCCGCTATCGCTTCGTTGGCAACCCCGAGCACAAGAGCCGACGACATTAACGCGATCGCGATGATGCTCGTTGAGGCTGCACGAAGAATCCCGGCACGCTTCCAAGGGTGTCTATTCATTAGATGTCTCCGCCCGACCGAAATTATCACAGATCACTATCACTTATTCCTTTGGTTCCTGTGGAAGGTCCATGTCGCGTTGTCATTCGAGAATGCGGGTAATGAATGCCACTTGACCAGTACTTACGTGATGGATAGTCCCTGAGTCTGCGACGCTGAATCTTCGCTGAGCATCGGACTGGGATGGCTGTCTACAACAGGTGCTTGGATATCGTCTCATTTTCGGAGTTTGCCCACTTTTGTCGTGGGCGCAGGTGTAGTCAGCAATCACGACCACGGGGAGAATTCCTCCTCGCGGTGCAGACGTGCGCATCCGCTCATTCAAGTGGCTCCGCAAACCAAGCGGCGGGAGGTGCGATTCGCAATTGACTTCGAGCCAACTCCAACTCGAGGCGTCAATCGTGCGACTGAAAAATTAGGTGGGCCACCGCCGACGTCCATCCCGTTTGATGAGATGCACCGAGACCTTGTCCCGTGTCCCCGTGAAAGTACTCATAGAAGAAGAGGTGCGGCCTCCAATGGGGATCGGTGACCAATAATGGATATCGCGCGTCTGACGGGCGAACTCCGCCCTCGACTGGGGTGAAGAGTGAGATCAATCGATGAGACAACGCGTCGGCCACCGCATCAAGTGCCATCGGCGCACCCGAACCCAGAGGAAACTCGACCCGGACATCGCCGGGACAATGAGTCTCGTACTTCCTCAGCGCTTCGATGAACAACACGTTCAGAGGGAACCACACCGGACCGCGCCAGTTGGAGTTGCCGCCGAACAGTCCCGAAGTGGACTCTCCGGGCTCGTAGTCGACACTCGATTCAACTCCGGCAATATCAACGACGAAAGGATGTTCGCGGTGGTAAGCCGAAATGCTACGAATGCCGAAGGGGGAAAGCAGAGCATCTTCATCAAAGACGTTGCGAAGCATCCTGGCGAGGCGCTGAGGATCGACCAGAGTCAGCAGATGGGCGGCGTCGTCACCGTCACCGAGCGCCTGATACGAGTCGGACTGCTCAGAATTATGTTCGAGGAACCACGCCAAGCGAGTTCGAAAATCCTCGAGGTGACTCACTGAACTCTCGCGGTACACGAACGACGCGAGGATAGGAACGAGCCCGACGAGCGAACGAACCTTCAAGGGAACATCTCGACCATCGACCAGATGCACGACATCATAGAAAAATGCATCGTTGTCGTCCCACATTCCGGAGTTGTTCTCTGCCGCCGCGATTCGCAAGAAATGCTCAATGAACTTGGTGGCCACGTCCTCGTAGGCAACGTTTTGTGACGAGAGTCGAAGGGCCATGTCCAAGAGGTCTAGGGCGTACATTGCCATCCAAGCGGTCGCGTCGGCTTGCTCGATCGTGCCGACCGACTCCGAGAGAGTGGACCTGTTCAGCGGCGAGATATTGTCGAGTCCCAAAAAACCTCCGGTGAAGACGCCGTCTTCGTTACTGCCCTTGGCATTGATCCACCACGTGAAATTGACCATGAGTTTATGAAAGGCCTTCGCGAGGAAGTCGTAGTCCTTGGCGCCGTCAAGGACAAAGACTTGCAATACTGCCCACGCGTGTGTCGGCGGATTGACGTCCGAAAAGTTCCACTCGTATGCGGGTAGTTGGCCGCTCGAGTGCATGTACCACTCGCGCAGCATCAAAATGAGTTGCGCTTTGGCGAATTCTGGATCAACGTGCGCAATCGTCACGCAATGAAATGCGTGATCCCAGTTCGCGAACCACGGATATTCCCAGACATCGGGCATGAGAAGAACGTCGTGGGCGTTGAGATGGCTCCAATCATTGTTGCGATTGAGCGCGCGCTCCGGCGGTGGAGGTGGCGACGTCGGGTCTCCACTCAGCCAACGCTTCACGTTCAAGTGATAAAACTGCTTGGACCACAGGAGACCGGCCATCGCCTGGCGCAGGATGTGAGCTTCGTCACCGCTCGCGCTCGCTGGGGTAATCGACGCCCAGTACTCGTCAGCTTCGTCTTGTCGCCGTGAAATTACCTGGTCGAAGACCTCTTCGTCCAGTGGTGGGGATTTTCCCTCCGTGAGTGAGGTCTCCTCGCTAAGGCGCACCCGAATGACTGTCTTCGCTCCGGGCTCGACCGTTATCTCATAATCCAGCGCAGCCTTCGTTCCCTCCATCGCCGGGTTGACACTGGATGCGCCAGAGATGACGAAGTCGTTGATCCCGTCTTTCGGAAACTCGGGGCTGTTGGCCTCGGAGTAGAGGCGGCGCACATTGGTGTCGTTGTCGCAGAACAACAATCGAGGGTCTCCCTCGCCCGTCAGTCGCAGAGTCCCCGCTCGTGACGAGACCGCGAGAATCGAGCCCTCACTCGCCGACAGACGCGGCGTGACGACATCCGCGTCGCCCCAACTCCACGTGTTGCGGAACCATAGGGTGGGAAGCACCCGCAGCGTGGCAACGAGCGGCCCGGCGTTCTCCACGGTGATCTGCATCAAGAGGTCGTGCGGACTCTCCTTGGCGTAGTCCACGGTGACCACCCAGTATTTCGAGTCGTCAAAGATACCGGTGTCGATGAGCTCGTACTCCGGCTCCATCTTGTCGCGAGCGGCGTTGGCGGCGACGAGGTCCTCGTAGGGGAACGCCGCCTGCGGGTAGTGATAGCGCCACGAGTTCCACGAGTGGGTGGGCGTCGCATCGGTGTACCACCAGTACTCCTTCGCGTCTTCGCCGTGATTGCCCTGGGGACCCGACAAGCCGAACATCCTCTCCTTCAAGATCGAATCCGTGCCATTCCACAGAGCCAGCGATAAGCACCAGTTTTGGTCGAGGTCGCAAAAGCCCGCCATACCATCTTCATTCCAGCGATAGACCCGGCTTCGCGCGTGGTCATGCGGGAATGATGCCCACGCATCACCATCAGCGCTGTAATCCTCGCGCACGGATCCCCAGGCACGTTCGGCGAGGTAGGGACCCCAGTCACGCCAGGATTCCGAGCCATCATTCGCCGCGGCGAGCCGTCGATGCTCTGGAGTGGCGCCGCTCGTCGTCATCTACCCGTCGCTCTGGCTCGATTCGACGACTTACAACTGCGCACGGCCAAACAGTAGCGTGCGTCGACCGCGATGCAAAGGAGATCGCAGCGGTCCCACCGCGAGAGGCCGATCGCCTCGACGAGGTAGATGCCGATTCTCCCAACCCGTAAAGTGAATGGTGATTGGCGCGGGCGTTGCTCTTCCAAAAACTCTGTGATGGGCGACATGAGAAAACCTTCTTCGGCAGCCGCGCCTCATGAGATCGAATAGTGGGTGTCGAAGAGAAGGGATGATTCATGAAAGCTTTGTCGGTGGTACCTCTTCAAGCAGGTTCGGCCGCGCTCATTGATGTGGACGAACCACCAGCCAGCGACGGTCCCATCTTGGTCGAGACACTGGCCGTGGGCATCTGCGGAACCGACATTGAGATTCTTTCGGGCGCCTACGGCTGGAGTCCGCCGGGGCGAGAACGACTGATACTGGGTCACGAGTCCCTCGGGCGCGTCCTCGATGCTCCCGTCGGCGCCCCCGTATCCCACGGCGACCTGGTGGTCGGCATCGTTCGACGACCCGACCCGGTCCCGTGCGCCAACTGTGCGGTGATGGAATGGGATTTTTGTCGCAACGGTCAATACACCGAGCGGGGCATCAAGGAACACGACGGCTACCTGTCAGAGCGCTATCGCATCACGTCGGACTTTGTCGTCAAAGTTGACCCGCAGTTAGGGACTCTCGGAGTTCTGTTGGAGCCCACGAGTGTCGTGTCGAAGGCCTGGGAAGAAGTGGACCGGATAGGAGCACGTGCACATTGGGCTCCTCGCACGGTGTTGGTGACCGGTGCGGGGCCAATCGGTCTCCTCGCAGCGCTCCTCGGCGTTCAGCGCGGACTCGAAGTCCACGTCCTCGACAGGATGACTGATGGGGTGAAGCCAGAGCTGGTACGAGCGCTCGGCGGTACCTACCACAGTGGCCCGGTACACAGCATTGGCTTCAATCCCGACGTGATTATCGAGTGCACCGGCGTGTCATCAGTCATTCTTGACGCCATGACCAACATTGGCGTTGGTGGCGTGATCTGTCTCACTGGCGTCTCGACAGGCGGACACGAGATCAACTTTGATGAGGGGGCGATGAATCGCAGCATGGTGCTCGAAAACGTGGCGGTGGTCGGCTCCGTCAATGCGAACCGACGCCACTATGAGTCGGCGGCAGTTGCCCTCGCGGCCGCTGACCGCACGTGGCTGTCGAGGCTCATCACTCGTCGGGTACCACTCGAGAAGTGGTCCGACGCACTCACTCGCGATGAAGACGATGTCAAGGTGGTCATTGAAGTCAAGCCCGAGTCGCCTGTTTCATGATGACGGCACTGCACACCAGGGGATGACGTCACGGTGAGGAGACCATTGATGACGACGGAGAGCCCGAGCGCTGTGCGTTCAACGCCGGCAGCCTCCACGTCGTCGGCGACGAGGACGTGAGACGCCCATAACGTCGAACTGTTCGAAGCTGGTGTGCACCATTTGGACGCGCCGAAAGGAGGAACAACGAATTGGAACTCATCATCGATGACAGTTGTTGCCGGAAGAACCCATGACCAGTCCAGGAACACTGGTGCGAGCCATTGTCGTCTTCGGTGTCTCGGGATCCGGCAAGAGCACATTCGCCAAAGCCCTCGCCGAGCGATTGACCTACGACTTCTGTGACGCGGACGATTTGCACAGTGCCGCCAACATCGAGAAGATGCGCGCGGGCCAGCCGCTCACCGATGAAGATCGTGGGCCGTGGCTCGAGGCAGTGGGCCAACGGATGCGCGACACGATTGCCAAGGGCCAGGGGATTGTGGTCGCATGCTCAGCGCTCAAGCGGTCCTACCGAGATCTGCTCCGTGAGTACGAGCCCTCAGCATTCCTGATCTTCCTCGATGGCACACACGAGTTAATCAAGTCGCGCGTGCTGGCACGTCACGGCGGCTTCATGCCTTCCTCCTTGCTGTCGTCGCAATTCGCAATCCTCGAACCAATGGAGCGCGACGAGGCAGGCATCCGAATTGATGTCAGCGACGAAATATCGGTCACCGTCCAAATTGCGCTGAAAGCACTATCTACAATAGCCATCTCTGAAAGTGAGTCATAGAGTTCACTACGTTGTCGATTGAGTGGTTCACTGAGATGCTCAATTGGGCACGGTATGCACTGGCTGCCCCTCCTTGGAGCAGACTGATAGGAATGCGATTTGAGTTTGCATCGCGTGAGGGTTCATCTCATAAGGGCTAGTTCGATAGCCGGCACTTCGCATCGTCAAAACTGCATCCTACGAGAGAAGTTCGTCGCCGAAGTGTTCTACCTTCTGCTTTCATTCTCCGGCAATGCCGCGGGGCCATCCAGACGAATGAACTTTCTAACGAAACCTCGAATCTCCTCCGGACTGAGATCCATTTTTGGCGAGTTAATCGAAACAACCTGTCCGACAGAGGCCGCCCAAAAGAACGTAGTGAGCGTTTTGGCGTCCACGTCTGAACTCAACCACTCAAGTTCCTGCGCACCTTCGATCAGCGTGATCCACCTCGCGTACTGAATGTCGATATGTTCAGCAAAAGATTGGCGGACCGTGGCGTCAGAACCAACGTCGATGAACAGCCTCAATAGACCGATCTTGTTTCCGATTTGCCCCGACGTCCACGCACGAATGAGATTCTCCTCAATTGAGTTCCAGAAAGCGGCTTCGTTCTGCTCAGCGAGGAAGCCCTCTGCTTGCGCCAAATGGCGATGAAGGGGTTCGACAAGCGCCAAATAATTCACCAGTTGCGCTTCAGCGATCAAATGGACCAGTGAATCAAAGTGGTAGTAGATGGTTGGGACACCCACGTTGGCATTCTTGGCCACATCTACGATGTGGAGATTCTCGCTGCCCTTCTCCCCGGCCATCCTCGCAGCCACTTCGAGAATATGCGCCCTCGTTGAGGAACTCTTTCGGCTCACGACATAACTTCTTCGAACTGCTTCACAATCTTCGCCGTTTCTGTTTTAGGAACCCATCACCTATAAAAGCCCTGATTCAATCTGCATCCGCAACCTCCACCTAAGGCGACCAACTGCCGAGGTCAGGCCATCGGGCCAGCGACATCGGTTGAACTTCGAATGCATCGGAGTAACCGGCGTCAGGCGAGCCGCGACTCGTGAATCGATTACACCGGGTCAAACAAGCATTGCTATCTAGTCCACTCGTGAGAAATCTATTCTCGTAAACTCTCTCGAGGCTACAAGTTACCTGATGAAGAGGTCAGAGTGGTCCAATGTCGATTGAATCAATCTCGATGGTGAAACGACAACGTCTAGATCGCTGATCCAAAGTGAATTGGCACGGTGGGTCAGTGAGATTATTGGCAACTGACGGCGACCAACGCCAGAGACTCCCACAGGTCGTCTCCCTACTTCAATCGACTGCCACGAGAGCGTTGGATCGGCCAAACCATAACTTCATTTAAGAAGTTCAGTCTATGAACACTGATTTCTCATTTCATTACCATGCTTGCAGTCATGACCATCAATGACGGATTCAAGTTGGCCGATAGTCCCAATGAGTCGGTGGCCACTGCGAACAAGAGGATGAAGGAGGGCGACAGTTTGAAGGTGCACCTGATGTCGCAATCAATTGTATCGTGCCGACCTTCACCGAAGCCTCGCCACGTGAACATCGCCCTCGGCGGCGCATACGATTCACGGCGCGCCAACGAAGGTAGGTTTGGGCCCCCTCGTGGAGAACGTGACACGACAATCGATCCACTTCAAAATCGCGAGGCATTAACCCCGTCGAATCGAAGAGGCCTCGACCACTTTCATCATTGGTCGAATAGCACTCCCATCGGATCCAGAGCCCTCACGATTTTCTCATCGATGCAGATTGGAGACTAGAGATGTTCTATACGTTGGGACCCGAGGAGGTGCTGGAGACGTGTGCCGCTCTCGCACAGCCCTATCTCGTAGGAACCGGTCCTCACTCGACCAACAATCTTTCGCTGGGACTCGCTTGGCGGCGCATGCTCATTGACCGGCAAAGCGACGAGAACATCGAGGAGCCGCTGATTGGATGGCGATGGGTATCCAACTCCTCCGAGATCAACTATCTGGACTTGATGTTCGATGAAGATAGCCGTTCTTGCACACGCTTAGATTTCAGCCAACCAGCGGCCTCGTGGACTGGGATTGACGACCAAAGAATCATCAACGATGGATGGGGTTTGCTGTTCTCCCAAGAACCCGAGTTGGGCGCTATTGCGAGCATCTTGATCACCACAATCTATTCAATGACGCCGCCACGCTATTCGGGCAGTGGCAGCCTGCATGCGCGCCTCGGCACCGTCTATATCAATCCCAACGACTCGTGGCGCCCTATTCATATCGTCGAATGTCTGGTACGTGAATTGACGCGCCAGATGATCTGGAATGACGAGGCACGTTATGGTCATTACCCAAAGCAGGTGCGAAGCTTCGCCTCGTCTCAACTAATCCGCTCATCAGTGGACCGCGAGATGTTGTCGCTGCCGCAAGCGCTCGCAGAAGTTGTGGTTGGTGCCGAGCAACTCTGCTATCGAGAGAAGTTCTTGTCAGGAGGCTTTCCTGGCATGAGTGATACCGAACTTGCGGAGCATTCAATAGTCGTCAGCGAACGCATTCGCGATCTGGAAAATATTGAGAACCTCACGACTAACCGCTTCTGGAAACTACTCACCACTGCCGAAGAGCGCCTGGCCGTAACGACGCGACAATAGCGCCCCTCGCCAATCAAGCGCCAACTGCACTGGCCGCTTCAGTCGGGAGTCTTCAGTTAACTTCGCCCCGGGTTACGTGAGTCTCCGCCACCAGAGGCGAGATCGTCTCCACAGTTCTGACTTACCCCGTATCGACGTGACTGATCTGATCGATTGTCTCCATCACGGGGCATCGCAGTCACGTCGAAGGAGTTGGACCCGCCGTCGTACACGAGGCCCGATCGAGCCGGCAACAGTGAGTTGTTTGCGATCCCATTTTCGCGAGCGCCGGCTGTTTTCTTCACTAATCACCCCATCAGCGAACTGACCGCCAGAAATCTGGCTGGGCCTACCCCCGAGTTCGCCCGCCTTGTCGACAAGGGATCATTGATCGCTTCCCATTAGAGAATGAGCGACGTTACCCTGGGTTGAGAGCTGGCAGGCCACATCAATTCACATGTCAACTACGCTCAAGTCCGTGACCAATTGGAACGTTCCGCATCGCGTCGTCTTGGACGACGAAGGTAGGGACCCCAATCGACGACAGTGGGTCTTGCTGGAGTTCGTGTCGCTGGCCATCCTCCTCAGTGTGGGCCTCACCGCCGTCGGTGGCGTCATCGGAGGGATTCTTTATAGTCAGGGTTCACCAGGAATCAGTAACACCAGCTCGTGGTTAGCGATCGAGTTTGGTTCTCGCTGGGTGAACCCTCCCATCACCGGATTGTTGTTAGCTGAACTCGCCGTCTGTTGGCTGAGCTACGGGCAGTGGGCGGGCACCAGTCAAGACGCCGGTCCCGAGATGATCGCCATCCACGTTCGACGTCTCAATCGACTGATTGGACTAACCCAATTGGCCTTCGGCGTCGTACTTCTCGCTGCTCTCGCCTCCGCCATCAGTCTGATTGCCGTTGACCACATGGCGTTCACCGGAGAGCCTGGCGCGCAAGTCTGGGGTGCCGACATCTACGGAATCTTCAGCGCTTTAGGGGTGATTGTGCTCACCAGCGTCGGTAGTTTCGCCGCGCGACGACTCCAACGCGCCACCAGTCACTTTGATCCGCACACGTCGGGCGACACTGTTCCTTCACCCACTGACTAGGTTGGCGCGCAGACGGTCCCAACAGCACGGGGATTCTGGGCTCGTCCCGCCACAGTCTTGATCGAGCCCACGGGGTCCGCGATTCCTAGTCCCTTCGCAGTGATGGCGACTCCTCGAACCTTGAGCGCCACCAAATCGGCACTGAGGCGATTGCGTACCACCGTCGCGCGGCGCAGACTATCCGCATGTTCCTGGCTCACCGTCGACGAAGGGTTGGCGTATCCGAGCACAGTCACTGATTTGCAGTGCATGTCGGCGACGTCGTATGCGAGAGAACTCACCTCGTCGTCAAGAGCCGAGGTCAATGAGAATCCATCGTTCTGAAACGGTCCGACGGTCACGCTGAGGGGTCCCGTCAATTGATATTCGGCGACCCAATCGACTTGCATCGTCTGCACATTTGATGGGCACGCCCACGACGATAGACACCACGTCTGTTGTTGAAGGTCGAGTGTCATGGCTAGCGAAGGAATTTCGGTGGGGCGAGAGACGGTGCCCCACACTTTGCCATCGACCAAGTAGATAACTTGACCGGGTGTCCACACCACGCCGAACGTGTGCCACGTCGTCATTCGCACGGCGAGTTCTCGTTGGTCCTCGTGATTGGAGGATCCGTAGTGGATAGTGGCCAATGAGGCGGTCACCCCGCCCGTCGTCTCAGAAAAGTCGATCTCGGGTGGCCACTGATTCGTCGCCGGCCACAGCAACTCCACGGCAGTCGGACCCGGACCAGTGACGCGAGTACGCACGAAGTACGCACCGTAGGTTCGCGCCAAACCGCACTGACAGATTCCCCCCGTGACCCAGGCTCCTCCGTAGGCGGGATCGGGCCAAGTGCTGAACTGCAGCATTCCACCTTTGACCGCAACGTGGCCCGGAGAGAACTGACCGCCGGGGTCGCCGCCCGGCACTCCGGTAAAGACGTCCCACCCCGGGGGGATGGCCGAGCCCTTGAAGTCATTGATGTACGCGAGACGAAATCCGGGTAAGGCCGAAGCCGCTGGTGGCGACATACCCGACGGTTCACTTTCGTTCTGAACCCCTTGAGGGTACGCCGTGAGGATCACGTGAGGCGTCACGATCACTTGGGGTTGCCCTCGGCCCATTCCTGAACCCCAACCGACGCTGAGAGTGATCAGCGTTGCCGCGGCAGCGGGGGTGAGAATTCGAAGAGGTTTCAGCACTCCCCCCAACGCGCTCGACGAATCAAGTCCTCGTACTTAGCGAACCAATCGAGCATTCTCGCCCCTGACCCAGCGGAGCGCGGCCGAGAACTTCCCATTCGCGGTGGCGGACACTTCACTCACTCCTTGGCCAGCGTACTTGACCTTACCCACGTGCGTTCCACGAGCTCGAAGGACCGCAAATGAAGTGCCCCGACAACGTGGACCGGTTTTGCCCAGGTCACTGCAGCTCACTTCTGAAGCGGCGCGGCACGCCTTGACTAGAAGCGAACATTGACAAGAGCGTGCCGTCATCAGAGTGGAGGTTCTCGCGATCAAAGCCGACTTTCGGCTTGAGAGCCCGCGGCCCACTTTTGATTCCACTCACCAATGGCGACGAACGAAATCAATGCCCGTTGGTCGCGCGACTCACGCAAACGTCGTTCGTAAACTCAGGCCAGTGGTCGAAGAGAGTCAACTCCCCCGATCGTTGACACGATAACGAAGGCACCTTCATGACAATGAAATCTCCTCACAGTACTGTCCTCCTCATTGGCGCATCTCGCGGTCTCGGGCTCGCCATCGCCGAGGAGTACCTCAACTACGGGTCCCGGGTGGTGGCGACGGTGCGCAGCGCGGAGCGCACCGAACTACACGACCTCTGCGACACGGCCGCCGGGCGGCTAGAGATCGAGCACCTCGACATCACCATTCCCGAGCAGATCGTCCAATTACGCCACCGCCTCGTCTCACGAACGTTCGATCTACTGTTCGTGAACGCCGGCATTACCAACAACGCGGAGGAAACCATCGCCGAGGTCTCCACAGAGGACTTCACCCGGCTGATGATCACTAACGCGCTGGGCCCACTGCGCGTGATCGAGGGACTCGACGACCTCGTCGCTGCAAACGGCACCATTGCCGCCATGTCCTCGGGGCAGGGCAGCGTCGCCAACAACGAACGCGGCGGCTTTGAGGTATATCGCAGCACGAAGGCCGCGCTGAACATGTTGATGCGTAGCTATGCCGCCCGCCACCTCGACGACCCGCGAACGCTGTTGCTGATGGCTCCGGGCTGGGTTCAAACACGACTCGGCGGCCCCCATGCGCGCTTGACGATCAAGGAGAGCGTCCCCAACCTCGTCAAAGTGATCGACGCCCAGCACGGTCACGGTGGGCTGCAATACCTCGATTATCGCGGAGAAACCGTCGCCTGGTGAAACGGGGAGCACACGCGAATCGCGTTGCTGCACGGTGACGCGATGACATTGATTGGATTCATTGCTGTTGCCATCGCCACAACGCTGCCGTTGCAGCTATCGCAACAGCCATCACGTCTGACGACCTAGACGTCGGCGGGCATGCCGATCATTGTAAGTAGCCCTCAACCACCACGTCGGGCCTCACCGCGGCATTGTCAGGGTCCTGGCCAGCTGCTCGACGAGCTCGGCGCTGGCGTAGAAGGTCCCAACATTGATCCAGTTCAGTCTCGATCGACTTGAGGCGGCTCGCCTTCTCAGTGGGCGCCAAGTCATTCACAAGATGTTCTTCGAGCGCCAACTCCTCATCGCTCAGTTCCGTAATTCTCTCAAGAATGGTTTTGTCGTCCATTGGGTTGCTCCGTTTCCTTTGTGACATCGCGATTTCTCCAACTCACCTTAAGCCTCGATGTACGAGGAGTAACCGCTCCGCGAACTCGCTGCGGAAGGATCCGTGGTCCATCAACTTTCCAGTCAATTGCGACAGTGCGATTGTGGTTTCTCGTTCAGCCACTCGATCAATCGGAAGTCTGACGAAACGTATAGGCTCTGACGCATTCCCTCGAAGCGACCAATGGCCACCGATGGGTCGCACCTCAACTCTGCGAGATTCGGGCAGAGGCTGTAGCGGTTCTTGCGATGAAGCGCTCAGAGTCCGTGAGTCGATCATCGTACGGGTGAGTTTGTCGACTATGCGAGGCAATGGCGAACGTCGCAATACATTCGCCTCCCCTCATTTGTCCGATCATTCTCAACTCCCACTCAACCAATGGCGTGCAGCCTGCCGTCGTACGAATGAGCGACAGGATGACAAGAGGCCTCGTGTGCACACATATTGTGAGGTCATGCAGGGATCAGTATCAGTTCAAATGGCCGCGCCACCCCATCGAATATGGTCGCTCGTCAGTGACGTGACCAATACGGGACGATTCAGTCCCGAGACGTTCGAGGCCGAGTGGCTGGACGGAGCAACTGGCCCAGTCGTCGGCGCCCGTTTTCGAGGACACGTTCGTAGGAACGGAAAGAAGTGGCTGGTCTACTGGACAAAGTGCACCGTCACCAAGTGTGAACCGGGTTTAGATTTCGCCTTCGAAGTCATGGGCCCCGGGCGGGCGCCCTCGATCACGTGGAGCTACCGATTCGAGCCTTCCGGCGAGGGGACACTCGTGACCGAGTCTTTCGAACTGGGTCATTCGCTGGCGCTTCGTCTCTACGCCGCGTTCGCGAAGAAAACACGCACACGAACAAACATCCACAATATGCGAGCCACGCTCGAGCGCATTAAGCTGGTGGCAGAGTCGCCGGACGAAGTGGACGAATAACACGACAGATGTGGTGTTGCGGCTTATTTCGCTACTTCACGCCGTGGACAATGGCGTCAACGTGCGCTTCAAAGGCGCGATACCAATTGCGGTGGCCTTTGTTGCTCGGGTGAAAGAAGTCAGCCCCGTAGGTCCTCCAGTCATGGATGGTCGCACTGGTGACTTCGAAGATGGGCGCTACTTCGAAATGATGCGCCGCTATCTGGGCGTGCATTGCGGCATTGAGCCGCATGAGGGTCGATTGCTTGGGTCCACGGACGAAGGTCGGTAGATCGGCGACGATCGTCTTTCCAGCCGGCAATGCATCAAGAATCGTCGCGAAATCTCTCATGAAATCAACCTCGGGCAGGTTCTTATTAACGTCATTCGCACCGATGTCAAGGGTCACGAGGTCCGGGCGCCATCGTCGGATCTTGGGCAACTGCTCACGAATGACATTGTCCGTGGTCGCACCGGTGACACTGACGTTGATCACGTGCACGTTGCGACCGGTCTTCTCGTGAATGTTCCTTTCAATCAACCCCACGTACCCATTCTGTGGTCGCGAGGCACCTATTGCATTGGCGACGGAGTCGCCCAACGCAAGATAGATGAAGTCACCAGGCAAGGCCGGCGCGGAGGCCCGCTGATACCAGTACCGCTTGTTTCCCTCCACCGATCGATAGAGACGTATGAGTCGAACGGCCTCGATCACGACAAGAGTGGACACGGCGCTGATAAGAATCTTCGAGGGGTTGCGAAAGGCAGATGAAAGCATGTTTCGCAGATTACGGGTGCTGCCGCCTGAAGCGCACTCCCCAGGCAAACTCGCATGGCAGAGACAGCAGCGCTCAATCGTCTTCGTCTCGCGCCTACCTCTCGCGAGCCCGGGCGACTCACCTTCAGTGATCAACTCGCACACGACATCAATTGGTGGCCTCGGCGAACTGAGTGAATCTCCACGTGCCATTCGCCAGCAGGGGATCTTGTCGAAGTCCAGTGATCACCTGATGCGACGAGGTGAACGGTGGGACTCTCCGACGGCTCTTCACCAAGTTCCGAACAGTGGTGTCGAGCGCCAGATCTGAACTCTGATTGCCGAACTGTTGAGGGCAGTGCTTGGTGCGGGTGCTTCGCCTCACGTGGGAACACTCAGAACTCGTGTGCTACCGTCTCGCTAGGAGACCTCAGGAGCGTATGGGTCGTCCCGGCTAGCGGCGTGGCACCATTTTGGGGTTCGTCTGGCCGGCATCGGACGACGGAGATATCCCTATGACCATCAGTCAGGTCCCGAATTTCTCCGACCTCCAACTCGTCGAATGCGTCGTCCGCCATGAGGCGGATGCGTTCAATGAGATCTATCGTCGCCACGTTCGTTCGGTCACGGCCATCTCAAAGATGGTTCTCGGTAATTCGTCGGCCTGTGAAGATGTGGTCGCCGAGGTTTTCCTTGCCTTTTGGCTGAAGCCTGACAGCTTCGACGCCTCTCGGGGTAGTCTGCTCGGATTCTTGCGCATGAAAGCCCGTGGACGCAGCATCGACATCATTCGTACTGATGTGGCGCGACGTCGCCGTGAGGTGACCGACTGTTTGGCCAGCCCTCGAGCCGTCAGCCATCCCGATGACGACATCCTCAAATTGGGCTTGGCCGAACAATTGCACAAGGCACTTTCCTCACTCATCGAGAGTGAACGCGAGCCCATCGAACTGGCTTTCTTCACGGGTATGACCTACAGGGATGTGGCCAATCATCTCGATTTGCCCGAGGGGACGGTCAAGTCGAGGATTCGCTCCGGACTTCACAACGCTAGGATTATCTTCGATTCTGAACTGCTGGCCGAGGCTGGGACCTGAGGTCGCGTGCTCCCTTCCGATCAAACGAGGACAAGAATGTCCAAGCAATGGGAAACCAACATTCAAGACGCCGATCGCGTCGCTGCCGTGGTTCGCTCAGGTCTGGCTGGATTGACCGACGACGACGCGTTCGACCAGTTGATGGAACTCGCAATTGCCGTGACGGGCGCGCCGAGGGGAGTCATTGCACTCGTTGACGCTGTCTACACCACCGCAATCAGCGCTGTTGGTTTCCCCGAAGGCCTTGCCCTCTTCGCGCCGATTGAATATTCCTTCTGCCGCTACGTCGTGGGATATGGCCAGCCATTCTTGGTCGAAGATGCCCCGAACGATCCCCGAACAATCGGCGATCCGGCAATAGAGGCATTTGGCGCCGTCGCGTGGATTGGCTTTCCCATTGAAGACTCCCGCGGGAATGTTCTCGGTAACTTCTGCCTGATGGACCCTGAACCTCGCGAATGGTCGACACTCGACATACAAACCGTGGCCACTCTTGCCAAGGTGACGGGTACCGAGATCGCATTACGTCATGAGCGTGCGGCCGCACTTGCCGCTCGAGAAAAACTGGCTGAGTTCGAACTCCGGTCGAATTCCTAGCGACGCCTCCGACGTCGTGCGACTACAAAGTCGCGTGACTCGTTTAGTCTGATCCAAAGGTCTGCGACCGCGCTGTTACAACATCTGTGAATCGTGCGGCCTCTCGCCTGCCTCCGACACTGGCTCGTCCAATCCATAGGCCTCAGCGCAGGATTTGGCTGGCGAGGCGAAGGGTATGAGGTCGTCCTCGCCTCGCCCATCCTGCCGTCCTGTGACGAACAATGGTCTCGATGACTCTGCATACCAGCACCAGGACTCGTCAAAGGGGACTAGACCGATGCGCTCATAGTGGTCGCGCTATTCCCGTCATCGAGATACGTGCCCTGACCCCAAGAGACTAACTCTCCATCAAAGACCAGTACTTCACAGACGAGGCGATCTCCTTGGTTGCGGTAGTTGAGGACTAGCGCGTCCACTCCGACATACACTCCCTCAATTTGAAACCGCAGGCCGGGGATAAGTCGGAGGCCCTCGCGCCAGTACTCGCGCAGAGCCACCTTTCCCTGAATGACACCTCCACTACCCGGCTGAATCTTCGCCGCCAGCGGCGATGCGAAGGTCACATCGTCGGAAAAATGCGAAAGGATCAGTTCGAGATCATGCGAGTTCCACGCCTCGACCCACTTGTCCGCAAAAGTTAGCGCCTGTTGTCTATCCATTGCGAAATTGTATTAGCGATGGATCGAGACTTACAAGACCAGGAGAAGCGCAATTGATCTCAGGTCAACACCTCATCCGCCCCACCAGTGAAGCGGTGATGTCGAATCACACTCACGACCAAGATCCAGCGTCGCTCAATCCCGAGCTCTATCGCTCTCTTCAGTGACAATTTCACTCGAGCCTTGGATCGACTGGCCCATTCGCAACACTCCAGACGGCCGCAAGATCAGGTCCTTTGAATCGTCGACGGCCAATCACGACGCCAATGAACTCATCGTGTGGTCGACGAATCGTTGAATCAACGCTCTCGTCTCGCTTCGAGGAACCGCGCGAGAGAAGAGATAGCCCTGGCCGAGATCGCATCGCAGACTTCTCAGTCGCTCTAGTTGGCGAGCCGTTTCGATACCTTCGGCGAGCATTGTCACCTTGAGCTTGGCGCCGAGTGAAACGATCGTCTCAAGCAACATGTCGTTGCGCTCACCGGGCTCAGTGGGGTTAACGAAGGACTTATCAATCTTGATGATTCGTGGTTGCAGCAACGTCAGGTAGGAGAGCGACGAATAACCAGTTCCAAAATCATCGAGGGCGATCCCGACACCAACTAGACGAAGCTGTTCGATCAACTCCAGTGCTACGCGTACATTCTGCAACGCGGAGCGCTCGGTAATTTCGAGAATAAGACGATCCGGCGCAAGGCCGCTGGTCCTGAGACTTTCTTCGATGACGGCGGTGAGACCTGGATGGTAAAACTGGTGGGCCGAAAGATTGATCGTCACGTAGGGTTGATTTGCGGTCGAGCCGGTAGAAGTCCAAAGACTTGCCGCCGCAATACCTTCACGTAGTGCGAACTCGCCGAGTTCAATGATGAGGTGGCTTTGCTCGGCTAGGGGGATGAAGACATCGGGTGGAACGAAACCTCTTTCAGGGTGACACCACCTCATCAGGGCTTCAAAACCCACAATGTCTAACGATGCGAGGTCCACGATCGGTTGGTAGTGCATCGAAATATGTCCATCGAGCAGAGCTTGCCGCAGCTCTTGCGTCAGTTCAAAACCACGCACCGCGCGCTCATGCATTCGTGGCTCAAAAAGAATGAAGTCGCCTCTATTGAGACTCTTTGCCTCGCGCAACGCCGCGTCGGCATTCTGAATGAGATTCGATAGATCGGTGCTCGCAGCGTCCCACGCTACGACCCCCATGCTCGCGTTCTGTTCGAGGGATCTTCCCGAGAAACAAAATGGGCTCGCGAGGACGTCCAGCAGGCGCGTCGCCACACCTTCGGCGTCGGCCGGGGACTTCAGGCCTTCGGCGAGGTAGAGGAACTCGTCCCCTCCTAAGTGGCACAGCGTGTCAGTGGACCGAGTCGCCGATTCGAGTCGGCGCGCGACCTCGACAAGGAGTTCGTCGCCGGTCGCGTGACGGTGAGTGTCGTTAACGCCATTGAAATTGTCGAGGTTGATCATGATGACCGCTCCCCATCCACCATTGCGGTTGACCCTCTCGCAGGCCTGTGAAAGTTGGTCCTCAAAGAGTGCGCGGTTGGCCAATCCCGTCAGAGGGTCGTGCAGCGCGTGGTGCGAGAGTTGCGCGGTGAGCGATCGTTCCTCGGTGATGTCTCGTTCCGACGAGAAGTAGTAGAGAGGATTGCCACTCTCGTCTCGAGCCGTCGAACGCGACACCTCAGCGATCACGACTCGTTGATCCTTGCGCAAGTAGCGCTTGACGTATCGCGCGTGGTCGACCTCGTCAGTGACGAAGCGGTGATGCTCCCTCTCGGTGATCCCGATGTCGGCAGGATGTGTGAACAATTCAGAGTTGTGTCCGATGATCTCTTCGCGGCTGTAACCCACCAAGTCGCAGAATGCGTCGTTGACCGCGATGGCGAGATCGTCGTGATCACTGAAGATCATGGGCGCCATGTTGCTCTCGAACGACAGACGAAATCGCTGCTCGGATTCGCTCAGATCATCCTGGGACTTCCTCAGTTCAGCGTTCATGTCAATAGCGTCGGAGAGCGCTTCGGCGATCTGCTGGGTGGATCGGACTTGGATGATCGCCAGCTCGCCCTCGCGAACAATCTCCTCGAGTCCCTTGACGGTGATCTCATCAAAAGCAAAGACGTCGCAGTGATAGACGACGAGTGCAGCGCGTCGATCACCGATTCGGTCGGGGATTGCCACCATCGATCCGAACCCGAACTCCGTGGCGCGCTGACCCCAGACCTTGAATTCCTTCTGGTGGGCCATGTCATTGGCCACCTGGCTACGCCCCGTGCGCATCGCCACCGTCGTCGGACCCTCCGCACTGTTCTGGGAACCCAGCCAGTCCACCATTTGGCCCCCAAGATAATCAGTCGCGCCCGATGCGCACATGATGTCAACGCCACCACCCTCATCGCTGGACTCGATGGCGAACCACACGAGCGCGTAACCACCCTCATTGACGACTGCATCACACAGTTCCTGAAGGAACCGAGCCTCATCGGTGGCGTACGTCGCTAGCCGATTGACGGTGCTCAGCAATTGAAGAAGACGATTTCGCTGAGTTCGCTCCGTGATGTCCTGTTCTGAGATCACGAAGTACAAGAGTTCACCTGCGCTGTTTCGAGCAGGTGCTCGCGATACTTCCACGACGATCACCCGGCCGTCCTTTCGGACGTATCGCTTCACGTAACGAGTCTGCTCAACTTCCTTCGCCGTCACACCTCGACGCGACTCCTCCGTGATACCTATGTCGGCGGGGTAGGTGAACGATTTCGAGTCGCGCGCCAATATTTCGTCGCGACTGTATCCGGTCATCTCACAGAACGCGTCGTTGACCGCGATCGCGCGGTCTTCGAGGTCGGTGAAGACCATCGGCGCCAGGTTGGCCTCGAACGCTAAGCGGAAACGCAACTCGTCGTCATGTCGTACTCTCTCGGTCGCTCTCAAGACGGTATCGTCACGAAAGAGCAGTGCACTCCAAGTTCTCCCTTCGATGCCCACCGGGAATCGGTCGATAATCACGGCGAGTTCGCTCCCGTCGGATCGAAGTAATGCCAGATCCACGTTAGAACCCATTTTGTAGGCACTTGAGTTGTCCGCAAACTCTTCACGGTGCAACACGCGCGATTCGCGATGCCGCGTGGGCATCAATTGCTCCGCCGCCATGCCGGTAAGAGTCTCCGACCCGTATCCGACCATGGTGGCCAGTCGGTCATTGGAGTATCGAATCACTCCGGATTCGTCGACGAGTGCGACACCGTCGCTCTGAATCTTAAGCAGCTGATTCCAGCAGAGAGATTCTGGTGATCCTTCACTCGGACGGGCGATCGTAGCGACTCGCCCCGACGTCCCAATTTTCTTGATGATCTCACCGTTCCAATCTCGCAATATCGAGAAAGTCCTGAACTACTCAATTCTCCCACCCTTCAGCGGTTCGTTCTGGTGAAAGCCCTGTGAAAGAGGGTCGACACTGCTCGGAGTTACAGGGAGTGTGCGATTTCTCTCGTCTCGTCGACGCATGACAGCGACACCTATTCGGCGTCGATCGGCGCCTTTGTGTACATCACCTTCACGACACCTGACCATCCATCCCCTGGTGAGTTGCTGGTTCAACATTCCAAAAGTGTCAATGGACGCAGTTGTCAAATCTGACCTTTAGGACGAGACCGTTATTTACCCAACTACTCGGCGTGATTCTTCGAAGAATTGCGCGCGAGCCACAATTCTGGACGCAGAACAACTCTGACTAGTGAGTTCCGTGGGGCGCTGGTCGAATGAGGTTTCGCGCGCGCTACGGTGAAAGTGGCGATGATGTGAACTTGAGAAGTCGATTCCGACTTCGAAGTTGGCGCAGCGCCGTTGATGTGAGACGCCAGGTTTGGGCTGGACGACCGCGCTGCGGGAGTCGCCCCGTACGGGCTCGACGCCTCTTTTTATGAGGAGAAGTCGTGTGCATCGTCGAGAGCATCACCAATAGTCGCGGGCAATATGAGGTGACGTCATGGTAGACGTCGATACCACCGCCAGTTCCCAGTTACTGGAATTAACCGGTCGATCTGGCAGACGCGCGCTGGTCGCGTGGGACCGATTGGCGTGGGGTCGACCCCCCGCCGGGACCTTCGATCCAGATTCGTTGCAGGATTTGCCGGAGCCAGCACGTCGCTGGCTGACCCACGTGATCACGCCGGGTACGCCGTTATGGCACGGTGTACTGCTGGAGATGCACGGTCGAATTCGTAAGTGTGGTTGGCACAGATTTCGAGCCGTGCAGATGCACGCTCTGCCGAGGGGCTTCATTTGGGCGGCTCGAGCGATGTGGGGTCTCATCCCGCTCAGTGGATACGATCGCTACCTCGACGGTGAAGCCGAGATTCGCTGGAGTTTCTTCGGTCGCGTGCCAGTCAAGACGGTGTCTGGCGACGACCTCGCCCGAGCAGCGGGCGGTCGAGCCGTCATCGACGCGATCTTCGTTCCGACTGCCTGGGCGGGTCCCGACGTGACGTGGCGCGAAGGATCGACCCCCGACAGCGCCATCGCCGAGTGGCACATCGATAACCTCGTATTGCGACCCGAGATCACGGTGGCGAATGACGGATCACTCGTCTCAGTCACCATCGATCGTTGGTCGCGTCCTAGGGGAAAGAAGTGGGGAGACTGCCCTTTCGGTGGTTTTGTCGGAGACGAACTTGACTTCGATGGGATTCGAATACCCACCACGATGCGGGTCGGCTACTTCTTCGGCACCGAGCGGTGGCCCAAGGACGAGTCCTATCGTGCCACCATTACGTCGGCCAACTTCTTCTGAGGAACAAATCAGAGGAATCGGTGCCAGTGTCGAAACGACTCCGCCGTCGCTCTCGCCAGTTCGTCGGAGGCGGGCGCCACTACCGCGGTGTCACCAAGCCGTACGAGGGCATCGTCAGGGGAAGCGGGTCGCCTAGAGAGGAGGATCGGCTGCGATGTCCGCGGTGATTGAATGCGGGGATCTGCTGGAATGCCCCTTGAGTTTCCGGAGGAGATTGAATCAATCTGCGGGTCGATCTGACGCCGCTGAGCATCTCATCGAATGACGAGGTCTAACTCGATGCATCACATTCGCGAAAGATAGTTATAATCGTATAATCATTATGGCCGACTCAAAAATTGCGATCACTACGAACGATTCTCCACCACTGACCCGCCAGCGCCGAGTGGGCGTTCTGCTGATCTGCTCGATGAGTCTGCTCATCGTAGGTCTCGACGTGACCATCGTGAACGTCGCTCTGCCTCAGATTGGTCGGAGTTTCCACGCACCGTTGTCGGGACTGCAATGGACCGTGGACGCCTACACCCTGGTGCTCGCCAGCCTCTTGATGTTGTCGGGCTCCACCGCCGACCGACTGGGACGGCGCCGGACATTCGTCTTGGGGCTACTCACCTTCAGTGCGGGTTCGCTGCTCTGTAGTCTGGCACCCAACTTGACGACGCTCATTATCTTTCGCATGATGCAAGCGGTGGGCGGATCGATGCTCAATCCAGTGGCGATGTCCATCATCACCAACACCTTCACCAATCCCCGCGAGCGCGCCCAGGCCATCGGCGTCTGGGCGGCCGTGGTGGGTGTCTCCATGGCACTCGGACCGGTGGTGGGTGGCCTCTTGGTCTCCTCGGTGGGTTGGCAGTCAATCTTTTGGATCAACGTGCCCATTGGACTGGCGGCGGTGGTACTTGCCTTGCGCTACATCCCCGAGTCCAAGGCCTCGGTGGCCCGTAAGGTCGACGTCCCGGGTCAAGTCTTGATCGTCACCCTCCTGGCGTCACTGACCTACGGCATCATTGAAGCCCCCAATCGAGGATGGAGCTCTGCGTGGATAGTGGGTGCCTTGGGCGTCGCCTTCGCGTCGCTATTGGCCTTGCTCTTCTGGGAGCGCCGAGTTAGCGAGCCGTTGATCGATCTGCGCTTCTTCCGGTCGATCCCGTTCTTCTCGGCGACGATCATCGCGGTGGCGGCATTCGCCTCGCTCGGGGGATTCCTCTTTCTCAACACTCTGTACCTTCAAGACGTCAAGGGTCTGTCCGCCCTGCACGCGGGAATCGACACGTTACCGATGGCGGTCATGATCATGGCCTTGCCCCCACTGTCAGGTCGACTCGTGGGACGCCGAGGCAGCCGGATCCCGCTCGTTGCCGCCGGTTTTGCGATGGCCGTCTCGTGTCTGCTGCTCGTAGGACTCACGACGACGACGTCGTTCACCTGGCTGTTCGTCGCCTACATCATCTTCGGTATCGGTTTTGGATTCGTCAACGCGCCGATCACGAATGCGGCGGTGTCCGGGATGCCGCGCGCGCAGGCGGGTGTCGCGGCGGCGATTGCCTCGACCTCGCGGCAAGTGGGTTCAACATTGGGCGTCGCCGTCGTCGGGGCGCTGGTCTCGGCTTCCGTGGCCAAGGGTGGGCACCTCAACTTCGCCACCGCGAGTCGAGCGGGCTGGTGGACCCTCTTTGGTTGCGCGATGGTAGTGCTCCTATTGGGACTCGTGGCCACCACGTCGTGGGCCAAGTCCACCGCCGAGCGAACGGCGGAAGCACTGAATCCTGAGTTCCTCGAAGGACACACGCCGTGACGCGAGCGTCACGGCGGGTAGGTCTCGCGAGCGACGTGTGGTCGATGATGGCGAGCCTGGTCATCGACAACGAGCGAAAGCGCGAGGTCAGTGAAGAGACCGGCCTTAGTTTCGGAAAGACCAGGGCATTGCGCCGCATCGCTCACCACCCCTTGGCGATGGGCGAACTGGCCACCTTGTTGGGTATGGACCCTCCCAACGTCACCACGTTGGTCGACGATCTAGAGCGCGCTGACTTAGTGCAACGCCAACCGCACCATTCCGATCGACGAGTCATGCTCGTCGTAGCCACCACGAAGGGTGCGGAACTGGCCCAGCGGGCCCAAGACATCCTCGATCGTCCTCCCGCAGGTTTGGTCGGATTGCCCGTCGCGGACCTCATCGAATTACAGCGAATCCTTGCGAGCGTCCCGTGACGCTGTTGAGGGACTCGATCACGTCGACGTCGCCGTCAATCTGACAACACGCAACGGCACCTAGGTATTAACTGACCAGCGACATTCACGTGGCGCTGGCGACGAGGGCGGCGACCGGTTGAGCCGCCACTTACCCAATGATTGCACCGGCTCCACAGGTGTATTAGGGCAACGGTGTCAAACCGTCGCAACCATCAATTGTGGTTCGTCCAGAAAGCCCCTACCGCGGCATATGTCTCTCCAGTGGAGAGGTTGATCAGATAGGCACAGATGCCGTGCACGCCCAGGTGCGCGGCGCCGAAATGCGCCGTGATGGAAAACGAACTCGAGACAGCCTCGTTCGTCCATAGGGTCAACTCGTAGGTGGCGCTGGGCACCAGCAACTCACGCGAACTCTCGCCGGCAAACGTGCTGGCGCACCCCGAGACCTTGTTGAACTGTTCCCAGGCGACCAGATGGTTAGCAGTCGTGTCGGCACTTCCCGAGATGACGTACTCAAAATCGGTACCTATCTTGTTCGACGTGGGCCCGCTGAGATGAAGATTGAATCCCGCCGCCGATGCACTCGATAACGGAACGACCGACAAGCCGACGACCGCCAGACTGACGCTGACGAATCGAAGCACGCGTCGCAATCGCGACACGCCGCCGTGATTCGTGAAGAATACCGAACGCAAACGTCGCATACGCCCCCCCTGTCCTCCCACGACCCCGTGGGATATCGCTTGGCCGGACGCTACCAAGCGTGGCCCCGGGCCACAAGACGCACGCGAACTCCCATCGCCGAATCGCTTAGAGCGACTCGGCGATGGGAACGAGGTGCGAAAGGCACGAGGCCAGGTCTGCGCCACAGACCGATCTCGATTCCTTGCAAGGCGGTCGGTTTCTCGACCCCCTACCACGGTGTGGTGGACGACACCACTACTCGAAGAGTGGTAGCGCTTCGAGTTCCATTGCCAGTTCCTCGTCAGTCGGGGCGTGATCGGGACGTCCGGGACGGATAACCAGAGCGGCAACCACCAAGGCGACGACCGCGATGACCGTACCGACGAGTAGTGCGTCGGACCTCCCGTGAGCGACTGCCACGCTGGTCAACGCGGCGACACCGAGCGCGCCACCGGTCTGTTGCATCGTCTGGAGCATGCCCGACGCTGCGCCCGCGTCCTCACGCGGCACCCCACCGAGGATAGTGACGCTCAACGGTAGGAAGCAGGTACCCGCACCGAGTCCGAAGAGCAACAGCGGCCCGAAGAGACTCACGAAGTAACCGTCCGACGCGTGCGCCTGCGAGACCCAGAAGGTGGCCACCGACAAGACGCTGAGTCCAAAGAGCAACAGTGGTCGCGCACCGATTCGTGACACCAGTCGAGGAGTGATTCGTGACAACGTGAAAATCATCGCCGTCAACGGCATGAAGGCGAATCCGGCGCGAATCGCACTGAAGTGCAATGTGCCTTCGAGATACTGACTCACGAAGAAGAACACCCCGTACATGACGGCAGGAACCAACATCATGACCACGTACGAACTCGCACGCGTCCGATTGGCGAGGAGGCGCAGTGGGAACAGTGGCCGAACGGTCCGCTGCTCGAGTCGCACGAAGGCCGCCAACAGAGCCACACCCACCACGAAGCTCGCGACGGTGCC